>Ga0209225_1001000_pt1 | contig 29954 bp, 27 predicted proteins | sample WasSprMetagenome_FD_184732 | JGI IMG/M metagenome (GOLD analysis project Ga0209225, IMG submission 184732) | Sulfidic aquatic microbial communities from Washburn Spring, Yellowstone National Park, USA - WS (SPAdes) (version 3) | ecosystem: Environmental > Aquatic > Thermal springs > Hot (42-90C)... | reverse complement strand
ACAAGCTCTACAAGGACGGACTACGCTACTTAGCCGACGGAACAACAGTCCAACGGTGGCTCTGCCGCGAATGCGGCTACCGCTTCACAAACCCAAACCATAAAAGCCAAAGCTGCTGGAAGAATCCCCCATTCAACTTAAATCTGCAAAACTGCATAAATAACAATTGCCAAGGGAATAATGACCCCGAGTGGCGAGATCCCACCAGCCTTGGCAGGCTGGTGCAAACCTTGGCCACAGTGGAAAAAGAGGACGAAGAGAAAAGCGGGCAAGCGGGAGCCACAGAGCGAACAACACAGCAAAAAGACGTTAAAAGTGCCATCATAAGCTTCATTTGGAAATTAAAGAGGGATGGATACTCTGAGGCTACGATAAAAGATTATGCCTACATTATAGAAGTATTGGTCAAACGAGGTGCAAACATATTTGACCCGGAACACGTTAAAGAAGTCATCGCCAATCAAAACGCTTGGAGCACTGCTAGGAAATGGCAAGTAGTTAAAGCTTATTCAGCTTTCGCTAAAATGTTTGACTTATGCTGGACACCGCCAAAATATAAACCCACTCAAAAGCTGCCTTTTATACCTACCGAGGAAGAAATAAATCAACTTATAGCTGGATGCAGTCGTCAAATGGCGACGTTCCTTCAATTGCTTAAGGAAACAGGCGTCAGGTGTGGAGAAGCCTTCAACCTTAAATGGACAGACATAGACACCCTAAATAACACTGTAAGAATTACGCCGGAAAAGTCGAGCAATCCTAGAATATTTAAAATCTCAAATAAACTTGCCTCGATGCTAGCCAACCTCCCCAAAAAATCCCACAAAGTATTCAGCTATAAGGATAAGTTCTATCTACACAAAGCTTTCGTCAAAATGCGGAAAAGAATAGCCTTTAAACTTGGAAACCCAAGGATCCTTCAAATTCGCTTTCATACATTTAGACATTGGAAAGCAACCATGGAATACCATAAAACTAAGGATATCCTACACGTCATGCAACTTCTAGGACATAAAAACATTAACAATACATTAATCTACACACAGCTTGTAAACGTCAATGAAAACGAATACGTATGCAAAGTTGCAAAAACATTGAACGAGGCATCCCAATTAATAGAAGCAGGGTTTGAATTTGTCTGCGATATGGAAGGCTTCAAACTCTTCCGAAAAAGGAAATAAGCCAGAGGGTAATCGTCTATTCCAATGGGGTAGTCGTCTAGCTTGGTCTAGGATACCAGCCTGGGGCGCTGGCGATCCTGGGTTCAAATCCCAGCTACCCCACCACCCTCTATCAGTAACCGCGGTTCCAAAATCTCCTTTTAAAGAGATTTTACCCCTCCTCTTAGCGTGTGTATTGCCATTTCGGAATATTGCGGAAAACGTAGTTATGCGTAAAACAAAAAAGCTGAATTATCAACCTAGGATTGGAGACTTGCATAATGGACGATGTGCAAAAAAGCGGTACATCTAATCCTAATAGTGAAAGGATTAGCGTTTTCATACCCGTTTATAGGGATTCGGATTTGCTGGAGGAGCTTCTTGAAGGCTTAGTTAATGACCCATACGAGAATAGGGAAATCTTCGTTACTATAGATGAGCCTACAGCTGAAGCCTACAGGGTTGTTGAACGTTTTAGGGATAGGGTGCATTTTATTTTAAGCAGTCAGAGAAGGGGGAAGGTTGAGGCTTTAAACGAAGCTGTTAGGGCTTCCAGTGGGGAAATTCTTGTCTTTCTGGACGCGGATGTTAAGCTTGGTGAGTGTGGGGATTTTTTGGGAAAAATAGCTTTGGAGATGGAGGACACGGACATTCTTGACATAAAGAAGAAGATTTTTAAGGATTCTTTCATATCGAGAATGGTGAATTACGAGTTTGTCGGCTCAAACTTTTCAAGCTTCTTATACTCAAAGCTTGTGCGGAAGGGTTTTGCAGTTGGCGGTACAGCCTTTGCCATTAAAAGGGAAACCTTTGAAGAAGTCGGCGGATTCGCTAAGGTAATTTCAGAAGACTTGGACTTGGCTGCAAAAGCCTTCTTCCTAAATAAGCGTTTCAAGTTCGCAGATAAAGTAGAAGTTTATACAAGGGCTCCTTCAAAGTGGAGAAGCTGGCTGGCTCAGAGGAAGAGGTGGGGTATTGGGACGGGACTATGGATTAAAACTCATGGAGGAAAGATTGTCAAGTACATTGCGAGGTATCCGTACATAGCTTTTCCATGCGCCCTCATGCTTTTCCCAACAGTCACCCTTATCCTTTTCAACTACATATGCTCCTTTTTCCCAAACGCCCAGCTATTCAACCTTATCCCCAGAGTTTTGGCGTCCCAATTAAACCTTACAAGCGTGCCTATGCTTCCCCCCTCAATAACCTCCATGTTATTTACAGCCTCAACAAACTTCCTTTTCGGATTCATCATTTTTTCAATAATTTTCTACATAGCCGCAAAGAAGCTTAAATTTCAATTCAACATTGCCGAATTCATAATGTACTACTTCTTCTATCAGCCCTTATCCTTCATTGTCCTCTTGGCCGGCATAATCGCTGGAATCCTCTTCAAAAACCACAAAATAGACTGGAAATTATAGGCGCCGGGCTGAACGGCAACTATTTAAGGGTCCATGTAAACGTTCCGTAAGAGGTTTCAGTGATGTTGGCTGTTGAAGCGCATAACGTTACCAAGGTTTTCGGTAGCATCCGCGCTTTAGACGGGTTAAGTTTCAGCGTCAAGCAAGGCGAGGTTTTCGGGCTCATTGGACCTAACGGGGCTGGAAAAACAACTGCCCTGCGAATAGTTTCAACACTGCTCTTGCCAACTTCTGGCACCGTCAAAGTTTTTGAACGTGACGTTGTGCGGGATGCGGCTGATGTCCGTAAAATAATTTCTTACCTACCAGAGGAGGCTGGCGCTTATCGTTATCTTTCAGGCTGGGAGTATCTTGAGTTTATGGCTAGGTTTCACACCAGCGATAAGTCTGAGGCTCGTAAAATGGTTATGGAGGCAGCCGAAATATCTGGACTTGGGGAGAGGCTTAAAGACAAGACTAAAACCTATAGCAAGGGAATGAAGCGTCGCCTCCTCGTTGCCAGAGCCCTAATGCCTAAGCCAAAGTTGGCTATTCTTGATGAGCCGACAAGCGGTTTAGATGTGCTTCACTCCTACCATGTTAGGGAGATAATAAAAAGCTATGTTAAGAGGCATGGCGTAACTGTTCTCGTTTCAAGCCACAACATGCTTGAAGTTGAATACCTATGCGACAAAGTAGCCCTAATAAACAGGGGTAGACTTGTGGCTGAAGGTGCCCCGCAAGAGCTTAAGGAAAAGTATGGATGCACAAACTTGGAAGAGGTTTTCGCGAAGGTGGTGACTTTTGCTTAAAGGTTTCGGCAACTTCCTAATAAAAGAGCTTAAGGTTTTAGCTAGGGACCCCAAAATCCTCTTGGGGATGATAATTGTTCCTCTTGCAATTTTTCCAGCGATGGGAGCTGTTATGGGTTATGCCGTCCAAACAGCCCAAGAGCAAGCTGTTAAAGCCACACTAATCGTCGTAAACAACGACGGCGGAAACTGGTCCCGCTCCTTCATCGACTTCTTGAAAGGCTTAAACGCTATGGGTGTTGGCTTCAACCTCACAGTCCACATTGAAAACAACATTGAGCCGTTGACCAGCGAAAAAGTTTTGGAGCTATTGTCAAAGTACAACACCACCCAAATAATCGAGATTCCGAAAGGTTTCAGCGAAAACGCGACCGCCCACTTCAGTAACCCCCAAATTAGGGCGTGCCTAAGGTTTTACGGCGTTCTCCGTGGCACAAGCGTTTTTGAAAGCGTAGGCTCCTCGGTAGTTGACGCTTTAGTAAATCAGTTTAACAGGGCTGTGGCTCCAGACGTTTTGTTCTCCGAGAAAGCCACCGTGATTAAGGGTGAAATCAAGTACAAGGTTGACCCATCAATGGTTTCCAATCTCCTAACCTCCCAGTCCATAGCCTTGCCCGTCACCATTCTAATCGTGGTCATGTCAGCTGTGCAGATAGCCGCCACATCGGTTGCCATGGAGAAGGAGGAGAAAACCCTTGAAACCCTTCTAACATTACCCATAGACCGACTTGCAATTCTCTGGGGAAAACTATCCAGCTCCATCATCATCGCGGCCGTCGGCGCCTTGGCCTTCATGGCCGGCTACAACTACATGCTGAGCTCTGTTACGGCTGGAATTCCCGAGAACCTTAAACTGGATTTGGCTGCCTTGGGACTTGTACCTTCAACTTTCGGCTATCTGCTTTTAGGCTTGTCGCTCTTCGTCACACTGCTTTCGGCTTTAGCCCTAGCCGTCATAATATCAGCTTTCGCTGAAGACATTAGAAGCGCCCAGTCCTTCGTCGGCTACATTTACCCATTCGTTTTCATTCCGCTCCTCGCCCTAATATACTTGGACATCAACACCTTGCCCTTCGCATTAAGGCTTGTTTTCTACGCCATACCCTTTAGCCATCCAGCCATAGCCTCAAAAGCCGTCATAATGGGCGACTACTGGACGGTCATCTACGGAATAATTTATGTTTTCGCCTTCACTGTTGTTGTCATGTACGCAGCTTCAAGACTCTTCGCCACAGAGAAGATTTTGACGGCGAAGCTGAAGTTCAAGGGATTGAAGCGTAAAGAGAAGCTTGCTGAAGAGTTCTAAGCGTCCCATGCCAAATTAGTAGGGCAAAATTTTTCACTAAAATCAACATTTTATCAAGAAGGGGATGTTGTTGGGCATTCAGCAGATTGAAGTTTACCCCGTAACATTGGCTTATCGCGAACCTTTCCGGATTGCGCCGGGTGCAAGCACTGAAAGCCGCAATGTTGTCGTAAAAATAGTGACGGATTATGGTGTTTATGGTTGGGGGGAGGCTTCGCCTTCGGAGCGGGTTACCGGCGAAACAGCAGAAACAGTCATTAAAGTTTTGGACAAGATTGCGCCCAAGCTTATCGGCATGTGCCCATTAAGAATCGAGCAAGATGTTGAGCTTATGGATAATCTTGTGGCTGGAAACCCCTCGGCGAAGGCGGCCATAGACATAGCCCTCCACGACATTTTCGGTAAAACTGTTAGGAAGGAGCTTTACCGTGTGCTGGGAGGCTACCGAACAGAGGTATTAACCGATATTACACTGAGCATAAAGTCTCCAAAAGAAATGGCAAGAGACGCCGTCAAAGCCGTCAAAAAGGGGTTTAAAGCCTTAAAGGTTAAGGTCGGCGTAAACCCAGAAGAGGACGTTGAGCGGATTAGACTTATCCGCGAGGCAGTCGGCGAAAAAATAGAGATAAGGATTGATGCAAACCAAGGCTGGACGCCGAAACAAGCCATAGAGGTTTTAAACAAAATTGAAAAGTTTAATATACAGTTTGCGGAGCAACCAGTTCCAGCGGAAGACTTGAAAGGCTTAATGGAGGTTAAGCGAAACTCGTCCATACCAATAATGGCGGATGAAAGCGTCCACTCGCCAGAAGACGCCCTCCGCCTAATAAGGGCTGAAGCCGTAGATCTAATAAACATAAAATTGATGAAAAGCGGGGGCATCCACAAAGCCAAGAAAATAGCAGCCATAGCAGAAGCCGCTGGGATACCATGCATGATAGGCTGCATGGGAGAATCAGAGATAGGCATAGCCGCCGGAGCCCACCTAGCCGCAGCAGTAAGAAACATACAATATGCTGACCTAGACTCTGATTTGCTGCTTAAAGACAAACTGGTTACAAAAGGTGGGACAAAAGTCAAAAATTCAATGCGCACATTCCCAAAACAACATGGCTTAGGAATAAGAGAGCTGAACAGCAAAATTCTTGGAAAGCCGTTAAAGGTTTACCAGTAAACGGAGCCAAAAAGGGTTTAGCTAAGTTCTTGAAGGGCTTTTAGACGTTTTACTATGTTTGGATGTGTTGAGAAAATTTCAATTATTCTGTCCAGCGTTGTTAGCCTCTTTGACAGAAGTTCTTGAACCAGTTTTTGGTCGCTGGAGGTTGCCGCTGACAACGCCATGGAGTCTGTTTCTACACGGTCTGGGTCTGTTATGAATAGGGCTTTGAAGGCGTTTAGGTGCTGTGTCTGTTTCCTTATTCTCCCCATATTTCTTGTTGCATGGACAATTTTGGCTAAGCCCACCGAGAGTTTTTGAGCACCATTTTCAACTATTTGGACGCTGTGTCTATCAGCATAATACTCCCGGAGGCGGCTCAGATAGAGTATAAACATGTTCAAAATCCATGAGAACGCCATGAAACCAAAGCCTAATGCAGCTGTTCCTCCACCTTCCTCCCTTTGCCTTCCATACATTGATGAGATTATTAGCGAATAGCCAATGTAGTAAAACAGCGCTGGCAAGAGCGAAACAAACATCATTATTTGCACGTCTTTGTGCTTTAGGTGGCCCAACTCATGGCCTATGACGGCTTCAACCTCCCCCTCATTGAGGGTTTTTAGAAGCCCGCTAGTCACGGCTACGCGGTTTCCAGCAATGGGGGAGCCATAGGCAAAGGCGTTTGGAATTGGAATTTGGGCAAGCATAAGCCTAGGCTTTTTTAAGCCACTTTTCCTGCTTAAATCTTCGACTATCTGGTGGAGTTTCGGGTTTTCGTCTTCTGATATCTCGCGTGTACGGTAAAGAGCATCAATAATGTACGGTGAAATGAGCCACTGTCCAACATTGAACGCCACAACTAAAACTCCTAAAACTAGTATGTTTACAACGCCAATTAGGCTGAGGATTAGCGCAAACACTAGCGTGGACAAGCCTATTATTAGGGCTAATGTTCCAATCATGGATAAGCGGAGTTTCCATACACTTGGCATTTCTATCACCAGTCAATGTTCACAAAAAGGAACATGCTTATATCCGTTGCTCCTCGAGTTTAGGCTTTAAGATTAACTTTTATTGCTGAAAGACGTAATAAACTCCTCTTATGGAAGTATTAGTTGACGATATAGGAAGTTTTCCCCTACCGCAGTTTGTTGAAAGAAAAGTGTTTGATGAAGCCTACAGACTGGCGAGGGAAAAAATCGCCAATGGAAAAAACTTGAAGGAAGACACATTCTTATTTAGAAACTTCTATGAGGTTGTGGTAGACTCCTTTCTGAAAAAGCTTAAAACCGGGCTGGATGTTGCCAACTACCCACAGCACTATGACATCCACAAGCAGTTTGCCGAACCCATTCACAAGGCAATGAAGAGGGGTACATACATTGTTGAGGAGAAAGACGCCATCATACCAGAAGTGCACGTTATCAATGAAGAGGCAAAAAGAATCTATGAAAACTTGGGGAAGAAAATAGCCATCCGCGTTTGTGTCACCGGTCCATTGGAGCTTTACCTAAAAGAAGTTGGAACAACATTGTATAAGGACGTGCTGTTTATGTTTGCAGAAACCGTGAGGAGATTTGCCAAAAACGCCATCCTAAACTCAAAATACGTCAAGACAGAGGTTGTTTCCCTAGATGAGCCAAGCTTTGGCTTTCATGAAATATTGGCAGACAAAGATATAATAGTGGAAGTTTTAGAAAAAGCCTTAAATTTTGAGGGAGACGTGCAAAAGCACATTCACATGCACTCTCCAACCAGAATAATAGACGTTTTAGAGGTTAGAAATCTTAATGTAGTGTCCATAGAGTATGCGGCTTCCCCGCGTAGTCTTGAGTATATTTCAAAAAGCATGCTTGAAAAAATGGACAAGCATATCCGTGTGGGAATATCCCGGACAGACATAGACTCCATCATCGCTGAGCTTTACGAGAAGGGAATAACAAAACCAGACGTAGGGCAGCTTGTCGAAGATGAAGAAATTATTAGGAAAAGATTTGAAAAGGCGAGGGAAAAGTTTAGGGAAAGAATGTCCTTCACGGGACCAGACTGCGGGCTCGGCGGCTGGCCAACACAAGAGGCAGCCCAGCTTCTCCTAGAAAGAACTGTTAGGGCTGTAAAATCTGCTAGCTGAATAGAAAAGCTTTTATATTAGTGCTTCTCTTTCCCTTTTCCATTGAAAGAAGGGAGGGGAAGCCCAAAGCGGGTTCGGTGGTTCCTATTTTTGGAACTCCCTTCTCTCCTTTCTCCCCTCTAGAAACTCACCGAGCCCGTGGGTAAATCCCCTCCAATTTTTAAAAGGGGCAAACCGTGTTTGGGTTATTGGGTTTGCAGAAGCCTCTGAATTTTTGAATAGCACACGTTGCAAAATACGTCTTTCTTTCTGTCGGTTTCAAAGATGGAGTTGGAGAAATACATGACGCAGAAGGGGTTTTTGCAGTGCGCCAAGCCAAAGGTGTGTCCAAGCTCGTGCACCGCCTCCTTTGTGCCTCTCTCAATGAAAAGTTCAAAATTTGATGGAGCACCGTAAAATTCTGGTCTTAGCCTCCAAAGGGATATTAGGGCGGCTTTTCCCGGGCATTCAGCCTCCCCGAAAACAAAGTTTAATCCTGGAACATAAATGTCGACGTCAACAACGCCTAAAACACGGTTTAGGTTTTTGACTTTCTCCGCATAACCCGCCACCATGCCTAAAATCATGTCTGAACGGTACTGCCTTCTCGCCTTGTCGAAGGCTTCCTGCGGCAGAGTCAAGGTTTCCGGAGTTATGTGACACTTTGCTTTGGGAAAAGCCATGTTTAGGTTTTCACAGATCCTTTTAAGTACATCTAAGTCAACTTGACCTATGCGTAAAATTCCTATCCTCATGGTTCATTAAACCTTGAATGTGTCTCCGGGTCTGGGCGCCACAGCCTCCAGTCCCGCTTCCTTCTCTATCCACTTTGCAAGGAGTTCGCAGTTTCCCTCAGCGCCGTGGATTACATAAAACTTTGCTTTTCCATCAATCCTTTTCACAGCTTCCCTAAGCTCTTTTGCGCCACAATGGGATGAGAAGTCAAAGTGCTTAACGGTTGCCTTAACCTTCCGCATTTTTCCATCGATGACACAGACACCCTTCTCTAGGAGCTCCCTTCCAGGCGTGCCTGGAATTTGATAACTCACGAGGAAAACAGCGTTGTTCGCCTTCTTACCAATTTTTGAAATGTAGAAGGCTGCTGGACCGCCTTTCAGCATTCCAGCAGGCGAAATTATTACGCATGGAATTTTTGTTGCTTTTCTGCGGTCCCTCCAGCCCTCAACCCAGTTGACCGAGTGGAGCGCGTCCATGAAAAGTTTTGGATCCCTTAAGAACTGCATGTGATTCATCATCATTCTGCTGGCTTCCCTCGCCATCCCGTCAAGGTAAACTGGATGCTCAAAATGGTAGGCGGCAAGGATGCACGCGATTTCTTGGGATCTTCCAATGCTGAAGGCTGGTATGAGAACTGTTCCACCTCGCTCAACAACTTCTGTCACTTCATCAACGAAGCTTTTTTCAAGTTCTGAACGCTCCGGATGGTCTTCGTCGGCATATGTGCTCTCTATTATGACTGCGTCCAAGTCGCCGTAATCCATCTTCGCCCCTTCCAGAAGCCTCGTGTTTATCAGATTGAAGTCGCCAGTGTATAGAAGCCTCCTTCCCTCAGCCTCTATTAGGACTTGGGCGCTTCCAGGAATATGTCCAGCGTTGCGGAGTTCAAAGGTTATGTCTCCAACGGTTTCTTTTACGCCGAAATCCAGATGTTTAATGTGCCTCATCATTGTTCGGAGCTCAAGATACTCGTATGGAAGGTAATAGCTTGAGAGGTGTATGAAGTCTGAAATTAGTAGTTGGCTGAGCTCTGCTGTAAGCCTATTCGCGTAAACGGTTTTCTTCCCCTGAATGAAGAATATAGGAATTGCGCCGGAATGGTCAAGGTGGCTGTGCCCCAAAATTATTGCGTCCACCTCTTTTGGAGGGACATGCATTGGGAAGCCGGGCTCATGGTTTAGCATTACACCGTAGTCTAGCAAAACCTGTGTTTTTTCGGTTTTCACGGATATGGCTGCCCTACCCACCTCGTGGGTTGCGCCTAGAAACCTTATTTGAAGGGGACTCATGCTTTTCAACCATTAACGCACATAAAATTGGCGTAGCTATTTTAAAAATGTATTGACTTTTCGGTATTGGCGACCCTAACAAGTCCACGTTTAATAGCCCTCAAAATTTCATCCAAATCGGTTGAAGCTTGAATTTCCGTATAAACCGCCCAAAGCTCCTCCGCCCTATGCGCGTCGCTTCCAGCCACGCCGGGCAAAGCCATAGCCCTTGCCAACCCTTCGGCTAGCATGTTAAGTTGTCGGGAGCATCCACTATTCAAAACCTCAACAGCGTCAATCTCATAGTTTTTGGCGGAATCTCCTAAACCATAAACTCTGTAGGGGTGGGCTGCAACCACCAAACCGCCTCTCTCATGTGCAAAGTCTATGACATTTTCAACGGTCCATGGTTGAGGTGGAATTTCAGCTATCCCTAAGAGGATTAGGTCGCCGCCGAAAGAGCTGATTTCGACGCCTGGAATGATAAGTATGTCTGGGTAGGCTTTGGCTAACTCTGATACTTTGTGGTATCCTCTAACGGTGTTGTGGTCTGTTATTGCAGCCGCCTTTATGTGGGGGTGGGCGAAAAGCTGCTCCACTATAGTTTTTGGATGTATTGAAGCATCTGGCGAAAATATTGTGTGGATGTGTAGGTCTGCGCGAATCAAGACCGATCGCCTAGCCCAAATGTATGCTTCTTTAAAAAGTTTGAAAGGGATTTAACCCATTTTCTGTCCATTTTGAAGGATTTAAAGGCTATGCCCTTAGCCGTACATGATTTTTTGGACGCCTTTAGAACCTCTTCGCCCCAATCCTCAACGTTGTGAAGCAGCAAAACCGCCCTGTAATCGCTTCTGTTTATGTAGTCTGCCACTTGGGAAGCCACATACGCTACGGTCTCTTTGTCAAGTGGCATGGCTGTTTCATGCTGGGAAAGTGGATAAACCTCGTCAAGCTCTAATGGAATAACTCCAAAAGGCGCCTCATAAAAACAAACATGAAGCCTCTGCAGATGCCCTTCTGGAAATTCCCGAAGCATCTTCACCAGCATTTTATACTCCTCAGATCTGTGGTAGGGCTTAGTTCTGGTTTGAGGCATTAATATGAGAATTTCAGCCTCCTTTGGGGGAGCATATCTCTCGGACAACCTAATTCTGTGGCGCACAACCTCTGGACGGGTTAAACCAACAGAATCAAAGAAGAAAAGTCCGCTGCGTTTTACGGTGGGACTGTGCTTCTCAAGGAACCCCTCATATTTCTTTAGCTTTTTCAGCGCTTGTAAAAGTGCGGGGTGCCCATGAGCCCTAAACTCCAAATGTTCCCAAAGTCTTCCCTCCTTTATCGCTTGTTTTATCCGTTTGATTTCCGCTGAGCAAGCGTAGAGGTTGTGTTCTGCAATAAAAGCTTGCCTCTCTTTCTGGGGGAGTTCCGCCACCTCTTTTGGGTTTTTATCCAAGCATTTGGGGCATGCACATGGGAAGAATTCAAGTTCCTCAAGCCTAACAGTTCCGGTTTCCGTCATGTAGCGGTTTTCTCTGGCGTATATGGCGTAGGCTGCAGAGTCGAAAAAGTCGCATCCCAAGGCAACAGCTAAAGAGAACATGAAGGGGTGTCCAGCGCCAAAAAGGTGGAAGGGGCGCTCAATGGGCAGGTTCATTTTAGCCGTTAAAAGCATGTCCACCAAAACGTCGAAGCGGTAGTTTTCCATAACCTCGGTTGGGCTTCCCAAGGCGTGGATGTCAAATGGAAGCTTAGCCATCTCAGAGGCTGACCAAGCCACCAAATCCAGATAACGTCCACCTTGAACGGGTCCAACCCATAGGATGTCCTCCCGCTTTTTAACCTTGAAGAGTTCAGCAGCCCTTTTCAGCGTCTCATTTACGGTTCGCTCTGCATGTCTTCTTGAAACTCGCCATCCCGTTGGCCAATCCAGTATTGTGGCTATGTCCGTGTCTATCCGCTCTTGATAATCTACAATTTCTTCTGGAGTTATTTCCACATCTCCATAAACCAGAATTTGGTAGGCACCAGAATCAGTCATTATCACGCCTTTAAAATCCAGAAAGTCGTGTAAGCCCTTTTCAGCTGGCAAGTTTTGGAAGCGCCTTTTTAGTATGTAGGCATTCGTTATTACGGCTTCAAGGCCAAACTCCTCGTGGATTCTTTTTGGCGGAATTGGTTGTATTGCTGGATTTATAACTGGGAAAAGGAGGGGAGTCTCCACTGTGCCGCTTTTAGTTCGCAGCCTCCCAATTCTAGCGAGTAAGTCCCTTTCTCTTACTTCAAAGCTCATTATGAGTCTAAACAAAATCGGTTAAACATGCTTATAAAATGTAAAGCGCAAACTTATATTACAACACGCGTTTCTATTATTGCCAAAAGAGGAGACACGCCAATGGCTTTAACAGTTCAGATGGAAGAGAAGCCAAAACTTGAAAACCCAGTCCTAATTGAGGGGTTGCCTGGAATAGGCTTCGTAGCCAACATTGTGGCATTACATCTTATCCACGAGCTGGAGGCAAAACGCTTTGCCAGAATCTTTTCAGCATCCTTCCAAGACTTGGCAGTGACAACAGAAACCGGAGGCACCCGCTCCCCAATAAACGAGCTATACTACTATAAAAGCAAGGGGGAAAGTCGGGACTTGATTATTTGGTATGGCAACACCCAAGCCCTAACAACCTTTGGGCAGTATGAGCTCTGCGGAAAAGTTCTCGACATTGCTGAGGAGCTCGGATGCCGATTCCTCATAACCATTGGAGGATTCAAACAGGAGGAGGTTAAAGAAACGCCAGAAATCTACTGTGCAGCCTCAGACCCAGAAACTCTGAAGGAGGCTTTAAACTTGGGTGCAAAAATTATGGTTGGAAACATCTTCGGTGTGGCCGGCATACTGATAGGGCTTGGAAGCCTTAGAGGCTTCAGAGGCTTCTCGCTTTTGGTGGAGACTTTGGGAACTTATCCGGATGCAAATGCCGCCCGTTATGCGCTTTCAGCCCTAAACAAGTATTTGAACCTTAAAGTTGACTTGTCGAGGCTTGATGCTGCGGCGGAGAAGACAACGAAAATTTTGGAGTCCTTCGGCTGGGTTAGAACCGTTAAGGAAGAAAAGAAAAGGGAAGAGCAATTCCGCTGGTTTGTCTAACCTCTAGTTTCGCTGATAAACTGTTCATACACTTTTTGCACTCTTTCTGCAGCCGGACCTGAACCCTCAACAACACCTTTCTCTGTTACTTTAACCTTGTCCATAACCCAGATGAAACCCTTATCCTCATAAAGCTTAACCATTGTTGGGAAAACCCTTTCAAGGCGTTCAGCCAAAGCCTTCAAGTCGAAGGGTTTTTCAACGCTTAAAATTTGGGCGACAACATTACCGTTTAAGAAAACCCTATGAAGCTTCTTGCCCTCCTCGTCTTTGGCATCTGCCAAGCATAGGCTTAAATTGTCCGGATTAATCCCTATCAGTGTTCCGTTATATGTTTTGCCAGCCGTTGTTGTTACAATTACAGTTTTGTCTATTAGAGCCGAAACCTCTGTGAAGAACCTCCTCTGAGCCACTGACAATGCTTATCCTCCTCTACGTACACGTTATTAAGAACACATATTTTAGGATTTAACCGCACACAAGCATTATTTAGGGTAAACGGCAAAATAGTTTTGGCGAAATGGGATGGCGCAGGTTGATAGGGAAAGGGAAGCCCTATACTCGAGGCTTAGGTCCATAGAGTCCGACCTCTCAAGCGCTTTGGCTGCGATAAGCGAAGTGGAAAGCAAATTTGCCCGCATTGACGGAGCTACAGCTTCTCTTCCAAGCAGGCTTACAAGTGTTCGTGGACGCGGCTACGCCGCCATGGGGCATCTTGAAAAAAGCATAGAACTTTTCACTAAAAAATGGATGGAGGTTTCTCCAACAATAAAGCAGAACTTCTACAGCAACGTCCAACCATTGACAGGCCAGATTCGCGCACTCCAAGCCGAGGTCCAGAGGCTGAAGGCTGGGGCGAGTTTTGGCGGCGCGACTTTCGGTTGGGCTTCGGTAGGGCGTCTTTCAGCCGAAGCCTCAACTTTAAGGGCGAGGGTTGCCGCTGAAACAGCCAAGATTAACACTTCCATCGGCGAGTTTCTGGGAAGCATAGACGCCATAGACAGAGACTTAAAAATAGCTGAAAAAACTATGGAGCTCTTCTCCTTCGCGTGTTTTCCACTAAAGCCGGAGGAAAGCCCGGTACTAGCCATTGAAGGAAAAATTATGACGAAGGACAAGTGCGATGGAACATTATACTTCACGAATCAGAGGTTTATTTTCGAGGGGAAGAAGGAGGTTGTCCTTGAAAAGAAGCTTTTCATCGCCACTAAAAAGAAGACGGAACGCACGGTGCTAATAGAACAGCCCATAGGGGCACTTCAAGAAATCTCAAAAGGGAGGGTAGGGCTAATAGCGTGGACAGGGGTTTACATCCGCTTCAAGCCGGAACGCGGATTGGAGGAAACCCCCTTCGACGTTAAGGACTGGGAGGCCGACGTGATAACAAGGTTCTTCCAATACATTATAGGCGGCGAAGCAGACAGAGACATAGCAACGATACGAGGAATAACACCAAAAGAAGCGCCAACAATACAGGTTGTCCGATGCCCCCACTGCGGAGCACCCTACACGAAAGAAATCTACAAAGGACAAACATCGGTGCAATGCGAATACTGCGGGACCTCAATAGTAATCAAATAAAATAGAACAAAAAATGGGATACTTGGATAAGGTTATACTTTGCTCATTTCACGGAGTTTTTCTATCTCCTTTTGCAGTTCCTCGATTTTTTTCTGAACATAGCTCTCTAAAATTTCGATTTTTCCAGCATTTTGAGAAACTTTTGATACTAAAGCTCCATAGCTAAGCCTTGGAGCAATTATTTTGCCATAATTTCTAATTTCTTTGATTTTCTGGGCTATCAGCTCTGGCGTGACATTGTTTTCTATAAACAGTTTGCCGGCATTTATTATGCTTATGGATTCTTCCGCGCTCGCTAACGCGTCGGCGTTTAACTTTGTCTCACCACTGAAGAGTTTCATCCCTTCTCTATATGGAACAACCACACCGGCATTTTTTATTTTGGCGCTGATTCTCCCTATGAATTTTTCCGGAACTATCACTACGCCAGCGTTACTGATTTTCTTTATTCGTTCTATTTCTTCCTCGGTTGCGTTTGATAAGTCAAGAATCCCAGCGTTTTCTATTGTGCCCTCTTCTGTCTTACTCTCGTTCAATTTTACTCACCTCCTATTTTGAAGGTTATTTTTGAATAGGAGGCTCTGTAGTATTTTGTCCATTTTGATTTCTTGGAGGAAAATTTCACCTCGCTTTCTATTAGCCCAAGAAACTCCATTCTTGAGAGATGATAAAGAGTTGTTGTAAGAGGAGCTTTTAACTCCCTAGATATTTCTGCTGCTGATAATGGCTGCTCCGCTAAGAGTGCCAGAATCCTTCTACCTATAGCGCTTCCTAATTCCAAGGCTATCAACCTCCATCGCCAGTCCTCAATATCAATTTCGTAGCTCAACAGAGCCTCCCCTATGAACAAAGTTAAAAGCTTAAAAGAACCTTACGTCTACCTCAAAATTTTTTGAAGTAAACAATGGGATAACCGTTTAAGGGCAAAGTCAATGTGCACTTTTCTCCTCTAAACTTTGCTTTAAAAATACGACAGTTTTAGGCGGCACATCGCGGTGGACTATTACGTTTGGGCCTATCCAACAGTTGTTCCCAACTTTTACGCCGGGCATTAAGAGCGCGCCTATCCCTGTTTTAACATTGTCCCCCAAAACTGCGCCCAGCTTCGTTCTGCCAGTGTCCACAAGCCTATCCTTAACCGTCATTTTTATTGTTCCAGCGTCAAGCCGATAGTTGGCTGTTATTGTTCCAGCGCCCAAGTTGCATTTTTCGCCAATTATGCTGTCGCCAACATATGACAAATGCCCAATGTGCACGCCATCCATAATTATGCTGTTCTTTATCTCACAAGCATTTCCTATCCGAACGTTTCTGCCTATGCTTGTGCATGGGCGTATGTAACAGTTAGGTCCCACATCACTATGCTCACCTATATAGGCTGGGCCTTCAATGTAAGTTCCCGAACGTATGCGTGCACTTTCAGCAACAGTCACAGGACCGATTACGTGGGCGCCTTCTTCAACGTTTCCAAGAACATTATGCTTCATCCTTGTGAGCGCCCAACGATTAGCCTCGAGCAAGTCCCAAGGTCTGCCTATGTCGAACCACTCATCCTTTGAAATTTCAACGGCAAAGACTGGTTTTTCCTCCTTAATGAGGAGCTCGATGGCGTCTGTTATTTCCCATTCGCCCCTTGAGGAGGCGGATATACGCTTAACTTTTTCAAAAATTTCAGGGGAAAAAACGTAAAGACCGGCATTAGCCAAATTTGTTGGTGCCTCTTCCCGACGGGGCTTTTCAATTATGCGCTTCACCACTCCATCATCTTTAAGCTCAACTATGCCATAATCCTCTGGACGCTCAACACACACTACAGAAAGCGTTGCCGAAGGCTTCTTACGGTTGTGGGTTTCCAGAACCTTTTTGAGGGCTTCTGCTGTGAATAGTAAGTCGCCATAGACTAGCAGAAAGTCTCCATCAACATATGGTTCGGCAACACCCGCAGCGTTCCCAGTCCCAAGAACGCCTTTTTGATAGGTGTATTCAATTTTTAGCCCCAGTTTTTCTCCAGAGCCAAAATATTTGCGGATGGCTTCAGCCATATAATGCACAACTATTACGATTTCGCTTATTCCACAAGCCTTAATGGCGGTTAAACAGTGCTCAAGAACGGGTTTTCCGCCAATGCTGATTAGGTGTTTTGGACGGGTTAAAGTGATGGGCTGAAGTCTCGCGCCTTCGCCGGCGGCTAAAACAACAGCCTTCACTTTTCCAAATCCTCCAAAGCCCTTTTAACAGCGGCTAAAGCCCTATCCATTATTGCCTCAGCAGTCTTTAAAAATTCACCCTCCACAGTCAGCCTTATCAATGGCTCTGTGCCAGAAGCCCTAACCAAAACCCAACCATCCCTAAGGGATAAGCGGACACCATCAACAGTTGAAATCTGCTTATAATCGGGAAATGCCCTTTTCAGCAAATCCTCAGCCCTTTTAACCGCCAAATGCTTAACCTCGTTCCTACAGTGGATGTTCTTTCTAACAATTGGGTATGACGGAGCATCCGCAACAAATTCTGAAAGGCTTTTACCTTCATCCTCTAATGCTTGCAAAAGAAGCACCGAGGAGAGGATTCCGTCCGGACAATAGTGATGTTTTGGGTGTATCCATGCGCCACAAGGTTCTCCGCCAAAAACCGCCCCAAACTTTTTCACAGCCTCGGCAACGTAAACATCCCCAACCCTTGTTCTGACAACTTTCCCGCCTAAAGGCTCAACCATCTTCTCAAGGCACATGGAAGCCTCAACATTTGTAACAACAGTCCCGCCACCGCTCCTCTTTAGGACGTAAGCCGCATACGCCGCCAAAACCCCATCAAAATCCACAAAAGCGCCCTTCTCATCTATGAAGGCAGCCCTATCCCCATCCCCATCATAAGCTACGCCCAAATCAGCACTAAGCCCTTTAACAATTTTTGACAAGGGCTTCAAGGATTCAGCATTCGGCTCTGGGCTTCTGCACGGGAAGAAGCCGTCTGGTTGACTGTTTATGGCCTTAACCTCGCATCCCAGCTTTTGGAAAATTTTTGGCGCGATGTGGCTTGTGGCTCCACAGCCAGGGTCAACTACCACCCGCCACTTCTTGCCAAGCTTTATGCTTTTTAAAACCATGTCCACGTACATTTGGCTTTGGTCGCCATACTCAACTCTGCCTAGGTTCCGCCAATCAGCCAGCCTAAAATCCCCACCTTCAATAATTTTTTCAAGTTTCCCTTGACGCTCTTCATCATACGCCATGCCATCCATGTCGAAGATTTTTATCCCGTTATATTGGGGTGGGTTATGGGATGCAGTAACCATCAAACCAGCATTAGCCCCAAGCCTCACAGTCAAATAAGCCAAAACAGGAGTGGGCAAAACACCAAAACGATAGGTGTCTATTCCACAAGCCATTAAACCAGAAACCAAAGCATCCTCAAGCACCAAACCAGAAACCCGGCCGTCCCTCGCCACAAAAACCTTACCAGTTCCGATGAAGGTTCCCAAAGCCATCCCAACCCTAACAGCCAGACAAGGGGTTAAATCCGCATTAACCAAGCCCCTCAAGCCAGAAGTGCCAAACAGCCCCATAAAACACCCCCTAACATAAGCTTTTAAACTTCCAACCATAATTGACCAGAGCAACTATAAAAGTTTAACAAAGCCTAAAAGTGGGCCGGACCGTATGCGATTAAAAAATTAAGTGAATCCCTTTTTATCCAAGAAAAAATTGCAACTTCTTTGCTAACGCACCAAATCAAGTTTTGTTAATTTTACCACACAATCCAAATTTATTTCAAGTAAGCATTTATAGATTTAGAAAGTTATAAATGTATAAATCTATAAATGTTAAGCCCTGGAGACCTGTGATGTCCTTTTCAGCTCGCTTAAGCGTTGATATAGATAGGGATCTTCTAAAACGATTTAAAGAAATTGTCATTCGAAAGCACGGGAAACTCAGAACAAAGATCGCACAAGAGGTTGAAGAGGCATTGAGGCTTTACATCGCAAAATACGAAAAGGAGGAATAATTATGGCCTTAGGATGGTGTAGAAATTGTAATGTTCCGATATTAGATGCTCGCCCCTGTGGAATATGTGGAGAAGATAGCTACGTTATTAGATCCCGTGAAGTAAAACCCATTTTTTCGTTAGAAAAAAGAAGAATCGAAAAGCTATTAATTAAGAATGGAAGCAAAACCAGTATTCCTTTTAACACATACTCATTTATTGATTTATTGGGATTCGTAATAGTTGATGGTTTTAAGATATTTCGTGTAAATTTTTCCGAGAAAACGAAAAAATGGGAAGTAAAAGAGACAAAAGCATTCAAAAACCAGGAAGGTAGACTTCAAGGTTCGGATTTTTCCACCATCATTAAAGCGAATAAATATATCTTACAGGAAAAAGAGGAAGAAGCCATTTCATTCATAGAAAACATCACATTTAAACATCCCGAATTACCTTTAGCTATATCTTTTAGCGGAGGAAAAGACAGCACCGTTGCACTTCATTTAGCAAAACAAGTAAAAAATCATGTTGATGTAATATTCTTGGACACCACTATAGAACTTCCAGAAACAGTTCATTTTGTTCGCACGATAGCCGAGTTATGGAACTTAAATTTGATAAGTGTAAAACCCGATCATGATTTTCTGGAGTTATGTCGTGTTATAGGCCCCCCTAGTCGGTTTATGAAATGGTGCTGTAAGACACAGAAGTTTTCTCCGATGAATAAGCTTCTTCACGAAAAGTATGCAGATGGAGTGATAATGATTAGAGGTGTAAGAGCATCTGAATCTAACAATAGAAGCAATTACAAAAGAACTGGTAGGTTAAAGTGGACACCTAAAGAAGTCATAGTTAACCCGATTTTGTATTGGTCATCGTTAGACAGCTGGATATACATCTTCTGGAAAAAAATCCCGTTTAACTATGCATACGAATATGGATTTACAAGGTTAGGATGTTGGGCGTGTCCAAGCAAAAGTCTTAAAGATTTTGCGATACTAGGAGAGTTTCATTCGGAATTGACAGAGAAACTTCGTTTAATTCTAAAAGAGTATGCAGTCAAACATAACCTTGGTGATAACTGGATAGATTCTGGGGCATGGCGTATTAGAAAATCCCGTGTTAATAAGATACCAGTAAGGCAATCGAAGCTCTGTGGGGGAGATAAAAGTCAAAATATAGTTTTCTCACTGGATAATCAGGAAAGAGTTCAAACTCTTTTAGAGTTCTTTAAAGTTTTTGGCCCTGTCAAAAAAAGAGGACCCGCCTTTATGGTCAACAGTAAGGAAATTGAAGCCTTATTTTTGAGGAATAAGATTCATCTAAAAATAAAAAATGAATGGTTAAACGGTTTATTACTAAGTTATGTTGAAAAAGCATTAAACTGTATAGGGTGCGGTGCATGTCAATTCGTCTGTGATAATGGCGCCATAGTCCAAGTAAATGGAAAAAGAATTATCAATCAAGATAAATGTACCAATTGTCTGAAATGTATTTCATTTACTTGCATTGCCTTGAAGTATGGCTCAAATAGATTTTCTCTAGCTGAAACTTTTAAAGAATCACTGATGTAAGTTCGCATAAACTAAACATATTTTTGGACAAGCTTTTCATCAATTGTTATGTATTTTATAACACCCCAGTCATCAACGTGATAGCGCATTTCTTTTTCAAAAATCTTTCGCAAATGTCCAATTACTTTATCAACATGTTTCCACTCACAAATTTTAGAATATTTAATCAGTAAATTAAGGCAAACAATATCACGAATGGCTTCAAGTGATGCGAGACCAAACGTTTCATCTTTTACTCGGCTATAAGTATTCATAATTTCTTTGGTTACAAGCTCTAAATCCGTATTCAAATCAATTGAATCACATGTAATTAGGTAAAGGTTAGCAGCTCTTTTGAAAAAATCCCCATCTTTACCTAAAATTTGATCCAAAGCATCTATAGACGAAAAGTTCTCTAAAAAAAGTCGAACCAGATTAATCTCTTTTTCCCTTGTGTACGCTATCATTGGCTTATAACATTCTTGTCCGTTTTTAGTAATATCTACCAGTCCTAATTTAGAAAGAATATGCATACGAGGTGTAATTTTATGTAACCTATAATGCTGTGAGTATCCTCTTTCTGCGTTCCTCAATAAGTTTAGTAGGAAATGTCGCTCTTTGATATCTGAAGTTTTAGCAAGATATGTTGTTGCAATATTCTTAACCATTCTTTCTATGTTATGGTTCCTCACAAATTGGGCTTTTTTAATTTCAGACTGTGTATTCAATTCATTCATAAGGTGAATTATTGCGGCACCATCAATATCAAGAAAATATTTCAAATAAGCAATTTTCTCTGCTTGGCTCAAGCCAACTTCAGACGATGACACAGTATTAATAACGTGTCCTCTTGCATCCCAATGTAAATCGTTAAACACAAGTCTCATTTTAATGGCAGTCTGGATTAAGACCTCGCAGGCACGTTTTGTAATTTTATATCCCATGTCATCATGCAATATTTTATGGAGTTGAAGTATTACATGCTCTTTATTAGAGCTTTCTCTTGGTTTTGTGCACTGTTTTATTAATACGGTGAAATAGTAAGGATTCGAAACCATTTCATGCGTTTCTGGCAGTATCCTAATTTTCATGCTAGTACTCTCGCCCGCCGTGAATAGTAATTCGCGGCCGTATTTTTGCCAGAAACAATCTATTTGCATTGGAACATGAAATTATGGCATAACCGAGGCCAAGTTCTCTAGTCATGTGTTCAAACACGCGTGATTTAATTCGGTTGCCGCCTATTTCAACGGTGTCTGGCATGGTAGTGTTTATCATACTTGATGTTGCATCAACATCGCTATCCATCGTTATCTGATGTATTATCAATATGTCTGCATTACGTCTAATAGAGGTATCCAAACCTGAAGGTTGTTGTGTAGTTACTGATATAGATAATCCTATGTTTCTTCCTTCATTTACATATTTTTTAAGCGGCTCTTTAGAGGCAACTATTCCTGTTTGTGGTATGTAATTATGCGCCTCATCTATTAATATCCAACCACGCGGCAGTCCTTCTTTAATAAATCTAGTAAGTTTCTCTGTTTCCTCTTTGTCTGCGCATGGTGATCTTTGCAATATTTCGAGTCGCTTCTCACATTCATCAGTTTCTCCACGTAATTTCATAATTTTCTTTACAAGAACGCCGATAACTAAAGCGCGTATCTGGTGATCCAAATTTCTTAACAGTAACACAGTTATTTGGTTTGGCTTAAAAAGCTCTCTGACGTCTGTGCCTTCTGTAGAAAAAATTGGCATTCTTGATATAGTTTTTAAGCGACGTCTTACAGCTTCTTTAACTTGAATAGGGTATCTTTGAATTTCTTTATCTGAATCTAAACAATGTAACAGGTCAGAAATTCCATATTCGGGTTTTGGTGGATACTTTTTAAAATCACTTGAATAGCCTTCTATTGCTGTTTTCTCATATAATTCATAAAGTAGTTGTCCCATTGGATCTACTACTGGATCGGTTTCGAACAACGCAGCCCAGTCATTCCCGTCTAGGTCTGATGGTTTTATTGCAAATTCCTTATAGTGTTTTGGCATGTAATCCGAACGCGTTCCCCTAGGATAATAGCAAACGATGTCGCTAATTTGTTTAGTAGATACCCCCCACTTTTTAAGATCTTCAGCTTGTTCGCCGCTTACTGTTTGCTCCATTGTCCAAAAAATGTTAAGCGTATCCAATATCAACACTGCTTGATTTGATGGCCCTATCCTTAACTCATCACAAGCCATTCCTTCGGCTATGACGCCAAGCGTGTAACTTTTACCACTCCTCCGTTTTCCAATTATATAGATAACATGAGCACCCCTGATGTCCAACCACAAATCTCTTCCCATCAATCCATCAAATTCGGCGATTTTTCCTAAGTAAATGGCATTAATCTCCTCGGATCCACCAAGAGCACCTATCAAATAATCCTGACCATTATTGAAGCAATCAAGTTTTAAAGTTGTGAAAAATCTATAACCCTCATCAAAACGCATTGGCTTATGGAAAGTTTTTAGTGTTGTCATAAGCCTACTGCACTTTCTACATCCTTTTTTGTTACGCACATTTTTCCTCTGATCTTTGCATAGGCTGCCGATTTGCTCATATACCGACAAATAGATCTCGGCACAATCATAGTTCCACATGCTGATTTTATGGCTTCTATGGCATCTTTAGTAAATGGATAAAAATCTTCCGAGATATCCTCATTCGTTTCTCTTTTTGCAATTTTAATTTTTTCTGAAACATCAACTTTAGGATCTCTAACATATTGCACTAAGTCCTTTACGAATGGTTCAACGTCATCGCTTGTCATGGCTGGAATTTCAACAATATTTTCTTTCCCTATTCTATCTCTGACTGGTTCAGTGATGAATGTTGGTAGTTGATCTACTCTCGGAGCAGACATAGCCAAGAAAATAGATACATATGTTTGCCCGGGTTCCGTTAATCTTGTCAACGCTGTTGAGAAAGTAACTTCTGAATCAGGGTTTAGATTCTTAGCTCGGTCAAGCTCGTCGAAAACTAATACCAACGATTTTCCATGCTCTTCATAAAGGAAGCGCCCTAACGTTACAAGAATAGCAGCTAGCCTTGCTGGATCAGCGTCTACAAGATCTGTTGTCACCCGTAATTCATTACGCTCTCTAGGCGAAATGCCGGAGGCCGTCAACCATCTCCATATTATCATCGGATCGAATTGCTGTGTTACGAATCTATAGGTAGCCCTTCCTAAGTCTTCATCTTGCATTGCTTCGATTAACTTTCTCTCAACAATCTCGGGGTTCCTAAACCCTACTTCTTGAACTACTCTATCCATTTTATCTCTCAAAATTGAAATAGTAAATTCCATACCCATGGCATCACTCGTCTTATTATACAATTCGGTAAAAGTCGATGTTTTTTTAAGTACAGGACATTCTACAAAGGCAACCTGAATATCGAGGCGTTCACTTAGCTCTTGAAGGACTTTATACAATGTGTGTGTTTTTCCGCTTCCGTATACCCCCCAGTACAATTTCTTTGGCGAGAGCTTAGCCTCCAACTCTATTTCTAAGCTCGTAATTTCCCTCTCGATGTTTATGCTGTTTGGTCTACTAGCATAAAATTTCCGATCTTCTATATTATTGCGCGGATCAAGTATCCAATTCTCTCTTCTCAAGCCAAACCAATCGCGTAGCGATACTGATTTTTCCTCATCTTTCACTGTAGATCTCCCCAATCTACCATTCTACATTCGTCATAAATATTTTGCCAGTAGGTTAATAATTTTTTCACAATGCTCTCATCAGCTATTTTTATGCCAAGTTCGATATTTTTGGCTCCCGTTAAGTTTTCGGAACCAAAGATAGCAATTTGCGTATCTCTAGCTATTACAATATACAATTTGGTATGCAAGTTAGGATGAGCTACAATTTCTGCACCTTTTATGTAAAACCATTTTAACGTATTCAATATCTGCTCGCTCCATGTTTCCCATAAGCTTAAACGTTTTATCTCTTGAGGGGGTCGGGTTATCAGGGTTATGGATACTCTATAGCTCATTTTTTCTAAAAACCTCTCCAAATCTTTGAGGTCATTTTCAGGCAAGCGAATCCAAGGCGAGCATATATAGATTTCTTGTATATTTGAAATTGTACGAATAATTGAAAGAAAATATCCGGTTATATCCTCCATAATCAGAGAAAAGTTCCAATGTGAGAGTCTTGACAATTGATTTATAACAGAATTGAGTGATTCGCCATTTATAACACGTGCCAATAGATAGGCTTCTTTTCCATCATCGGTAATTCTTAACATTCTAGTTTTCGGGACTTCGCTAATAAACCATATTCTTTTTAATTCATTAATTCTTTCATTAATATCCGCTTCTTCAAAATATTCACTTAAATAATGCACCAGTTCTTCTTTTGTTGACTCTTTATGAATATATAAATATTCCAGAATTTCAAGCGCGCCATTTTTGCCTAATATTTGATGCTTTTTTTCATAAGTTTTGACAGCACCAAGCAAACTTGTTCCCTACAAAATATGTAGGGATAATAAGTAAAATTAATTTTCTTTTTAAGATTCTAAAATAACCGGAGACTGTTTGAAAAATGAGTGGACGAAGAGACGTATCAAATTTTTGCCTTAACGAATGGCCTTTTAGAATAGTCCCGGATCCTGAATTCTGCAAAATTTGGGCCAACCGTGAAGACTTATACAAGACATGGGAAGATAAATTTAGCTACGTTATACGAAGAAAAACATCTGCTATATACATTATTTGGGGATATTACGGTTCGGGAAAAACCCATGGGTTGCTGCATTTTAAATGGAAATTATTTGAGAATCAAAGATTAGCCTTTGTGGTATATCATGAATTTCCTAAAAACGCAAGGAAATTTCTAGACATATATAGGGAATTCGCGAAAAACATGGATTTCCAGGAATTTTGTAAAATTCTTAGGCTTATTAGGCAAAAAGTAATAAAAAACGAAAAGAATCCCATATTATTTCTGAACAAATATGTGACTGGGAATTGGACAGAGTTGTCAAAAATATTCTTAATGCTCAGCCAAGATCAAAATATAGAATTAGCCGAAAGATGGATAAAATGTGAAAAAGTGTCACTCTTTGATTTAAAAAAAGTTGGGATTGGTGAACGTATCGAAGAATCTACAGACGCGATAAGAGCCCTTGGAGGCATTGTTCGTGCGTTAACGCTAATGAATGAGAAAATTAATACTTACAAGGCAGTAATATGGATGATTGATGAATGCCAAGCATTACAGAAGATTTACCCTAGAAATGCTGATGAAATTAAAGCTAACTTAACATCCGTTTTCAATACATGCCCTAATAATTTCTGCTTAGCTCTGGCATTTAAAAGCGACTCGCCATCGACAATTCAGCAGGCTTTATCAGAAGACATGGTCAAAAGATTACCGCTGGAGTCGATGATACATGTACCTGCCTTCAAAGGCATTAGCGAAGCTAAAAGTTTTATTTTAGACCTTTTAGCCAAATTCCGTCCCCAAAAAAAGAATGTTCCAGATGAATTCTTTCCTTTTTCTGAAGAGGCTATAGACACGACTTTACGTTTTATTGCAGAGAAAACAAACGAGATTACTCCAAGAGATTTAATGGTATATTTTGATAAGATTTTGGATGCCGCTGATTTAGAAGGAAGAATTAAATCTACGAATGACAGAATAGACTTTCAATTTGTAATAAAAACTCTAAGTAATATTACACTCTAGAATGTACATAAATCGCATCAGCAATAGGGCTCCAGTTTAGCTTAGGTTCAGCCAACAGACAAATTAATCCCTTCATATTTGATATATGCCGAACACGAGGATTGATAAATTGTTTCCTTTGTTTGCCAATATCAGTTTTTAATGCGGGATTCTTAAATTTAAGCAACATTAAAGATGCAGAATCAAAACGAATAATTGTCTTTTGAGGACACCAAGAAGGCGAGAGATAGGTATTCATAGGGAAAACACCAAAAAAAGTCAAGGTGTAATAAATGAAACGCCTAATCTCATGCTGCTCAACTGAAGTAATGAGATCAATTCTACCATCTTCCAACAGTACAGCTGACGCATCAAAAACACCAGCAATGTACTCCTTTATTATTTCTGGTGTAGAGCATCTAATTTCATATGGTGTTTCGTGTTTCAAACGTTTGTTGTGTAAAAGTTTGCGAATATATAAAGATTCAATAATTATCCAGTTGAGATTGGGAAACGGACCAGCCTCTGTTTTTATTCTTACTTTTTCTTCAATTCCAAGTTTATCCAACGCCCTTTGTAAGATTTCTTGCAAAATGGCTGCATACTCTGGTAAAAAAGTTACTTCTTCTACTTTTATGGCAAGCATCTTTTCATCGTGAAAGTCTATTCTTTTTGACAAAATTCCAAATAAATATGCCATTTCCGGCGAAATTTCGGATTTTTTATTTCCCAGAAAAACATCTGATAGTGCATTTTTATCGTGAAAAATTTCAATCACATTCCCAACTTCGACGTTGTCAGCTTCTTTTCTTCCTGCATCTATAGTACTTACTACGTTTTGTACGGGAATAAATGCTTCATTTTGATCCGTAAAAACATGTACACATGATCCCTGTGAATGCTTGACTGGCTCATTTATTATTTTTCTCCACTCGTAGTTTGTTTCATAAAAATTTATCCCGAGAATTTCGTCCTGTTCACGCAATTCTGTTATTTTTTTAAGTCCTTCTTTAGTCCAAACGAAGCTTTCTGAAAAAAGAAAGTATCCTCTTTGCATCCTTAAACTCATATATTTATCCCCAAACATTCGCTTAACTCTTTATATCTATTTCTGATAGTAACCTCGGTTATTCCTGCAACAGAGGCTATTTCTTTTTGTGTTATTGGAATTCGTAACTGTGTCGTTGATATATAAATTAGTGCGCATACAATTGATGTGGGGTTTTTTCCGACGATAACACGTTTAGGTAAATTATTAAGTAAGTTAAGGACATTATTTTTAATCTTGGACTTTTCATCTTTAGTTAGCGATAGAGAATCAAGAATTTTTTCGATCCTATTTTCATCGATAGAGAAAAGTGCGAGCTTTTGAATCGGAATTTTAAATTCTCGCCTTAAATCTTTGGATACTCTTAGTACACTTTTAATGTATGGTTGGTATGGGGGCTCACATATTTTACTCACTAATTCATAAACTGAAAGTGGTGATCCGCAGATCTTTGCTGCTGTATAAAAACATCCTAACGAAAGTACGTCAAGTTTTCTTCCTCTTGTAAAACCTTTTTTAAACGCACTTACTAAAAGCTCGTATGCTCTTTCAGCTACCTCTTCACTTAAACTAAATATTTTTAAATACTCCGAAAATTTTGATTGCGTTTCCCTTAGCATTATTACTTGTCTATACTTTAAAACCCAATCAACAGCTTCACCTAAGTGTTCAGATAACCACTTTTCCGCTTCTAATTTATATCCTGGAATAACGTAAAGATATGTTGCCCTTTGGCGCTCCTTATCGAGATAAACTAATAACCTGTTCAACTCACCTATCGAAAGCAAATGCTTTAGAATTAAACTTGTAACCTCATATGACAATTCTGGAAAAAGGTTCGTTAACTCTTCAGTAAAACCCCATTTTTTTCTTCCCAGATATTCCCTTATTTTTTCTTTTAAATTCAATACCAAACTTTCATTTTTTGGCAAAAAGTAAAAAGAAGTCAACTTTCCCGTAGCCTTTACGACGGGCAATAATTTAAGCTCATTTCTAATAGTCATCGTCTTCAATATAAGAAAAATAACATCTGCGTCTACTTTGGTTTTTTTAGAAACCTCCCTGAGAATCTCACTAGTACTCATCATTTTATTAGTCTCAAGTAAATCAAAGATTGTACCTTGAATTTCCTTAATTTTTTTCTCTACGTACTCTTCTTCGTTTATTTGATAAAATATATTCCGATTTTTACTGCCTATTTTTATGGATAAAACCTCAATTTTTCCTTTTCGAACTAAATCTTTCAATGCCGAAGTAACATCAGAAATATTGACCTTTTTGCTTTTATTTTCTCGCAATATGTTAAGAAAAGTTCTACTTGTACCAAGTTTATATTTTGATATCAAGGATAGTATAGTATGCGAAACGCTCAATTTTTGCTACCGATATAATTATTCGCTTATTATCTTTTTTGTTTTCTCCTTTTAAATGTCATTTGCCGTAATCTATCAATTCTCGAGCGAGTATTGCTCCTTAATGCCTATGTTCCTAGATTTCATTTTTTATCATCTTAGGTCGAAAGATAGATTTGGAAAGCTAAAATGTTGTTTGAAGTCTAACAACCATGCTGGTTGTGCGAATGCTACTTTGGTACTCCTACTTAAACCGTTAAAATTACGGTCAATCACTTTAACTCATCTCTCTCCACTAATCGCGTAATTCGATTCGCCGTTGCCTTTTTATACCCTCTTCCATGAACCGCTAAATTTGCGGTTGGAGGCTGACGTCTATGCTCCCATTGGCTTTAGGCTTGGAGCTTGATGGCCTGTCGGTTCTTCAGCGTAAGCTTCTCTTGGAAGTTCTGCATAGGCATCCGCATTATTGGAGTAAATTCCTCAGTCCCAAGTATGGCTGGCAAAGCCGGAAAGAAACCCTTGAGGAGTTCTTACAGAGTCACCAAACTGAACTGGTCAAAGAGTTTGCTAAAGCCGGCTTGCATGATAATGGCTGGAAAACTGCGAGGAGGAGTGGAATGCATGTCCAAGGCTGAGCACTGCAGGAACCCTTGGAATGGTAAGTGCAGAAACACGGACATTGAAGTGTTCATAGTCTTTAATGGTGATAGGCTGCCCATTTGCAGGCGTTGCTGGAGCAAGATAGCGGACAGCGAAATTGAGTGGGGCGAACACACGCGCTTTAAGGAGGACTAGTCTTGGAGTTGGAGCAGATTCCAGGCGTGGGCAAATCCATAGCTAAAAGGCTTAGGGACGCTGGCTTCGCAAACGTTGAAACTTTAGCCGTCACTCCGGCTAGGGAGGTTAAGGAGAAGGCTGGCTACGAAAAGCTTGAAGCCGCTGTTAGAATTGTTGAGGCTGCAAGGGAAGCTTTAGGCTGCAGGTTCATAACAGCATACGAGCATTGGGAGATGACGAAAAAACGCTTGAGATGCACAACTGGAAGCAAAGCCTTAGACAGCCTATTAGGCGGTGGCATAGAAACCCAAGCCATAACAGAGTTTGTTGGTCAATATGGTTCTGGAAAAACCCAGCTTTGCCTAATGCTGTGCGTCACAGCCCAGCTTCCTCCAGAGTATGGTGGCCTAGGTGGAAACGTGCTATACTTTGACACTGAAGGGACGTTCAGCTCCAACCGCGTCTATCAGATAGCTGCTGAAAACGGCTTGGATCCAGGCCAGACACTCCACAACATAATACTCTCCAGAGTCTACACCTCAGACCATCAAATGTTCCTGTTGGATAATGCCTTCGAAAAGTGCGTTGAAGAAAAAGTAAAGCTGGTGATCGTGGACTCCGTCATATCGCATTTTAGGGGCGAATTCCTTGGAAGAGAAACGCTAGCGGACAGGCAACAGAAGCTAAACCTATACATGCACAAGCTACTGCGCCTTGCTGAAATCCTTAATTTGGCTGTAGTGGTCACAAACCAAGCCCAGTCGGATCCAACACCCCAATGGGGAGGAGGCCAACCTGTCGACAGGCCAGCAGGAGGCAACATACTTGCCCACG
>Ga0209225_1000992_pt1 | contig 30049 bp, 28 predicted proteins | sample WasSprMetagenome_FD_184732 | JGI IMG/M metagenome (GOLD analysis project Ga0209225, IMG submission 184732) | Sulfidic aquatic microbial communities from Washburn Spring, Yellowstone National Park, USA - WS (SPAdes) (version 3) | ecosystem: Environmental > Aquatic > Thermal springs > Hot (42-90C)... | reverse complement strand
AGCAAAGCGATCAAGCTAAGAGACACATACCAACCAACCATCTACGCGCTACCTAAGGGTAGAGAGGAAGGAGATAGGCTCACCACACTACTACAGCAACACCCAAGCGTATTAGATGTTAGGTGGGCGGAGAAGTACACAAACCTAAGAGATAGAGAGAAGAAGAGCCTCCTGCAGATAACCGTAGATAACGCATCAAGCTACAAGAGAATCTTGAAGATCTTAGAGCGCTCGGAGTATGTGGAGGAGCTCTTCAACACAGACCTACTACACATCCAACAATACCTCTTCCAGAATCTTGGTGTTGAGCCAACGTGTAAGGTGGAGGTAGAATACGATGAGCAAGGGCAACTAATCAGCGTTTCGAAGATCGATGACGATAGGGAGATCAAGCCGCCTCCCTTCACAACCGTATACTTCAACCTACACATAGATGAGCCGAACCCAGATCCAAGTAAGCACCCTATCCGCTTGCTTGAGGTGAGGTTTGAGGGCGAGCAATGGGTCATCGAAGGCTCAGAAGAAAAAATCATCGAAGCGCTCTCAGATCTAATCAGATCAAGAGACCCAGACCTCCTAGTCTGCCCAAAGTGTGATGAATTCACCATCTCATACCTATACAACCGCAGCAGAACATTGGGCTTGAACCCCCAGCTAGGTAGGGAGAGAGTGGATGTTAATGAGATTCGTAAGCCGCTGCCATACTGGGTTAGGGGTAGGGTTGCGCTAGACTACAACCAATTCGGCTGCACATTCGACGAGTGGGGTGTAGCTGGCTTGGTCGAGAGGGCTAGGTTCAGCTTCCTACCACCAGGCATCGCCAGTAGATGGACGAGCAACAGAGTTAATGACAGCAGATGCTGCTACGAGCTGCTGAAGAGGGGTTATGTGATACCGAAGAACAGAGGATACTTCGAGTACATCAGACCGATGAGCGTTGTGGTTGAGAGGGATAAGGGTGGCATAATCATACCACCTAAGATAGGCGTGGTGCATGAGAACGTTGCTGAGCTCGACTACGAATCACAGTACCCAAACATATTGGTGAAGTGGTGCATCAGCTACGAGACGGTAACACCAGAAGGTGTCGAGATGAGGGAGGATGCCCTACTGCCAAACATCACAAAACGCTACCTGGAGAGGAGGCTCTACTTCAAGAGGCTGAGAAGCAGCTACCCAAAGGGCAGCTGCGAGTGGGTTTGGTGTGAGCAGCGCCAAGCCGCCCTAAAGCTTATTCTCGTCACCCTCTACGGAACCTCTGGATGCTGCTGGAACAGATTCGGCAACGTACTAGCCTTCGAAGAAATCAACAAGAAGTCGAGAGAAATCATGATAAAGACGAAGGATATCGCTCAGCAGAGGGGTTTCGAAGTAGTTTACGCTGACTGCGACAGCATCTTCGTTAAGAAGAGGGGGGCAAAAAAAGAAGACTACGAGAACCTAGCTAAGGAGATCAGCGAGCAGATAGGGTTGCCGATGGCGCTAGACCACCACTACAAGTTCCTCATCCTCCTACCCCTAGAAGCAGACCCATCAGCCATCTTGGAGGCCCAAAAACACTACTTCGGCATACTATACGACGGCGAGATAGTAGCTAGAGGTGTCGAGCTAAGAAGACACGACACACCGAAATTCATAAAAGATTTCCAGACCAAGCTGATCAAAACCCTATTCAGCTGCGAAAACGCTGAGCAGGTACAGACAGAAGGCTACAACAAAGCCCTCCAACTCGTAACAGAAGCGATTGACGATCTTATGAAGGGGAAGGTGCCGCCAGAAGATCTAGTGGTGTCGAAGACCCTAAAGAAAACCGTAACACAGTACAGAAGCGTACTCCCACACGTTTCAGCAGCAATACAGCTCGCAAGCAGAGGCAGAAGCATCGAACCAGGGGAAAGAGTCAACTTCATCTACACAGACGCAGACCACCGAAACCCGCTCTGTAGAGTCGCAGCCACCGAACTTCTAGATAGAAAAATTTACTTCGACAGAGAAAAATATCGCGACACGGTATTAGATGCGGCTGAAACGATTCTGTCAACCTTCGGCTTCACAAAAAGAACCTATTTAGAGCTTGAAGCTAGAATTGAGTAGAGAAGCTTGAAGATAGAGTAGAACTCTAGGTAAAGAGGGCACGAGAAGAAAAACAGCTTCTCAGTTCTAAGACTCTAGATACGGCTTAAACTTCCAACTATCTCGCTCAGCAAAGATCTTTCTCAAAAGCTCCTCTGCCTTAGCTCTGGGTATGAGAAGAAAGATCTTACCTAGATGCTTGCAGAAGGATTTGTCTGGTATACACCTAGCCCAGTCTGCGCAGTCGTGTAGGATTTCACGCTTCTCCAGATCTACGATGATGTGGTACTCTCTGATCTCAGCCCTAAGAATTCTATCGCCAACCTCTAGCGTCTTAACCTCATCGTCAGCTATCTCTCTAGCTCGGTTCAGCTTCTGCTTCGAGATTAAGACAGATAAAAGCTCATCGAAGCCCATATCTTGGGCTGGTTTGGCTGCGGGTTGAGGCTCAGGTCTGACACCAGCAGCCCTGAAGTATTCCTCTATCCTCTGTAGAGCGGCGGTCTGAGCCTCGGTTAGTAGACCTAGCATCTGAAGGAGCTGGAGGCAGTTTTCGACAGCGTATCCGTGGAAGTGGTTATTGAAGTAGCCATAGATCTCTCCGACGCTTCCAGATATCTCCTTGAGCCTTCCTAGCCAAGCCTTCAACTCCTCCAGCCTATAGGAGTAGTTGTACCATGGTCTTCTACCCCGACCGTGCCACCTCACGTAAGCGAAGTCTGCTGTTACAACAGTCTCAGGCGGAAGCAGGGGCTCATCCACAATAGTATACGCAACTTTATGCCGTCTAAGAAGGCTCCAAGTTTCATCACGCAGCCAACTCAGATCCCTAAACTCTACAGCAAACCTAAAGTCTTGAGGTAAGATGCTGAGGAAGGCTTCGAGCCTAGCGTAATCCCTCTTGAATCTAGGTGGGAGCTGAATCAATATAGGCCCAAGCTTAGCCCTCGTGTGCAGAGGTTCCATCAACTCAAGGAATCTGTCCAGATCATCGTCAACACCCTTTTCAACATCTAGCTTCTTCTCATGCGTGATTACGCTTGGCAGCTTCGCGGAGAAGACGAAGTTAGGCTGAGTATACCTAGCCCAACCATAAACAACACCCTTACTAGGATATGAGTAGAAGGTTGAGTCGATCTCAGCCGTCCTGAAAACCTTGGAGTAAAAGCTGAGCTTATTCACATCGTCAGACGGGTAGAATGGGCCGACCCACTCCTCATAGGACCAGCCAGATGTACCCAGGAGGATCTCAACCATACTCTCAGAGAAGCATCTAGAGGAAGGGACAGTATAAGCTTACCTCTTTAACAACATCATCCACACTAAGATATTCGCGATCAGGTATCCTCTCAATTAGCTTTGAAATGTGGATTCTTGCGCCAGACTTTGTGTCAATCGATCTCCAACCCACCTTCCTCACGATATCGCTCTTAGAAGATGGGAAGCGGACTGCGAGCAGACTCTCCTTGAGGGCGCCTACACCAACGCTTCTTCGAGTCTGTGGGAAGAGTCCAGTTTCTAAGTGGACCTTAAGCCTCCTAGCGTCCTCATACATCCTCAAGCTATGGAAGACAAGGTAGGCTCGCTTGTAGCCCCCATTTCTGACAGCTTCTTCGATCCCCAAGAGCTCCTCGTCATCGAACTCATAGAGCGTGTGATAGCCCCTCCCGAAGAGCCTCGTATATAACACCTCGGTATAAAACGGAGGCTCCTCTCTGGAGATGTCGACACAAGGTAGAATATCGAGGTCCCTGATGAGATCAACGATTTCTGGGCTTAAGCCTCCTCTAACCTCCAAAGCGATCTTCACATCCCTAGCAGCTACGGCTGAAAAGAAGTCACGAGCCTCTCTACAGGCTTCGCTATCCATCTTCATTGAGCGAGGCGTCTGCATATGCAAGATGGGTGCACCCAAAACCCTACATACCTCAACCATCTTATCGAAGACCACATAAGATTCCTCACAAGGCCTCAACCCGTACCTATGAGTCAAATCCTTATGGCATCTAACCGTGAAGACAAAGTCCGCTGAGACGCGCTTCCTCCAAGAACGCATAACTTCCATTGGCAGATAGCTGTAGAAGGTGGAGTTGACCTCAACGAAATTAAACAACCTAGAGTAAGCCGAAAGCCTATCCTCACCCCTTGAATCCAGATACGCCCAACCGCCTGTGCCCACGTAGACAGATACGACCAAGAACAGACTTTCTGCTCCCTCCCAATCCTTTTATTTCTTACGTGCACAATTAACGAAGCAATGGAGATCTGCATTATTGTTCACATAGCTTGATGCAGTGGAGGAATCTAGGACTCAACGCGACCTACGGATTTTAAATCACTCTTGCTCCAACGGTTCGCTGGTAAGCGTAGGGTTAACCTACTAAGACTCGTGAACTAGTTCCCAACATAAGAATCTCGAGACGGCAACAAATGTCTACACGACCGAACAAACAAATTTATTGAACGCAGATAAAATAGATATGATACGAGAGCCGAATTCCGCCGCGCTACCGAACAAGTCCTTCTCACCAACACCTCCTCAACCAACTATTTTCCCATCCACACTTTACACCACATGATGGAACCTTGTTACCCTATGACAGTGTCGGATTTAGTGTCGGATTTCAGCCGCGCAAAAATTTTTTCGGCAGAAAACCAGCACCAAATCCGACACCAAGCGACCTATTTTTGACTGGTGATACACGTCTGGTTTATCCTTCATCCCCTGCTTCTCGGATGGCTCAGAACAAACCGTCGAAGTATTTGAGCAAGGAGCTGTCAGTTCATTAGGCTCCACAAACTATTCTACAGCACCTGCTTCTCGCTCTACCACTCTGGAATATAGTGTCTGGTTAAGTCACAATTTTTGAGAATTTTGATTTTATTCGCTGTGGTTACGCGGTATGATGTATAATTATAAGTGCTACTTCGTCCTTCCGTATGTTGCTCGCCTCTTGGAAAACCCGTGTCTTTTGATCCGGCAGTGAATGACGTTTGTTGCGGTATGTGGTTCTTATGTGCAGATAAGGTGATACGTCTAGATGGTCATCGAAGTGTGATGGTCGGTAGCGAAGGGGTCAGGCTTAATCAGATTACACCATCAAAAATATGGCTTAACTATTTTTGAGTTTTCAAGGATAACCCGGTAATCTTCCTCACTTATCTTCCTGACGGCACCCTGCAAGCAAACATACGGTTTCTTCTTATTAGTTATGAAGGATAGCTGGTTGCAGACGCCTTCTATAGGGACTGGGGTTGACCAAACCTCCACATCAGATATGTTTATCAGATATGCGTAGTCTCTGGACTCTAAGCACAAACCCTTCTTCCTTTCCACCTCTGTAATTGCGTAGGGCTCTGAGCTCACTGTGCCGCAGCCGACAAACAGACCCCCACCCTCTCCGCCAACGTAAAAGACGACTTTATCACCTGTCTTCAAATGCTTCAGATGCGCCGCCCGCCTACCGAAACCCCAAACCCCACTCTTCACTCTATCCTCAAATATTTCACGAGCTTTAACCAGCCTCCCGTCACATATGTGGTCTCTGACTACGAGGAGATAGTAGGGTACCACACCTCCTTCATCGAAGTTGCTGTATAATAGATTTGCGCCTCTTGATTTTCACGTCATTATGAGGGGTTCGAATTTTGAATAGTTAGGATCACTTCTGGGTTGTTTCTACCAATCAGTATATGCGGTGATTAGGGTTTCTGGTTCTATCCCACGTATCTTTTCGGGTCTTTGTCGAAAGCGTCTTTACACGCTATGCAGCAGAAGTAGTATGTTACGCCTCTATACTCTGATTTAAACTTAGCCTTCTTCTCGTCAACATTCATCCCGCATACCAGGTCTTTAGCCAACTACCGCTCATACATCCCATCAGCTAACCTCTTTTTAAGGTTAAAGAGTTTGCGACTACGCTAACGGAGCTCAGGCTCATCGCTATCGCAGCGAAGATGGGGCTTAGCAGCCCTACTGCGGCTACTGGTATGAAGGCTGTGTTGTATGCGAAGGCCCAGAACAGGTTCTGTCTAATCTTCCTAAGGGTTCTTCTGCTCAGTTTTATCGCCTCAGCGACATCTCTTGGATCGTCTTTGATCAGCACTATGCCAGCTGCCTCCACCGCAACATCTGTGCCGCTTCCTATCGCTATACCCAAATCTGATTGAGCCAAGGCTGGCGCATCGTTTACACCATCGCCTACCATGGCTACGACCCTACCTTCTTGCTGAAGGTTCTTGATGACAGAAGCCTTATCGGCTGGTAAGACTTCAGCCAGAACCTCATCCACACCTAGCTCTCTAGCCACTGCCTCAGCTGTCGTTCTATGGTCTCCTGTGAGCATAAGCACCTTCAAGCCAAGAGCCTTCAACCACTTTACCGCATCCTTAGCACCCTCCTTTAAAGTGTCTGCAACTGCTATCAAGCCGATCAGCTTACCTGAAGCAGCTACGTGGATCACGGTCTTTCCTTCGTAAGATAGCTGCTCAGCAGCTTCTCTAAATCTTTCAACAGAGACCCCTCGCTCAGCTAAGAGCCTACGGTTACCTACAAGAATTTCGGTGCCGTCGAGACGGGCTTTTACACCCAAGCCTGGTAACGCTTCAAAACTACTCGGCTCAACTGCCTTCAAGCCTAACTCTTCTGCCTTCTTTACTACCGCCTCTGCTATCGGGTGTTCTGAGTTCTTCTCAGCAACAGCTGCTAAGCGTAGAACCTCTCTTGGATCATCTTCTGCTACTATATCTGTGACCGCTGGTACGCCTTTGGTCAGCGTTCCGGTTTTGTCGAAGACTACTGTGTCCACTCTTCCTGCCTTCTCAAGATGCTCACCTCCCTTTATCAGTATACCCTTTTCAGCGCCCTTTCCAGTCCCGACTACGATGGCTGCTGGCGTTGCTAATCCGAGTGCGCATGGGCAAGCTATGATCAAGACGGCAACAAGCGATGTGAATGCTTTTGTGAAGTTGGATGCGAGAATCAGCCAAGCAGCAAATGAAAGAATGGAGATTGAGATCACAGCGGGTACAAAGTAGCTTGCAACTCGATCTGCTAAACGCTCTATAGGTGCTTTCGCAGCAGCTGCTTCCTCAACCAACCTTATTATCTGCGAGAGGGTTGTGTCCGCGCCTACTCGAGTAGCTCTGATCTTCAGCACGCCGCTTTTGTTGATCGTTGAGCCTATGACTTCATCACCCACTTCCTTCTTCACAGGTATGCTCTCTCCTGTCACCATCTTTTCATCGACGCTGGAGTAGCCTTCCTCAACCACGCCATCTACTGGTATCCTTTCACCGGGCTTCACAAGTAGAAGATCGCCCACCTTAACCTCTTCAACAGGAACCTCAATCAAAGATCCACCCCTAATTACGGTCGCCACCTTAGGCTGCAGATCCATCAGTTTGCGGATAGCATCTGAAGCCCTCCTCCTCATCTTACTCTCAAGAAGCCTACCGAGCAGAATAAACCCGATTATCAGAGCCGAGGTTTCAAAGTAGACGACCCTGGCTTCTGCAGGCACCACCTGCGGTAGGAATGTTACGATGGTGCTGTATCCCCACGCCGCTGTTGTACCTATTGCAATAAGTGTATCCATGTTGGCTGCTTTAGCCCTCAAGGCGTGTAAGAGGCCAGCGTAAAACCTTCTCCCTGCTATGAATTGGACGGGTGTGGCTAATGCGAAGAGGAGTAGGTTAAGATTCCCTTTGTTTAGAGCCGCCAACCCCACTACGTCGCTCATACCGAGGACGAGGATCGGCACACCTGGTGCGAAGCTGAAGATTGTCGTAAGCAAGACGTTTCTGTGCTCGATCTCTGGTCTAAGGAAGGTTCTTAAGCATCCCTCGCTGCAGAAGTAGTATACTGTTCCTCTGACCTCAGCCTTGAGAGCTTCAGGGCTCTCTTCAACAAACATACCACAAACAGGGTCTTTAGCCGTATCAAACACCTCTCTGTGAAAGCTCCTTTTTATTTTTGATATCAGCCAACCGAATTCTCAAATTATTCTTGCTTTAATCGCCCTTATAAACGTACACAGTTCCTCTAAACCCAGGTAGGTGTGCTTAGAAAGTCGCCAACATCTTTCCCTTTGAGTAGGTTCAGTAGGGCGTAGGCTTGAGGTATTGAGAGTACGGGTCGGTTGAAGCCGGAGCCGTCTACTGATATTCTGGGGCAAGCGGTCTGTATGAACGCGTCAAACGATGTGAAGGTATTTATCCGCTCAGCCGATATTTCACGCATCGCTATTAGTGTGCTTTCCTTGCCGTGCTTAGCGAGCTCTTCTCTTATATGCTTCGCTTGCCCAATCTTCATCTGCCCCTCCCTCAACCCTATTATGATGCCGAACTTCTCAGCCTCTCGAGCCTTGTAGACCGCGAGCAAACTCTTCTTCCAAAGATCCTCAGCCAAGGGGGTGATGTCGATGACCTCTTCTAGATATGGGTCGAGCATATAGGTTGGCTTACATGTTGATAACGCTAGCGCAGCTGCGTGGAATCTACTCTGCCCGAGGAAGATAAAGGCATCGACCCCATCTTTTATTAAATAGGCTGGTTGAAACTCGCAACCGATTATCTGCCCATAAGAGAGCTTCCCACCTTGACTAATCTTCACCTCAAACCCGTGGTCCTCGAAGAGCTTCTTAGCCTCTGATAGTTTATGTAGATGCTGGCTTATCGTATAGAGCCCTATCTTCTTGAAACGCTTTAGGCTCTGAGCAGCCTTCTCTATTACCTTATTGAACCCGATATCGTCTTCCGCAGCTATGAAGATGGTTCTTTTGCCCGCTCTGTTTATGCGAAGCGTATGCCCTACGTGTAGTATCAGATCAGCCTTGATCGCTTCAGCAACATCTTCTTTTAAGTCACACGCGCCATAACACGGTTCACCAGATACCACGGCTTCCACACCTCTAGCCTCAAGCGTAGATGCTAGAGTCTGAGCTTCTTTTAGCAAACCGTCTGGTGCGACTATGAGAACCGTTTCGGGTTTCAGCCGCTCTACTTCCTCAAAGACTTTGGCTGTATCTAATCTAATCAACACCGAGTATTTTTCATGTGGTGCGATGTACTTAGGTCTTTGCTTGCTGCTGGGCCTCCTTAAGAGGAAGAACCTCTATAGACGTCTTGACTGGTAGCTTGCTCGCTGCGCCTTTTAGAGCCTCTTTCGCAGCCTCGACGTCGCCAGCATATACGCTCACTTCAAGAAGCACCGTGCCGTCATCTACTCGAGCTGCTAACCCCACAGGTTTACCATAAGCTTTTCTCATGCCTTCCTGGAGCCTGTCAGCACCCGCTGTCGCTATCATCTTATTCTCTCTTAATATCACATGTGGATACACCTTTACTTGGAGAAAGTATCTGTCTTCACCTATCTTTGCGAGCTTCTTGTTAGCGGCGACTCTAGCAGCCTCCAGCGCGTTGTGTCTAATCTGGCATCTCGCTTTAGCGATCAGCTGAAGCTTATAGTCGTAGTCACCCTTCGCATTCCCCAAGGAGAACTTCGCAACCTTGGGGTTAGGCGCTCCTGGGAGATACTCCTTCCTCACAGTAGGCATCCCGCTTGGAATCCTGTAGTTTCTCCCGTGCAACCTTTAGCCACCACCTATCCTTTAGCCAACTTATTTTAGTAGATAAGTGTGTTGGTCAATCTTTTAAAAAGTATTCTTGAAGATGATCTTTCGCCTTCTCACGCCTCCTTTGATGCTCAGCCAAGAACGTTCTGACTTTCCCAGCCAACCTACTCTTACATTCGCCGCAGAGTAGGTTGCCTGATCTGCAGGATGAATAGATTTCGTAGAGCGCTTTGTCATCTGGCTCAAAGAGCATATGGTAGTAGTGGTAGACTGGGCAGATTTCTGGTTGACCACCTAGCTTGCGCTGCTCCTCAACCGTAGCTCTACCTCCTGTGTAGGCGTTCATAACCTTCTTCGTTACAACTTCTGGTGGATCTACCGTATATATCGCTGTTTCAGGTTCGCTTGCGCTCATCTTCCCCCCTTTCCCAAGGCCTGGTAGAAACTTGGAGTGTAGCTGCGCAGGTTTGTAGAAGCCGAGTTTAGGCGCTACTTCACGTGCTACACCTCTCCAGTAGTTGTCTTGATCTATGGCTGCGGGTATTAGTACAGGGACGTTTCTCCCCTTTAGGACGGAGGGTAGGAAGCAGGGGGCGGCTTGGATAGCCGGGAAGAAGATCATGCCGATGTTGGTGCTGTCGGTGAAGCCGAAGACCGCCTTTATGGTTGAGGTGGTTACGTGCTTCGCAACTTGAACCGCTATACCATAAAGCGTCTTAGCGTAGTGCACATCGGAGAATATGAAGGTCTTCCCTTTTTCGAAGCCGCACGCAATAACATCGAGCGCATTCTCGTAGGTGAAGTGTATGCTGGTTTTGAGGGAGAGGGAGGGGTCGTGAAGATACTTTTCATCATCTGTCATCTGGAAGTATAGCTCCGCGTCGAACTTCTCTTGTAGATGCTGGGTAAGAATCCAAGGCACGAGGTGCCCTATGTGTGTATGCCCCGAGGGTCCTCTGCCTGTATATAATGCGAATTTCTCACCGTTCTCATATTTATCGAGTATCCAGTCGAAGTCTCTGTGGCTGAAGAAGACCTTTCTCCTAAATAGTAGATGGAGTGTTCCTGTGTGCTTCTCCACTCTTTTTAACAGTTCCTCGTCGATGGGTTGTGTGCCGAAGTCTCTGATGAGCTTATCGTAGTCTACTTCACCCTTTACCTCCCAGGGTGTTACGATGAAGCCCTCTTCACTCAACCCGCTTCACACGCCCCTCTGCATCTATCACACCCATTCTTATACGTGACGATGAAATAGGCTTCCCGTCCTCAGCCAACACCATATCAACTATAACGACTTCAAGAGGCTTTAACCCCAACTCCACCCTCCTTCTGTTAGCTATCTCAACCCTACCGGCGGTTTCGGTGCTCGCTACAAGCGCTTCAACATCCTCTTGATATATCCCTGGTCCGAAGTAATCATCTAGTGGCTGGATTTCAAATCTTTCAGCAGGATACTTGGTTAAGAGATACTCTCGGAGCCTCTTAACCCTCTCTTCATAACAATTATGTACGAGCTTACCCAGCTTCGATAGAAAATCGTCTGTAGTTACACCGATGATCACCTTTTCCCCGCATTCGAAAGCCTTCTCTAGGAGCGCTCGATGTCCTTTATGCAGGTAGTCGAATGTGCCTCCTACAGCCACAGTCTTAAACTTCATCTTCACATTTTTGCCCCCAGCTCCTTTTCTATCTTTTTACGCCTTCTATACGCCTCTTAGCCTTAAGCGTCTTTTCAACTAGGGCGAGGGCGCATCCGATGGCTGTGAGAATCAGACCGACGATCATAGCGGTTCTGCTTATGGTTGGTAGTATCACCACTGTGGAGACTAGGGCGATGATGGGGATAAGTGTGCTGAGCGTAGAATGCCTGCCTCTCTTCTTTATGAAGATTCCTGCGGGGTTTATTATCGTTAGACCTAAGAGATAGCCTAGGTCTGAGATGTAGACGAGCAACTCTATACGGAACATGAATATGAGGAGTAGAGTTAGAATGAATGTGAAAAGAAGCGCAAAGTATGGTGTCCTAAAAGATGAGTGGATGCTTTCGAAGAACCTTGGGATGTGCTCGTCTCTACTCAGAGAATAAAGTGTCCTCGAAGACGCTATGACCGATGCATTAAGAGATCCGAGCGACGCTACTAGTGAGGAGAAGACCATTAATAAGCCAAAAAGCGGAGATAGGTTAAACGCTGCTGAAACGAGGGGCGCCTCTGATGAAACTATACTTGCGTAATCGAGAATGCCAACCATAACGGCGATTATCGTTGGGAAGAGTACAAGAGCTATCACTATGGTGGCTATTATCGCTTTTGGCACAATTCTGTGCGCTCTCTTAACCTCTTCAGAAACGTTGGCGATCAATTCAAAGCCTATGTAGATTGAGAAGACGTAGCCAAGCGATAGAAAGACTGGGTGATAGCCGAAGAGGGCAAAAGGTTCGAATCGAGTAATATCTACCTTAAATACACCAAATAATATGAAGAGAAGTAGAACAAAAACCACGAAGCTCATTAATGCGACTTGAGCACCGCTTGCCTTTCTAACGCCTACGACGTTAAGTAGCGTAAACAGCGCCAAAACCAGTGCGGCAATTTCAACGTCTGGTATAGGTACCATGTGCGAGAGAGAGATGGCTGCGGTGTATGCGCTTAAAGCAGCATATGCAACGTTTCCTATATACATAAACCAACCAGATAGGAAGGCTGGCACGCCACCAAAAGCGTAGCTGACGTAAGAGTAGCCCCCGCCAGCCTTTGTAACTCTTGAACTCATAGCCGCGTAGTTTAATGCGATGAAGAGTGAGAGTATCCCAGCTAAGATGAATGTAAGGATAGCTGCTGGTCCAGCCATCTCAACAGCTAGGCGTGGTACAACGAAGATTGTCGGTCCTATGGTTGGGCCGAGCCCTATCATAATCGCTTCGAAGAGAGTTAGATTCCGTTGCAGTCTGGTGCTCAAGTTTAATGGTCGTTGGCTAAAGGTGGGTACTTATCATTAACGGTAAAGCAATTAAGTGTGTTTGAGTATAAGGTTGGTGAAGTGGAAAAACTTAGGAGAAAAGAGACTGTGGAGTGGAGTTGGGATAGCTCGCCTATCCTACTACCTTTAGCCTATGAGCCAAGAGAGGAGAACGCTATCGTTGCTGCGTTTACTATCGCTGAGTACTGCGGTTCAAAGGTGCTTGTGTACCACGTTAAAAGTGATGCAGACACAGAAGCGGCAAGAGATAAGGCGCTTAAGCTGCTGGATGAACACGCCAAGACGTTCAAAGTTAACTTTGAGGTGAAGGAGAGCGGTAAAGTGGTCGATGCCGATAATGTAGCATATATCTCTAAGAGCATCGTAGAAGAAGCAGAAGAGACGGGTTGTCAAGCGATAGTCATGTCAGCACACAGAGAGACTTTTCTTCGTGAGCTCTTGGGGCGTATTTCAGATCGAGTGGCCAGAAAAGCTGATACCAAAGTGATATTGGTTGAGAGCGCGTTCAAGGGTGCACGCATCACAAGACAGCCTAGGAAGATAATGGTCACAGTAATAGAGAACAAGTTTTACAGAGACGCTTTGATACTCGCCGCTATCTTCACGAGCTCGCTCTCAGCGCCCAGCTGTGAATTGATTGCTGTGAATGTGCTCAAGATCCCTGAGGCAACACCGATAGACGCCGTAGAGCGGTCTAGGGTGTTTAGAGAGATTGAAAGAGAGTTTGCCTATAAGGTAGCTTCGGCAATAGCGTCTCTTGGGCGCCTCTTTACACCGCGCATCCTACCAGTTAGGGATGTAGGGCGTGATGTAGCCAGCTTTGCATCAGATGAGGGTGTCGAATTAATCATCATGGGTAGTGGTAAACCCGCTAGACTCGGGCCTGTGCTCACTAAAGATGAATACGCTATAGTTAAGAGGGCTGGATGCGTGGCGCTTATCGTCATCCCGCCTAAAAAGAGTTAATATCATCCTCTAGAACCAGCTCCTATAGGCTTGTCTATTGCGGAAGAATACTTTAAGGCTGGTAAGATAGCGGCAGAGGTCAGAGAGAAAATTAGAAGCAGCATCAGCATAGGCTCACGGCTTCTTGATGTAGCTGAAATGGTGGAGCAAAACATAATCGGTAGAGGCGCACAACCAGCTTTCCCTTGTAACATTTGCATAAACAGCGTTGCAGCGCACTACACCCCGCTCCCCCAAGACGATCTAAGGGTGAAGGATGGTGATGTCGTTAAAGTCGATTTCGGGGTGCAGATAGATGGCTACATAGTCGACACAGCGTTCACGCTATCGTTTGACACAAAGTATGATGCACTGGTTAGAGCTGCGGAAACTATGCTCCAAGAAGCGTTAAATGTAGTTAAAGCTGGTGTTAGGGCTGGTGAGGTCGGTAGGGTTATACACGCGGCTGCGCAGCGTCTAGGCTTTAAACCTATTCTGAACCTCTCTGGCCACGCGATCGCGCCATACCTTGTGCACGCCGGGCTTTCCATACCTAATACCTACACCGCTGGCACGCCTCAGCTTAAAGCTGGCCAGATCTACGCTATAGAGCCCTTTGCGACGACGCAAAAAGGTGCTGGTATAGTAGTTAATGGGCCTGTAACTAACATCTTCAGCATAGTAGCTAGAAAACCAGTTGGCGAGCCAGCATTAAACAGGTTTGTCGATGAACTCTGGTCTAGGTTTAGAAGTCTGCCGTTCACTTATAGGCAGATAAGAGATCTGGGCGAAGCTGGTTGGTTGGAGCGCGCTGTGAAAGCTTTGATTCAGAAGCGTGTGTTAAGAGGCTACCCTATGTTGGTAGAGGCTCATAACGAGTTTGTCGCGCAAGCTGAGCACACCATCACGCCTGTTGAAAACGGTGTGATTGTTCTTACTCAGTAGGTTTCAGCGGCTCAGCGTAGATCATCGTTATGTACAGGTTGCCGCCGCACTTCTTACACTGCCCATTCCCTTTATACACGTAGTCGCCTACCGTGAAGGAGCGTTTGTTCTTCTCGCCGCAGCTTAAGCACTCCTCTATTGTGTAGACGATCTGCTTACCCCTCTTTTCACCTATGGAAGGTATCATAGTAGTCATTCTCTACTGAGCCACCCCAAGGGTGTTTCCTACGCCTACTATAAGAACGCTATCAGAAGGCTGGGTCTTCTCCTCTATGAGCCTGTAGACGATCTTGATCACCTTCTCAGCAGCCTCAGCAACTTCCTTCCTCATAACAGATATTGCATCAATAAGGGACTGCTTGATAACCACCGCGTAGAGAGGGATATTATGCTTCGTAGCAACCTCCTCGATCTTAAACCGATCAACCCCTATGCCACCAATAGCAGCTCCCACACCTTCAGCTATCTCCCCCGTCTTCTCGCCTTCAAGCTTCAAAGCAGCGTCTATCATAATCACAGCGTTTATCTTCACACCCATCTCGTTTATCAACTTCTCGACAGCCGTGCCCGGCTCACCTACATTACCCCCAGGACCAGTCGCTTTGATCAAATAGAGTGTCCTACCTTTGTATTCGGTCTTCGCCAGCAAGGTGTCTCTTGAAATCTCAGTCTTCTCAAGGTTGAGCATCATTCTACCCACAACCATAGGTCCGATGCCGTCACCGATAGGTTGAGATTGTTTGAATGCATCCAATGCGTTAACTAACGCATCTGCTTCCTGAAGTACCATCGGCATAATCATCTGGAGCTGCACAAGAATGTAGATGTTTGAAGTCTTCTTACCCAAGAGGTAGAAGTGTCTAACAAGTTTGTAGATGTAGTTGATTGATGAAGCCGCCTCCAGAATGTTCTCAGCAGTACTAACCTTGGTCGAATCGCTTTCAGAGGCTAGCCTTCTTATCTCCGAGCGTATTCTGTCGTTTCTAATCGTAACCACATGCTCTATCTTCCTCACTATACCCGCAGGATCTAAGTCCACTGGCATAATGGTGAAGTATTCAAGCAGCTGATCCACCTGCTCCTGAGGATCAGACTTTGGTTTAAGGTGGTTAACAAGATAATCTATAACCTCTTTCCTTGACTTCTCACGCATAACCTTCAGCTTACCCAACGCCCTTGAAACTTCGCCAAGTATCATATAGGCTTGAATCCTCTGACCGTAGAAGAGAAAGAGCAAGAAAGGTAGATAGAACAGTATAAGGTAAAGGGTGTTATCGCCGAACTGCCCCGGCCCTACTTGTAGAGGAATCAACCCAACTACCCGTTGTTTTAGATGTGAACACGCCACTCTTTAAGCCTTTTCCCTTAAGAGATGTAAAGGCGCCGGCACCGCCGCTTCGCGAAGCCTCCCGGACTTCACTAACACGGCGGCGACACACGGTTTGACTTCTGGGTTCGGAATGAGACCAGGTCGAGCCCGTGTGCTATGACCGGCTGACTTATGCTTGCTGTGTGGTGGTAGATTAATTTATCGCCGCTAGATGGAGAAAAGTTGATTTAAGCCCTCAACCTTAGTTCTTCTGGGTTGCCGAGGAATATGTGTGTGATGGGTTTGGGCGTTGGAGGCGTGTAATAAAGGATAGGCCCAAGCTGCTGTACGAATTTATCTCTAAGAGCGGCGAAAGAGCCGTAGTCGATTTGGCTTCTGAGCAGCTATATGGTGGGGAGGAAGTGTTATGGTGGCATAGTGTTGAGCGGGGTGTCTTCAGAAAGAGGCTTGAGCGCTACTGGTTCATAACTAATCTTAGGGTCTGTAGATTTGATTACGAGGAGGGTGTGATAGAGGCTGCGCCTATAAAGGATCTGGAGGTTGTAGTTCAAGATAAAAGACGCTCAACATCAACCCAAAGAATAGGTGTCTACACAGGTAAGATAGCTGATCTGCTTGGTGTCGTCGGCGTTGGTGTGTCAAAGTCTAGAAGCCAGACTATAGGGGATGTTATGTTTATCCGAGAAGGGAGGGCTTTGGTGAAGTTTACAGGTATCAGCGACCCAGACGGTATTAAGAGGCTTGTTGATGCCTTGAAAAAGGATTTAGGAGATGTAGAGGTAAGGTTCTAAACCAAAGTAGATAGGTATTAAAGTATAGTGCTGATAGGCTACATGATAAACACTTGGACATAGAGAGTTTAGTTCGCACCTATAGGCAAGAGGTCTATAGGTATATAGATGAGAAGCTCCCTAAGCGGCATAACCACCCAGATATCCAAGCATTCTACGAGATGCTAAGAGATTACCCTTCAAGACCAAGTAAAGGACTTAGGGCGGCTCTTTGCTTGCTCACATGCGAAGCCTTCGGCGGCAAAAGAAGCAGCTGCCTCACCACAGCAGCTGCGCTTGAGATCTTTCAGAACTGGGTTCTTATACACGATGATATAGAGGACGACTCAGAGCTTAGAAGAGGTCAGCCTGTTCTCCATAGAAAGTTCGGCATCCCTCTAGCTATTAATGCTGGTGATGCACTGCACGTGAAGATGTGGGAGATCTTACTTGAGAATAGGAAGGCTTTAGGTGATACCTTAACTCTAACAGTGCTTGATGAGTTCTGTAAGATGGTGAATGAGACGACAGAGGGGCAGCACCTTGAGTTGAGCTGGGTTGATAAAAAGAGGTGGGATCTTACTGCAGAAGACTACTTCTTTATGTGTGGTAAGAAGACCTCTTGGTACACCGCCATAACACCGCTTCGCCTAGGTGCGCTTGTAGCTGGTGTTAATGATCAGAGGCTTGAGCAGATGATCCCCTTAGGCTATAAGCTTGGCTTAGCCTTTCAGATAAGAGATGATGTGCTAAATCTTTTGGCTGAGGAGCAGTATGGTAAGGAAGCGGCTGGCGATATATATGAGAGCAAGAGGACCCTCATATTGATCGAAACACTCAACAGATGTAGCGCCGAAGAGCGTGAACAAGCCAAGAAGATCCTGGACAAACCCAGAAGTCTTAAGAGAGGCGAAGAAGTCGAATGGATACTACAGCTCATAAGGAAGACAGGCAGCATCGAATATGCTAGTGAGGTTGCTGAGAACTTGGCGAATGAGGCGATAAAGATCTTTGAGGAGGTCTTCAAAGATGCTCGGAGCGCCGAAGCTAAAGCCGCGGTTAGAAGCCTTATAGACCTAGTTGTAAGTAGAAGGTGGTAAGTTAAACGGAGGAAGGCGCTGGGTCTTGAGCGAGGTTAGCGGTGCTGCGCTGGAATCGATAAGGATGTATGCACTTCTAAACGCAGTGAAACACGGGGGCAAAGCTGAGGTTGGGGCGGTAGTAAGTAAGGTGCTGGGTGCACACCCGGAGCTGAAGAGTAGCGCCAAGCAGGTGGTGGAGGTGGCAAAGAAGGTGGTTGAGGAGGTCAATCTGCTCCCGATTGAGGCGCAGCTCGCTGAGTTAGAGAAGTACCCTGCTCTACCGGTTGAAACTAAATCTGAAGCGAAGAGCCTTCCACCTCTACCTAATGCGGTGAAGGGTGGGTTTGTTGTCCGCCTCCCTCCAGAGCCTTCTGGCTACATGCACATAGGGCACGCGATGGCTGGCTTGATTAATGCGGAGTATGCGAGTATGTATGGTGGGAAGATCTGGCTTAGGTTTGAGGATACGAACCCGAGGAAGGTGAAGCTCGAGTACTATGATAGCTTTAGGGATGGGTATAGTTGGCTCGGTATAAAGTGGGATTATGAGAAGAATGTTTCAGACGATCTCGAGATCATCTACGGCTACGGTAGGCTGATGGTCGAGAAGGGCTTAGCATACGCCTGCACCTGCAAGGAATCGAGCATAAAGGCTGCGAGGTTCGAGGGGCGGAGCTGCGCCTGTAGGGAGAGGAGCGTGGAGGCGAATCTAGAAGCTTGGGATAAGATTCTTTCTGGTGCATATAAGGAAGGTGAAATCGTGATAAGGTACAAAGGAGACCTATCTAGCCAAGACTACTCTCTAAGAGACCCTAACCTCTTCAGAATAGTGGATTACCCTCACCCACTAAAGGGATCTAAGTACAGATTATGGCCAGTCTATGACTTCGCCGTAGTGGTAGAGGACTATCTCTGCAAAATAACACATATACTTCGGAGCCTAGAATTCCACGTAGCCCTACAGGATAGACTCAGAGAGCAACTCGGTTTCCCCAAGATACACGTGACACAGTTCTCGCGCTTCAGATTCAAAGGCACACCGGTCTCAAAAAGGCTACTGAGACCACTTATAGAGCAAGGGCTGGTCTCAGGGTGGGATGATCCCCGCATGCCAACGGTCATGGGGTTAAGAAGGAGGGGCATAGACCCAGCAGCCATAAGGAACTTCACGTTAGATGTTGGCTACACACTAGCCGAGCACGAGTTCGAGTGGAGTCTCCTTTACGCGGCAAATAGGAAGGTTCTAGACCCAAAGGTCAGACGCTACATGTTCGTGCCAGAGCCTGTCCTACTTAAGGTGGACGGCGCTCCAGCGAAGAGCGTGAAGCTAAGGTTCCATCCAGATAGAGATCTAGGTTACCGAATCATACACACAAAAGGCATCTTTTACCTAGCTAAGAGCGATGCTGCAACGCTGCAGCCGGGTAAGGAGTTTAGGCTTCTGGAGCTGTATAATGTTCGCGTCGATGAGGTTGGTGAAGACCAGATCACAGCAACCTACACCAGCCAAGAACTCAAGGAAGGAATACCTAAATTTCAGTGGGTGACAGAAGATAACGTACCATATAGGGTGCTGATTCCTGATGTGCTCTTCAAAGACGGCGAGTTTAACCGTGAGAGTCTGAAGGAGGTTAGGGGGCTGGCTGAAGCGGAAGCTGCTAACCTGAAACTTGGCGAGATTATTCAGTTTGTTAGATTCGGGTTCTGTAGGGTAGATGGCGAGGGTGTTGCGATCTTTGCCCACAAGTGAGGAAATAGAGCGTAAATTGCTGGAGAGGTGCTTAAACGAGTGGATGATCAAACCAGATTATGAAGGGTACAGTCTGGCAAACCTCGTCTCAAACGTGCTTAGATGCTTTGGCTACAAATCTTTAAGGCACATGCCTATTCCTGAAGCGTCTCTAGACGAATGTTTGGATGGTGTTGAGAATCTCATACTCCTGCTCATAGACGGTTTATCTTATTATCAAGTCAAAGGATTCGTTGCCAAATATCTAAAGAGTTTCAACCCACTGCTCATACCGCTAACCTCAACATTCCCCTCCACCACAACAACCGCATTAACCACCCTAAATACTGGGCTAACACCAATAGAGCACGGTATAATAGGGTACACGATGCATCTGAAGGAGATAGGTGTAGTTCTAAGCTTAACAAACTTCGCCCCCTCAGCCGCTCCTGAAAGCACTAGTCTGCTGCAAGCTGGTCTAGACCCTTCATCCTTCCTAAATGTAGAAAGTGTACATACAAAAGTGAAGCGAAGCGGCGCTCGCCCCATCATAATGACAAGAAGGCTTTACCGTGAAAGCCCCTTCACAACCATGCTCGGCTCAGAGGCAGAAATAGAGACCTATGTAAACGCCTCTGATCTCTTCATAAGGCTCCGCAAAATAGTCGAGCAATCTAAAGATCGGCTCTTCGTCTTCCCTTATTGGGACGGGTTTGACATATCTGCGCACATCTACGGCCCAGAGAGTGAGGAGGCTGAAGCGGAGCTCGAAACCTTCTTTTTGTCGCTTAAGAGTAATCTGATAGATAAGATGTGCCCTAGTGCAGCGAAGAAGACTGCTATGCTCGCTTTAAGCGATCACGGTCAAGTCACTTTAGCAGCGGATGAAGTGTTGATGGTATCTGATCACCCAACCCTTCTGAACGCCTTACATATACCCCCAACAGGGGATTCTAGGGCTGCTTGCCTCTACATCAAACCGGACATGAGGGAAGAAATCTTCCGCTACGTAGAGCAACACTTAGCCAACCTGTTTGTTATATATGATGTTAGAACATTGATTAATGAAGGGGTATTTGGTTTAGGCGAGGCTAAACCAAACCTATTTGATCGCACAGGAGACCTGATACTGCTACCTAAAAGAAGCGGTGCAGTAGCATACAACTACAAACCGAAATCCAGAGGGTTTGAGTTAAAGGGTGGACACGGTGGTCTCCACCCAAGGGAGGTTATTGTGCCGCTTTTCTGCCTAAACCTCGGTAAGGTTGGATGAGGACATGTTTATTAGTGAGTGTTTAAGAGCGGGTATGGGGGAGCTTAAGATGATCCCAAAGACAACAGCTGAAGGCTGAAGCGATAAGAGGTGATTTAAGATGACCGGTAAACCATACTATGTTAAATTCGATGTGCCAAAGGAGCTGGCTGATGCAGCGTACGAAGCGTTACGTCAAGCGAGGCAGAGTGGTAAGGTTAAGAAGGGCACAAACGAGACGACAAAGGCGGTGGAGCGCGGCATAGCTAAACTTGTGGTCATGGCTGAAGATGTTGAACCTCCTGAAGTAGTTGCGCATCTACCGATCTTATGTGAAGAAAGAAAGATACCGTACATTTACGTCCCTAGTAAAGCACAGCTAGGCTCAGCGTTAGGGTTAGATGTTGCAGCAGCCTCAGCAGCAATCATCGAGCCTAGCGAGGCGCAGACGCTAGTAGAGCAGATTATTAATGAGGTTGCCAAGCTTAAGAAGTAGCAGGTGATTCGGGTATGAGCAAAGCCGCTGAAGAGAAACTTACACCGGCTGAAGTCATACAGATCGTTGGGAGGACTGGTGTGGCTGGCGAGATAACGCAAGTACGTGTCCGCATCTTAGAGGGTAAAGACAAGGGGCGCATACTTACCCGCAACGTCAAGGGTCCTGTAAGGTTGCAAGACATACTCATGCTCAGGGAAACTGAGAGAGAGGCTAGGAAGATCAAGTAAGGGTGTAAAGAGAGGTATGCTGTCGGGAAAGATGTGCAGTTTCTGCGGCAGAGAAGTGAAGCTAGGCTACGGCATAATGCTTGTGCGAAACGACGGCTCCATAGAATACTTTTGCTCCTCTAAGTGTAGAAAGAATGCGCTTAACCTCAAGAGGGATCCTAGAAAGTTCAAATGGACAGTGCATCACCGAAAGGGCGAGAAGATTTGAGCGAACGCACTTTAATAGTGGTAAAACCTGATGCTGTGCGCAGAGGTCTGGTGGGTAAGATACTTTCAAGATTTGAGGAGAAGGGGTTCAAGATCGTAGATCTAAAGATGTTCACCTTCACAAGGGAGCAGGCTGAGAGGTTCTATGAGCCTCATGTGGGTAAACATTTTTTTACAGAGTTGGTGAACTTCATAACATCTGGTCCTGTAGTAGCAGCCATATTGGAGGCGCCTAACGCGGTCAGTGTAGTTAGGTTAATGATAGGCCCAACAAGATCCCCAGAAGCCCCTCCGGGCACAATACGTGGAGACTTCGGATTAGGGGTTACTGAGAACGTGATACACGCCTCCGATTCTCCTGAGAGCTTTCAGAGGGAGACTGCCATAGTCTTCGGCTAAAAAGAATCTGCTTAAATTATAGTCTCTACTAAGCGTTAATGGATGGCTCTGAGGCTAGGGGGAGGCATAGTTGGCTACATCGCAGTGGGTAAGGCAGCCTGTCGTTGTGGTACTAGGGCATGTGGATTCTGGCAAGACCTCCCTATTGGATAAGATTCGTGGTACGGCTGTTCAAGCGCGTGAAGCTGGCGGGATGACTCAGCATATAGGCGCGAGCTTCTTTCCAACAGAGACGCTTATCCACATCTGCGGTCCTCTGCTTCAAAAGGTTGGTGGCTCCATTAGGGTCCCCGGGCTTCTGGTGATCGACACCCCTGGGCATGAAGCGTTCAGCAACCTTAGAAGTAGAGGCGGTTCTGCTGCTGACATAGCCATACTTGTTGTTGATATTACTAGAGGATTTGAGGCGCAGACATATGAGAGTGTTGAGATATTGTCACGCAGGCGTGTACCGTTTGTGGTTGCGTTAAACAAGATCGATAGGCTTACAGGATGGAAACCTGCTTCAACACCCTACTTAACAGAGTCTTTGAAGAAGCAGGATAAGGCTGTTCTAGAAGAGCTTGATGCTAGGATCTACGGGGTGGTTGGTAGCCTATCTCGCTTAGGGTTTAGAAGCGAAGCATACTATCGGGTTAAAGATTTCTCGAGGGAAGTGGCGATAGTCCCAGTAAGTGCTAAGACTGGTGAGGGGATTCCCGAGCTGATTATGGTGCTTATAGGTTTGACTCAGCATTATCTTGCGAAGAGGCTCACTACATCAGAGGGGCAGACTAGGGGGATAGTGCTGGAGCTGAGAGAGGAGGTTGGCTTAGGTCTAACAGCCAATCTGATTCTGCTCGATGGGGTGCTTAAGGTTGGGGATACGGTTGCTATGGTGAAGAGGGATGGCGCCTTTAAGACCAAGGTAAGAGGGCTCTTTCTCCCTAAGCCCCTTGATGAGATGCGTGACCCCAGGGATCGATTCACACCTGTTGATGAAGTTCGCGCCGCAGCTGGTGTGAAGATCGTTGCCCAAGATCTTGAGGGTGTGCTCGCTGGCTCTCCTTTAGTCGGCTTGGTTTCTGAAGACAGGTGGGAAGAGGTTAAGAAAGCTGTTGAGAGCGAGGTTTCAAAGGTCTTCATAAAGACTGACACCCTGGGTGTAATCGTCAAGGCTGACACCCTGGGATCTCTAGAGGCTATAACCGATCTGTTGAAGAGGCAAGGTGTACCTATTCGAATCGCTGATGTGGGTGCTGTCACGAGGCGTGATGTGATCGAGGCTTCTATGGTTGCTAAAGAAGACCCCTACGTAGGCGTAATCCTAGGGTTCAACGTGAAGATTTTACCGGACGCTCAAGAAGTTATAGAGTCTGAGAAGGTAAAGGTGTTCAACGAGTCGATCATCTACGACTTGATAGAGGGTTACACTAGGTGGGTCCAGGAGGAGAAGGAGAAGGCTGCAGCCAAAGAATTCGGCTCTTTGACACCAATCTGCAAATTCAAGGTGCTAGAGGGCTATATCTTTAGGAGGAGTAATCCAGCGATCTTTGGGGTTGAGGTCCTCGTGGGTAAATTGAGGCAGAGGGTTCAGGTTATGAACAGCGACGGTAAGGTCGTTGGCACGATTCACCAGATACAGGATAAGGGTAAACCATTAGATGAGGCTCAAAGAGGCTCGCAGGTAGCGGTATCGATGACGGAGCCGATGGTAGGTAGGCATATCTTCGAAAAGGAGGTTCTCTATTCTCTACCTAAGGAATCTGAGGTTAGGACGTTAAAGGAAAAGTATCTTAGTAGGTTGAGCGTTGAGGAGCAGCAGGTTCTCGAAGAGATAATTCAGATAAGAAAGAAGGTGCAGCCAACCTACCCCTACTAACTTAAGGGTCGACATCCTTTTTAAATACGGGATCGACGCATCAGATAACGGTGGTGCCCGTCGGCTAAAGTCACGGTGATAACCATGGGTAGCGTGAGAGAGGCGCTAGGATGAAGCACAAGAACCATAGAGGTCAAAGGCAGCGTCAAGGATCTCTTGCTCTCGTTGAAGACCAAAGATGGCAGAACGGCTTACGATCTTATGGTTGAACCCAACGGCACCAAGGACCAATATTTGATTCGCTGGGTAAGAGGCGATCTGCGCCCCTCAAACCTTCTATACCCTAGAGATCTTGAGCTGCGGTTAGAAAACGGCGACCGCATATGGCTACTAGACAATCCGCCTGTGGTGATAGGAGGCTGATTTTGTCGAAAAACGACAAAACGGCGTTTTATCTGTCAACAATAGACATCCTTATATAACAATAGCACATAAAGCAGTAGGATGCTAGCTCACGGTGAGTTCGAGATAGATGAAGTTGATCTAAAGATCATACAAGCTTTAATGAAGAACGCGAGAGCAGACTTCAAAGACATAGCTTCTGTCGTGGGTGTATCGGATAGAACTGTTGCAAGGCGGATAGAGCGGCTTGAGGAATGTGGTGTGATCAGAGGGTATTACGTCGATTTAGATCACAATTTGCTGTTGCGAAGTGGTATCGATCTGTCAGGGCAGGATGAATATGTGCGCTTGAGTCGCGTGGAGTGGGAGGAGCTTTGGAATGCCTTGGGGAGGGTTATGGGTGTCGGTCTCGGTATTTTACTTTTCCATGCAGGTAAGGCTGTTGGGGTAGAGTTGGGGTCAAAGGCCCTCAGAAAAAGTAGCGACCCTTCTCAAGCGCTTAAGTCTTTGCCTGTTGTGCTTGAGGCTAAAGGTGGGAAGGGCTGCCGCTTTGAGCAAGTTGACTTAAGTAGCTGCGCAGGTAAGCTCGTTGTTGAGGACTACTGTATCCCCTCGGCGGGCAAGCATGTGGATATATGTTTGGAGTGGCTTCGAGGCATAGCGGGTGGTTACTTGGAGGCAATCGGCGGCAGGGCTGTTGAAGTTAAGGGGTATAGGCAGGCTAATGGTAGCATCGAGTTAAGCTTCAAGTGAGAGAGCGTCGAGATTGGGTGCGGAGAAGGTAAAGACTGGGGTCAAGAAGCTTGATGATATACTTAGAGGAGGGCTTCCGAGGAGTTCATTTGTGTTATTGGCAGGAGGACCTGGTACAGGGAAGACCATTCTCTCGGCGAAGTTTCTCTACACTGGTGCGGTAGATTATGGTGAACGCGGCATGTATGTAAGCTTTGCCGAGGATTACGAAGAGTTCAACCGCTATATGCTCAGCTTTGGTTGGCGTTTCAGCGAGCTCGAAAGAAGAGGACTCTTTACATTTATGGACTTCGCCTCGACAAGTGAAGAGGCATTAGAGAATATCCTGAAGACAATAGTTGAGAAAGTATCGTTAATGGAGGTGAGTAGGCTTGTCATAGACTCTCTAACAGCCCTTTCGATAAGTGTCGGAGAGAAGTATAAGGTTCGCAACATAGTCTACCTTCTTAAGCAGCTCCTTAAGCAGACGAAGTGCACCACCCTGCTTATAGCAGAGGTTCCAATAGGTCAGACACTGGTTGGCACAGGTATAGAGGAGTTTGTAGTCGACGGGATAATACTTCTGGAACTCCAGCGGGAGGGCTACGAGTTCAAGAGGAGATTGGCTGTGCTAAAGATGCGGGGGACAGAGCACGACACAAGCTACTATAGGCTTGAAATTAATTCGAAGGAGGGTATCGAAGTCCTTCCGCTGGTTGGTGTGGGGTGAAAAGGGAACGTGGATGAAAAGGAACTCTATAATCAGACGTGTGGCTTCTTCCTAAAGGACTTTCAACAACAGTTTGAGATTAATCAGCTACTGCTGAAGGAGCATTTCGAAGCGTGGAAGAACACAGAAAGCTTTAGAAAAATAGCGCCTCAGGCAAGATCCATAGAGGGTGTGCCTCTAACAACATATGAGGACTATCCACAGTTCGCGGATTTTGGTGTTAAAATTGAGGAACTTAAGATAAAGACACCAAGGGAGCGAAGTGAACTCTTAGCGGAATATTACACCAAACTAACCAATCAGCTTTCACACATGGTCAAACCTCTTTTACCTTACGAAACAGGATTGGCTGTAAAGACTACTGGTACGACAGGTAAGGGTAAATGGTTCGTACATGGGAAACCATTTGAAGAGAATATTAGGCTTGATGCGCTGGCGGTAGCGATCCTTGCTTGTAGTGATAGGTGGGGTGAACCGAAATATAAGATAGGTGAGAAATCACTTAATGTTGTTGCACCAGTTCCATACTTAAGTGGTTGGTTGGTAAGATTGGTTATGCCATATTTCCAACCAGTTCCCCCTTTAGAGTTAACAGATAATATAGTTGATGCGAGACGGAAATTTTATCTGGCACTCAGAATGATGGAGAAAGGTGAAAAAATAACTGTAGCGGGTGCAACAGCAGCTCTCCTATACATGCTGCATAGATACTTCACAGATGAGAAGCGTTTCTTCACTGACTTATATAAATCTAGCGAAGGAGGCCTAGAAAAATTCTACTTCTTCTACCGAATATTGAGAAGCTTATTTAAGAAATCGAAGAGGATAGAAGACGCCTTTCCGCTAAAAGGCGCGCTTGTCGGTGGTGCTGACTCAAGGGTCTACTGTGATTTCTTTAAGAACACCTTCGGCAGAGTACCGCTTAATAACTATGCTTCGTCGGAAGCCGGTATAGCTATGATAGGCACACCAGATGAAAGGGTAACCTTGATGCCGAATCTAAGATCAGGGTACTATGAGTTCTTAGACGAAGATGGAGAACTTCATCCTTTAGCCGACTTGAAGAAGGGTAAGGTGTACGAGTTAATCGTCACACCATTTGGTTCAGCATTAGTAAGGTATCGAAGCGGAGACCTCTTTAGTGTCGCAGAAATAAGGGATGACGGTTTACCTCTCTTCTCCTTTGAGGGAAGAACAAGCGCAGTAATAGAAGTTTACGGATATTTTAGGTTGACAGAGGGGCTAATTGCCCAAGCCCTTGCCCAAGCAGGATTAAAGAACTCAGACAAGTGGGCTGTAGTTAAATCTTTAATCCCTGAAGAACACCTACGCTTCCTGATGGAAAAGGATTGGGATTATTCGGAGAGGGAGGCTGAAAAGCGGATATTCAATTCGCTTCTACAATTATCGGAAGAATTTGCCGAATACGTTAAAACATTCAAAATAAGGGAGCCTTCCTCTCTAGTAAGAGTGGAGTACCTCAAATACGGCGCATTCACACGATACTACCTGCGTGCCAGTAAGTTAGGGCTACCGTTAGGGCAGCTTAAAGCACCAAAAATAATACCACCGGACCGCCAAGAAGTAGTGGATTTACTTACAAGTGTCTAAATATGGAAACGGCGCTACTCTGGTCAACACAATACATCGCGGTAATCGTTCTGAGTTTATCAATAGCAGCATACTTATTGTATAAGGAGCCAAAAGTGCCCTCTCATCGAATATTCTTCATCTACTCTATTCTCGTCTCAGGTTGGGCATTTTCAGCGTTTATGCATAGAACAGCATCTTCTCCAGAATTATCCACGATCTTCCTCAAAATTGATACGGTATTTCTTTTTATATCCCAAGCCCTTTATTTGATTTTAGCCGTCTCAATGCGCTACTTGCGGAAAAAACACATTCTTTTCACTTTGCCTTCACTGTTTGTATCAATCATCTATGTGAATTTCGCGGAATTTATGCTTGTGTATACTGACTTCGGATGGTCCTACAAGGTAGTCTTGAGCCTATCGCCTCCCCAGTTAGCAGCCATATTAACGAATTTTCTTTATAATGTAGCGATACTTGCCGTTTTAGTAGTTTACTATCGAAGATACGCTAACCCTGTATTAAAGCGTAAGCTACTAATCTTAACCCTAGCTTATCTACTATTCCAGTTTGCAGGCTTCTCCACGTCAAACCTCTTACTTATAACCAGAGAGGACATACCGCCGATAGGTGGATTACTGTATATTCTCAATTTCTTACTCATAGTTTACGCTTTAAGGATCAGGCTTCAACCTATATATGGAGAGGAAACCAGCTTACCTAACTTGATTAACCGCTTCCTTTACAGGACGCTTGACTCTTTTCCAGGCGGAGGATTTGGAGAGAAGTATATGAAGTTCTCGGCGTTTGCAGATGCGGTCGGGCTAACTAATTGGCTGAGTTATCAAGGAAACCAAGCTCGCATCAAGAGCATAGAAGGTTTGGACCTGATCACAGTTATAGATAAAATCTTGGCCTATTTCCGCAAAAATAATGTAGAAAGCGGTTTGATGGACTTACTTCTACCTATCATAAATGGGACTTACACACAATTATCTACATCCGAGAAGCGTAGGCTCGACTACATACTACTCTCGCACCGAGAGATCTTGATGCAAAATGACGTCTTTTACGGCATCGATGGCGGTCGTCTTCTAAAACACGTTGAAGCAGATTCGAGTTTGAAAGGCGTACCACCAGCTGTAGCCGCCTTAAGGATCTATAAGAGAATTCTTTTGGCGTGTTTTCGCGATTTTTATGATGTTTTAGGAAGTGAGTTCCTTAATCGGATGAAGCTTTATGATGTGGTGAAAGATGTGGAGTTGAGTAGCGACGGCTATCTATCTCTCAGTGGATGCCTAACAAAACACTCTGCCGCTTCTCCTATCAAGATTGCAGCCCCCTTTAACAGCTTTTTGGCTTCGGTGATTGCGAGTGTATATGAAGTATCACCTACAGCTAGCAGCTCAGCGCTGACCAAAATAGACTGTATACTTAATCTTAATTGGGCCGAGGCTAGTGCTCTGAAGATACCTCCTCTTCTAGCGGCGGCTTTGAGGAGCAGAATATCAGATCAGCTAACACTTTCTGTGCTAAAAAACTGGGGAGAGGATGTCGATCTAGAAGCATCAAAGCGTATTATAGGTAAGCTGCTAGAAGAGGCAAAAGGATACTTAACGCTTTTGAAGTTTACTAATCCCAAGCTCTTCTCCACAGCGTGTAGAAGATTATCCTCCGAAGCTCTCGCTAAGGGGTATAATGTTGTGGTATTTACCAGAAAAGGGAGTCTGGTTAGAGAGGAATTAGGAAGCCTTGACATTACCTTCCAATACCTTACAGTAGAACTTCAGCGACCCCAAGAAGAACCTGAACGCTACATACCGCTTAAGGACCCCACCAAGATATTTGCTGCACTAAGTGAAGTAGCTACCTTTGAAGCTATACTTCTGATATTTGACAACTTATCCGACTTGCTTTTTACAGTAGGATTCGATAAAGCGTACATCTTCACACGCCACTTAGCGGAACTCGCAGCCGAAACCAAAGCTACAATCATCGTAGGCTTGAATACGGAAGCACACAATAAACAAGTGGAAGCAGCCTTCGAAACCCTATCAAATATTTCGATAGAGCTTAAGAATGTGAAGTAGAAGCTGCCAACTTCTTTCTTTTGGTGGACCGGGGGGGATTTGAACCCCCGACCCCCGCCACTTTGGGCGAGCTTGCCAAAGCGGTATCCTACCAGAGTGGACCACCTTGCGTGAAAGTGTTTGTCCCTTTTAGGGGGTCTAGACGACCGGCCCACGCTACATTAGGGTATGTTGTATCTGGATTTAGGTTTGTTGGCTACCGGATACTGCTTCTTTCAGCTAGTCAAAGCCCTTTTCCTCTAGCAGATAAGCTAGTTCTTCGCCGCCCGATTTTACTATTCTGCCATCCATCATCACGTGGACATACCTTGGTTTTATATAGTTGACTATTATACAAAGTATTTAAATTTATATTAGATGGCTTTTCCCGCTGTGCTTAGAAAATATTGATGATCCCCTTCTGTTCAGAAAAGAAGAGATAGTTCCTATAAAACAAGATGGATTGACTCAAAATAAAGAGAATTGATGCGGGTTGGGTTAGGTTATTTGCCTTCTCTAGCTCGATATTCCGCCTTGGCTTCTTTCTCTATAAGCGTGTTCTCAAGCCATCGCACGCCAAAGAGGTGGTGCATAGCTACACCTATACCCCAGCCTATGAGCGGGTAGAAAAACCACAATTCTCCAGGAACGTAGATTAAATTGATGGCGATTAACATAATGTTGACTAGAATATAGATTACTAGATGTGCGATG
>Ga0209225_1000984_pt1 | contig 30127 bp, 28 predicted proteins | sample WasSprMetagenome_FD_184732 | JGI IMG/M metagenome (GOLD analysis project Ga0209225, IMG submission 184732) | Sulfidic aquatic microbial communities from Washburn Spring, Yellowstone National Park, USA - WS (SPAdes) (version 3) | ecosystem: Environmental > Aquatic > Thermal springs > Hot (42-90C)... | reverse complement strand
TGTGGCTTAATTCTTCGATGATCGTACTTTCTATTTTAATTTGGTATGAGTTAGGGAGTAAATGTTAAGGTTTTCCGTTCTATTGCATGGATAGATTTGCGAATTTCGAAATTAAGCCACAAAGCTATTGCTAGAAAAACTATTGTCATGAAGCGAGTTAAAATAGCATAAGGAAGATAGACAGTATATAGCCTATGTAATGTAAGCTAAAGGAAGAGCATATTGAATCATATGTTTAAGACTCACTCAAAATAATTAACAAAACTAAAAATCGCTGCTTAGATTACAAGATACTGATTGTAATGCAAATATTTTTAAGGTTTTAATTCTAACTTCTATTAGGGTCTAGTCATGAATGAATCTGAAGATTTAGAAATTAAAAAAGCAGTTAGAGATGCTGTAAGTAAAGTTATTGATCCTGAACTTGGAATGAGTATTGTGGAGTTAGGTATGATAAAAAATGTACATGTTAAAAACAATGAAGTTACAATAGAAATGGCACTTACAAGCCCTATGTGTCCTCTTTCCTCATATCTTATAAATAGTGTTAAAGAAAAAGCTCAAAATGTTAAAGGAGTTAAGAAAGTAGATGTAAGAATAGTTGGATTCGGTGTGTAATACTTTATCTTAATACTTAAGCTGGAAGTATGAAGTTTAGGCTAATTATTTTCATTGCGTTATCACTAATTCAAATAAGCCACTATGTAGTTTATGCTTTAGTATGCGACAATTATGGAGTTTCATGTTTTCAAGTAGAAGAACTCCTAAATCTTAAAGATCAAAGTTTTAAAAGTGCATATCAAAAACTGAATTATAAATTGACCATAGATGTTATTGATGAAAACGGTTTTCCCATCTCAGAATTACCCATATATATTGACGGGGACATCTACTATACTAATAATTCAGGTAAGGTTGTAAAGATCGTTAGTAATGGGCTTCATCTGATTGAGGCTCTAGAGTCCATAGACCTTACCGATATAAAAGCATCGTTTGTTAGGTGGTTTGATGATTTTCCCAAATCAAGAAGAATTGTAAATGTAACTAGTAATATTACTCTTCAACTAATTTACAGTGTTAAATATAAAATTACTTTATATTTCTATAACTGGTATGCTAATAGAACTATTATTCCTAGCTTAGTTCAACTAATGTTTGATGGGCAAATCCTTAATATATCAACTAATAATGTATGGCTTAGCAGTGGTAATTACTCTATTATGAAAATACTATTTAAAGATGAGAATATCGTTAAACCTGGAAAATATATTTTTGAAGTAGCATCTCCTAAAGTATTGAAGATTATATGCCAAGTTGCTGATATGAACATTACATTACTGGATTCAAGCGGTAGTCCGATAACTAACCATGATGTTAAATTAATAACTACTAGAGGGGCTGAACTCAACTTAAGTACTAATGCCTTAGGCCAGCTAATAATTAATAATATGCCTTTTAACGAGTATCAAATAATAGTTAAGCTTGGAAGTCAAGTAATAACAAAGACTTTTCTATTTACAGGTGAAAAGCAACAACTATTCTTCCCAATAGAGTTTAAAAGAGGGGAAGATGCATCACAAACCCAAATGTTTACTATGCAAAATTATGGTCTAATTATTTTTTTGTTATTAATATTAATATCTGTATTAGTGCTTGATATAACAATATATTTACTATATAAAACTAGGAGAGACTAATAGTAAATAATATTTCAGCTTATCTAATATCTACTATTATTAAGTCTAGAATGTTGAAAGATTAAGTTTAAATGAATTTAGCCAATCTGCTTACTGTTTTAATATTTATGTTATATTGTATTTAAGCTGTAGATCATTACATGTTATAAGTATGCTGAAAGTCCAACAATTAGTTTCATGACTTTAGCAAGCTCCGACTTTAAACATTTCATGATACCTAGTAAATACTAGTTCCCCTATGTGAACTATCCACAGTTAAAGCTGCCATTTAGCTAAGGCTTTATGCCTTCAATCTTATTTGAGGAGATGATATTGCTCCTTCATCTTATGTCTTAACGAGAGACATGGATTATATTTACCTCTTGAAGAATTGAGGCATTTGATTAAAAAGTATAATTTGACCTAAGCTTTATTTAACTTTTCAAGTTGTTAAGTCTTTCACTTCATCCATGAACTATGCAGGTCTAGTATTTCTGATAAAAGACTTTAGTAAGATTTTATAACTCGACAGTCACGGTTTTGAAATGAGGCTATTTTTAAATGCTTTCTTAAAGACTACAAGTATAATTAATGTGAATATGAATGCTAAGAATATTTTGACGATTTCAATTATTGTTCTATAACTTACTAATATCACAATACTAATGGTTTCTAATCCATGACTAATATTTAGACTAATATTTTGAAGTAAATGTCTAACATTAATATTTAAGTTGCTTAAGTGTACATTATGAACATGGATACATCCATTATTATCAGTATAAAATGCCAATCTGCTTGAGTTAGGAAATGTTATTACAACTTCAGTATTATCAGCCGGATTACCAAAGACATCCATCACCTTTACTGTTAAATCTCCAACCATGCATGGAATTTTAATCACTCCTGTTTTATTAATTTCTATATCTACATGATTTAAATGTACAGCTCCACCAGCCCAAACAATACGTTCAAACCTAATTAAGCCTGGGTTAAGCCATAAGCTACTGAAGTTGGATATGGATACTTTAGTGCCATTCTGAAATATTATAGTAGCGAATTCCGGATTTATTGTTAGGGTTTCATGTAGATTTTTAAACATTAAACTTACACAGTACTGCTCATTCCATAATGCAATTACTCTCTTTGGCTTGTCAACATTGATTGTAAAGTTAATTCTAGATGTATTTAAGTCTCCTATCCATCTTTCAAAAATATAACGTATAGACTGATTATAATAGTAGATATCACTGTTAAGTCCAATATATGCTGTTTCTCCTTCATCATACCATCCGTAACCGTAGGATTCACCATAATTTGAGACTACCTGTACTAGATACTGTACTTGATAATGGATATCTATAATTGCAGGTGCTTTTACTATATAGGATAGCGGTTGTAGTTTGTATCCGTACCCATTACCCGTAGTAATCTCTTTTAATATATATCTAATCTCATCACTAATATAAATCACTTCTGGAAAATTTATATTTATAGTATAGTCCTTGCAAATCCATGAAGCTACTTCCTCTCTAGAGCTTATCCTCCATTCTTCATTATTAATAGATATTGGAATCTTGATATTTTCCCTTAGCCCAGAGACCTTAATTCTTAACTTATAGTAATACTTATATATAGCGATTAATGTGAAGCTTCCAGTAAGATTTTCTGTATATGTACTGTTCGAGCATCCATTACCCCACATATAAAACTGTATTCTAGTATCATTATTAGTAAGCTCCATAACCTCTTGAATTGTTATATTATGCATTCCTCCTATGATTAAGATTTCACATATCCCATAACTATTTGTTTTCAATTTGTAAACATTATCTATGTTAACATCAATGTTTTTTAAAGGATTACCGACATCATCTATAGTTACAACTTTTAAATTACATGTAATATTAGTTGTGTAGTACGTAGCCGTAATACATATTGGCTTATTTACATATATTTTTAAAGTATTAGTTAAATATGTTTGATTGTAATTATCGATCCAAGATTTGAAAATATATGTTATACCATTATATTTGAAATTTTCAGAGGCTATTAGTGTTACATATCTCTCAGCAAACCATGTTTCGAATGGAGTATCAACAGCTTCGCCATCGATAAGTAGAGATTGATTAAATGGTAATGTTTCAACTCTAATTTTATGTTTAAGAATAAAATATGCTTCAAGTTCTTTATCTCTTGGTATAGCTATAATTATTGGATTGTCTTTATACCAAGTTCGTCCACATCCATTTAAAAGCCAATATTGAAATTCACAGCGACTATTGTTAGAAATGTAAAATATATTTTCAATGTACACGCTATGAATTCCTGCTTTAAGATTAATGGTGATACCTCCATTGCTTCCGATTATTAAGTGCTGCTCATATTCCGTCCCAGCATCAATTACGATCTGAATACCAGTAACCAGGTCTCTAAATGTATGCTCAATTTTTATAGTAAATTCCCATTCATCTATATCGCTGGAGTATACTGGATTATTATAACATATTAGTAGGAGTAATGCTAGAACTATAATCCAGCAATATGGTATTTTCATGATTTAATTACAAATTCTCACTTTCTATATTAAACTTTTCTAAATTTTAAAGCATGATCCTAGATGAGACCGTCAAGGTTAAATTGCATATTTACGAGACTAATATTAAGATGATAAATTAAGTATCTATTCTTAGCTTACCATCTTTTCCTTCCACAATTATGAAAAATGTTTAGTTAATATTTTAAGGTTTAAAATCATGCTTTTATACATTTTTAAATACTTCATAAGTATAGTTTAATTCTAATTTCCTTATATTAAGATGCTTCATTGATTATAAATAAGCTTTCTACCATACTTACTAAGAATTATGCAACTCCCTATCTTATTAACTAATGTTTCCTACAACTTATAGAGAAAGAATATTCTATACTATATCCTCCTAAATCAACCTATCTTGACAAATCACCTTAAATAATATATCAACTTAAAGCTATGGAATTTTTAGTTTCATACCGCGAACCTGGCAACTTAACATATTGCATCTAACTTCTTAAGTTGCCACGTTCCATACCGCAAGGTTAATGTTTAAAACGAAATAAAGCCTACTAAATTCTATACTATTTCTGTTAAATGTTGATTAAAGATTTGGGGCGTTATTTAAGGCTCTATAGTTTAGTTATGTTTCATGTTAAGGCTTACCTCATATTTTCGATCTGTTTTATATTCTTGATCAGCTATTATTTAAATATAGAAAGAATTATGCTACAAACATTAGTTACAAATATGTTTATATAAGTTTTATTACTCCTCTTTCCTGCATTGCTTTAAGTACTTCCTTTAATAACTCTTCACTAATTGAGAACTCATTGGCACATTTTCGTAGATTTAATACGCCTCCATGTATAGCTAAATAATTTAATATTCTTTCTTCAAGCAAACTTGATAAGTATTTTGAAGTAATTTTAAGTTTCCCTTCAACGTTTTCTATATATCTTTTTAATAACCTTATTTCCTCATCTTTTGTGGAGATCATGGATTTAAATTTCTTTATTTCTTCTTCAAGCTCAGCTCTTACCATTCTTTCCTTATTTAATTCTTTTTCAATGCTTAATGTCTTTGTACATGTCTCATTAAGTTTTGCTACCATATTCTCAACTTCATTAAGTTTCAACTGTAATCTTTTAGATTTCTCCCTTTCTCTTTCTAGCTCTTTCATAAGTTCATCATAATTCTTTTTAATTTTCTCCAATTCTTCTCTCTTCTCCTTCTCCTCTCTAAGCATAATCTCCAGCTCTCTTATTTTATCCTGCTGATATGCTAATGAATCTAAAAGCTCTGTAATGACATTTATATGTTTAACCTTCTCTCTGATAATGTATGAAAAAACCTTAAATAATATGGTAAGCCTCATAGGATCCTCAACTCATATTATGGATAAACTTTATAAATGTTCTTTGGTAAAGAAGCAAACTTTTAAGCTCGTGTTTAAACACAAATAATCATGAGGAGCAAATAACTTCAGGAGGAGGAATCTAAAATATAGAGTTATGATATAAACAGTCAAAATACTGTATTGAAACATTTATTATTCTTATTCATATCAATTTAAAATGAAAGTATAATTATCGAAGAGTTAAGCTGTAAGCTAAACAATAGTTCCTATAATAATAAGAGTATAGAATGCAGATCTCGTTTAACTAGTATTTAATGAAACCAGCACCTATTATCACTATCACACCAGTAGCAATTAGCATTAACCCAAATAACCATAGTGACTTATTCAATTCTACTTTAATTTCTGTTTTCTCCTTCAAATAGGGGTACAAGTAGGATATACTGATAGATACTTCAACACTAGCATCGCTTCTTCCTTTATTTCCAAAGCTCAAATAATATATCTCATTTACATCAAATAAAAGAGTATAGTTTTTATATCCATAGGCTGATGAATCTATAGATTGAGGAGGAGACTCCCATGATCCCTTATAGATTCTAATCTCTAAGATATTATCTGTGTTTACTGAGAATGTTATATTTGCTTTGGCTGATGATTTATTAATTCTTAAATATGTTTTAAGCTCATTATCTAAATAATCATAGATTTGAAGTGGTAATAGAATTATTTTACTGTTGGGAACTGTAAATCTAGCACTAGTTTCAGGAAGAGGGACCTTAAAGTATTTAGCTTCCATACTTATGTATTTAACAGTTACTGGAAACTTTTCCTCAGCAATTACAAATGAGATATAGGCTCCAATAACGGAGATCAAAATACCAATAATTATAAGAGCTATAACAATTGACTTTCGTGAAACCATTTGAACCCCATCAATTTTAATACATTAAACTATTTAAGTATTTTTAAATTTCAGAACATTAATTCTTAAAATAGGACATGTCTAATGCTTTGTGGCTTAATAAATTCTTCTGTTTCAACAACAGATGAATTAATGTTCATGGCTCTAAGGCTTTTACCGAGCTTGATGATTCAAGACATAAAGCTATTGCTGACATATACGATGGAGCATATGATTCATCAAACTCCTACCATGCTAAAACATTCAAACATATAGGGAATACCGTATGGCTTACATGGAGAACATAGCTAAGAGATGAAGGATAAAGCATACATATACAATATGATAGTAGCATACAAAACTAAAGCGGAAGCGGTAGCTAAAAATTAAGAGAAAAGCTTAAACCAAAGAGCTAGATACTGTTAAGTCAGCATACGACAAAACTCTAGAGTCCAAGGCTTAATTCGACAGTATTAAGAATTAAGCCATAGAACCGTATAACTATTGTAGGAAATGTAGAGTAACATACATCTTCTATTGAAGTCTGATATGATTACATAAAATACCGTAAAATTTTAATTATATGTTTAGAAACTACATTATGGTTCGTATTGGAATTGTTGGAAAGACAAATACTGGTAAGACAACATTTTTTAATGCTGCAACTATGCAAACAGCTGAAATATCGATGTATCCCTTTACAACTAAGTCTCCTAACTATGGTACTGGATATGTTTCAATACCATGTGTATGTAGAGAATTTAAGGTTAAAGATGATCCTGTTAATTCAAGTTGTATTGATGGATGGAGGTTCATTCCTGTTGAAATTATAGATTTGCCTGGTCTTATTAAGGGTGCGTGGATGGGAAAAGGGCTTGGAAACCAATTCTTATCTGTTGCTTCACAATCAGACGTATTACTACACATGGTAGATGCGTCGGGATCCATAAATGCTGATGGAAAAATAGACAAGCCAGGTTCTGGAGATCCTGTAAGGGACTTTATAGATGTTGAAGAGGAAATAATTAATTGGTTTACTAAAAACATTCAAAATAGGATGAGAAATGTTGAGAAACTTACTAGTCTTAAAGGCTATAAGGTTGATGAGGCATTAGTAGAAGTACTTGCTGGAATGAGAATTTCAATACATCATGTAAGAGCTGCGTTGGTAGAGACAAAGCTATATGAAAAAGATATTAATAAATGGACTCAGGAGGATATAGAGTTTTTTAGTAAAAGTCTTAGATGGATTTCAAAACCTACATTGATAGTAGCTAATAAGATGGATTTACCGACGGCAGAAGATAACTATAAGGCACTAGTTGAGGAGCTTAGTGAGCTTATTGTTATTCCATGCTCTGCTGAGGCAGAGCTTGTTTTAAAGAGAGCTGAGCAAAAAGGATTAGTGAGGTATGTACCCGGAAATGAAAAGTTCATGGTTTACGATGAAACCAAGCTAACTGAAAAACAAAAATGGGCATTAAGATATATTGAAGACAAAGTATTGAAGAAAATACTTAATACTGGGGTACAACTTGCTATAAATACTACTGTATTTAAACTTATGAAGATGAATGTAATATATCCTGTTGAAGATGAAAAAAATCTTACAGATAGCAGTGGGAATGTATTACCAGATGCTATTTTACTACCAGAAGGGGCAAACTTAGTAGATCTTGCAAGAGAAATTCATACAGAGCTAGCTAAAGGTGTATTGTATGGTATTGATGTTAGAACTGGTTTAAGAATACCTAAAGACATGGTATTGAGAGATAGGGATGTAGTAAAGATAGTATCAACTACTGGAAGAAGTAAAAGAAGATAAGCTTTTAACACCAGCACCTCTACATTCTATAGTTACATCTTTATCACCGATACTACCATAAACTTTAAACTCCGCATTAGCTAGTATTTTGCATAGCTCAATACATGTAGCAGTATGAAGTGTATATTCTGAAACTCTTATTTTTGAGGTGCCATTAGCTAAACTAATCCATATTATTAGCTGGTCACCAAGATGTTTATCAATTGGCGCCCCTATTCTAATTTGCTCAATAAGTGTTCTAGAAGCTTCTTCAGCAACCCTTTCAGCAGGTTTACCTAATTCACCGAGAGAATTAGCGCCTATTCTTAAACCATTTGGGGATTCAGCAAATACTGAGATACCGCATCCAGGACTTACTGCACATAATGGATCAGTAGGCTGTAAACTTAAGGTTTCAATATCAACATCAAACCCCTCCTGTGTCAGAATATTTTTAGCAGTTTTACTCATTCTTTCAACGATGTTTTGTGGTAGTCTTGAACTATAAGCAATTCCAAACACTCTTTTTACAGTAAAGTCTTCAGTAATATTTATTGGGTTGATATTCTTGATTGGCTTAATGTAAGTTTGGACGATTCCTCCCCCCTTTGGGTAGAATCCGTATCTTAACAATTTTATTTGAACATTTACTCCTAATACCTTTAAGAATGGCAACAATACTTCCTGTAAATATTCTATTGGAGGAGACATAGGTACATTGGTTCCCCCCTTGATTTTAACAGCAACTAAGTCGTTAGCAAACACAGCAACAGGCATGAGGGCTTGTAGCACTAATGTTATACTTCCAGCTGTGTGGATATCTATATTATAACTTCCACCTTTGATTTGTTTAGGTTTAAAAACTATTTCGGTTGAACCTACAAGCAGATTTTCAACATAGGCATTTGATAAGTCTGCCACAGCTTTTACAGCGGTTAAATGTTGCTGTCTTAAACCTTGAGGTTTTCTTTTAGCTCTAATATTGAATATTCTAATAGGCATACCCAGTATTGCAGATAATGCCATAGCTGTACGAAGTATTTGTCCACCACCTTCAAGCATCGATCCATCAATATTAACTATACTGTTCATAGTAAGGAATTTATGAGGTATTTATATACTTCACGATAATAATGTATGTTAACTGAAGTCATACAGTAATACTTTATCTTTAAATTACATCAATCTAACATAATTAGGGAGTACCAATTATAAATTCATAAAGATATAGTAAACCCTCCGTATTTACTTTATTCTCGAAGAATCCTATGAAAATGTATCTATAGTTTCCCTCCGTTACTGGCCAAATGAAAAGCTTATCAATACCTTTTGGTCTACATTCTTTTTCTATAAAGGATTTAAGCTGATTTTGCACATTAGCCAGATCTTGAGGATATATGTAAACAGTATATCCCTTTCTAACTTCAACATTTGCCATACATTTTCCAACTTCAATAACGTTGATGCCCAACTGTTTTAAGAAACTTAAAATATCGTTTTTTGCCTTTTCTCTAGTTATAGATGTAATACCTTCAGCTGGTAGCTGAGAGTAACTCATAGCACCATTATGCTAGTATAAACTTAAATATTTTGGATGGATATAACTAAGCATACTCATTATATTAATTTATAACTTGATGATAAATATGAGTTAATAAGCTTTTGCGAAATACGCAACCTCTTTTGCATCTTCATTACAGTAGATGCATTTTGAAAATATCTCCTCTTTATTCAATGGTATAAGTCTTATTGTTGCTCCTGTTTCATCTTTAATTTTTTCCTCACATTCATTCTTTAAACACCAGCAAGCTCTTACAAGCCCTCCTTTTGCGATTACCTCCTTAAATTCATCATAGTTTTTAACAGTTAAAATATTCTCCTTGAGAAATTTTCTAGCTTTATTGTAAAGATAGTTATGGATTTTATCAAGAGTACTTTTAATTTCATTAATCGCGTCTTCATTTTTAACGATTATCCGCTCACTAGTATCCCTCCTTACAAGAGTTACTGTTTTCTCTCTCAAATCCCGTGGACCTATTTCAATTCTTAGAGGGGCCCCTTTCAGCTCCCATTCATTAAACTTCCAACCAGGTGTATACCACTCCCTATCATCGAGTATTACTCGAACTCTCTCTTTGATTAAATTAGCTTTAAGCTCATGAGCTACTTTAAGCACACACTCTTTCTCCTCAACTTTATAGAATATTGGAACTATGACTACTTGATATGGTGCTACTTTTGGAGGAATTATTAAACCCTTATCATCACCATGAACCATGACTAAGGCACCAATAAGTCTTGTAGAAATTCCCCAGGATGTTGTCCAAACATAATGATACTTCCCATCCTTACCTAAAAACTTAATATCAAATACTTTAGAAAAGTTTTGTCCTAAGTTATGTACAGTTCCCATTTGAAGTGCTTTTCCATCGGGCATTATAGCTTCTAATGTCAGAGTATAATATGCACCAGCGAATTTTTCTCTTTCACTTTTTCGACCTGAAAGAACAGGAATTGATAATAAATCCTCCATTAATTCATGATATATTTTTAGTATATCGAAAACTTCTTTCTCAGCATCTTCGAAGTTTTCATGAGCTGTATGACCTTCTTGCCATAAGAACTCTGTAGTTCTAAGAAAGGGCTTAGTAGATTTTATTTCCCATCTAACTATGTTGCACCATTGATTTATTTTTATTGGTAAATCTCTCCAGCTACGTATCCACTTCTGAAGAAGGGCATATATTATTGTCTCTGAAGTTGGTCTAATAGCCAGTCTCTCACTTAACACATCATTTCCTCCTACAGTTACCCATGCACATTCAGGCTTAAACCCCTTAAAATGCTCAGCCTCCTTAGCTAATAAGTTTTCAGGTATTAAACATGGAAAATAAACGTTCTTATGTCCAAGCTCTTTAATTCTTTCATCAAAGTATTTTTGAATATTTTCCCATATAGCATAGGAATACTCTCTAAGAACTATACAGCCATGCACTGGAGCGTAATCGGCAAGTTCAGATTTTAGAACTACTTGAGTATACCATTCTGAAATATTTTCTGACTTTTTAACGGTTATCCCTAATTCACTCAAAATAAACCACCTAACTAATTATTTATATTTCTTCAGATCATGCTAACTTAAGTATAGAAGAAAACCTTTACTTAAGTTTTTCGAATAATAGAATAAGCATTGTAGACTTAAGCTTTATCTGGAGTTCTCTCCTTATTTATGGTAAGGATATGTCAAAGTTATTAGGTTTATTAGAGAAATTCATTCATCTTAATTATTATCTATGATGGTTACATACATCATTCATATTCTTATCTATGACGATTGTATACATCATTCATCCATATTTAAGGAAAATTAATTCATGATTACTTTAGATATTGTTAACATAGCTAATATTTATTAGAGGTAGAGCTATTTGTACTCAAACATAATATTATATTGACTGATGATTCTCCCATTATAAAGCTTCATGCAGGATTCTTAACCTAAGGCATAAATTATACTTGAAGTTAGAAACCTAATAGAGAGAATAATACAGTATGTTGAAGAACTAAACTACTTAATAATTACATACCATATCGAGAATGAATATGATGAGGAAGTGTGAAACACTTCTAAAATCAATAATGATAATGCTAAACAAACATGGATAAATAGGAGGGTTAAAGCAAAGAATTCATAGAGAATACGATATCCACGATAAGGGTGATAAGTTATGTCTAAGTTTACAAGGAGACCCTGAAAAGAGAAAAGTTTAAATATAGCATATGCTCGAGTATGTAGTCAATGAAAAATATGGAGGTGAAAATCTTGAATTGTGGTCAGTGTATATTTGGAGCGGATTACTATGGTAAAGTGTTCTGTGTTAGAAAAAACAGTTTGTAGATCCAAAATCTAGTTGTGATGAAATGCAATAGAAACTGAAATAGATTTATAGTAGTTTTCAACAATCCTAGAACTAATTTAATAAATATCCTAATTTTCTAGATGTACCCAGCACTCATAAGCTCCTCTTATCTTAATCTTTAAGCGCAGCCAGAAATTAATGAGGACCTAAATAATATTTAATGTTTTTAGTTTATATAAATGCGTTAGATCTTCTACTTTCTAAATTTATTTATTACTTCGTCAATTCTATTTAGTACAAAGGACTTTTCAAGAATAGATAGATATGGAGATATTCTTGGACCGTGTGTCTGACCAAAGAATATTAGGTATAAAGCCTCAAAAAATAGCTGCTCCTCCTCCCTACTAGTCCTTGGCACACGTATCATAGCATTCTTCAATTCTTCATCAATCCATCGACAGTTCTCTAAATTTTTTCTAAGCACCGATAACATTTGAATTTGTTTCTCATTCAACCTACTTACTATATCTTCACTTAATATTTCCAAAAGTCTTATTTTGTATACTTCGGGAGCATATTTTTGAAGCCAGTTTCTAGCATAGTTTAGTCGGTTCCTAATTCTTTCTACATCTTCTGATGATAATTCCTTTAATGTAAACTTTGTAGCTTTTAATCTTATGATAGCATTTTCCACTAAATTTTCTTTAGGAAGAGTTTGAACTAGTGCTACAGCATGAAGATATGGAAGTTGTATTGGTATTTTATCCGGTAATGGTTTAATATGTGCAAGTTTAAAGCTTTTTAATAACTGTTTAAGTTGTGGAAGTTCTCTTTTTGATGGTTTTTCAATACCATAATACAACCGCTCTACACGATCAAATTGATCAGTATACTGTGGAATATTTTCAAGTCCGATGATGATTCTTTTCATGGGTTCTTGAACTAAATATAAAAATCTCAGAACTTCAGGTTCAGCAACTTCAACCCACTCTTTTGGCGAGAAACCTATGAAGTCGCTTGATCCCATATCCCCAATATCTTTACCATCTTTATAATAACCAACCCATTCATAAGCTAATCCTAATGGTGGTTTCATATTAAATACATTAACAGTTAGATCTACACAGCTATCTCTTGATCCTCCTGGCATAGCATGATCTTTACCAAATGGTTCAAAATCAACATTTAGGCAGTACCATATTGAAACCCATTCAAGTCTCCATGTTAGTTTACCATTCCACATAAAGGTCTCACCTTCATAACCACAGTAATGACATCTATACTTAACCTTGTAGCTATTTACATCAGCACTTATCGATTCAGCACCTATCTTATTACAGTTTTCACATATAGCCTCGAAAGGAAGCCAATTTTCAGGGTATGGTTTTCGACCTCTATATTTATTTATTGTTGATCTAATCTCCTCTCTTTTTTCAAAAGCAATTCTAATAAATTCTTTCATTTTATCAGATTTATATAAATCGGTTGTTGTAATGACATTAACCTCATGTGTAAAGAGTTCTAGATAGTTTCCAAAATCCTTCCAAAAATGTTCAACCCAATTATCACAACAATCAAAGGGATCAGGAACCTTGATAAGTGGATATGATACATATTTCTTAGCATCGTCAGGATTCTTGAAAACTGATAACTGTGTATTCTTACCTTTCCAAGGATCCTGAGTATATAGTATTAAAGTATGTTTACCTTTAAACCCATTTTCCTCAAGTAAGCTTATAATAGCATCATTGATTACAATTTCACCCCTCAATCTTCCAATATGTTGAAGACCGGAGACGGAAAGCCCACCATTACATGTGTATATGGGTTTTTCTCCACGAAATTCTATCAATTTTGTTAATATATCAGTAAGCCAATGTTCAGAGCTATACATATAATTCTAATATGTCAATACGATAAGATTTAAAACTTTCTATATTTAGGAGTGCTTTGTAAACTTAGCTTTAAGAGCTTATCTCTAAACTTTATGTGTTATTTAGTTGATTAAGAAGTTATGGAATATTTCTGTTATTGAAATGTAGCTTACATATATTAATAGTGAATTCTAAGGTTCAAGATAATATTACCTACCATCCATTATAGTAATATGTCTAAGCCTCTTAAAGAATGATAATTAATGTTGCTACGATGATTCATGTAGATGCTTTAAATAAGTAATGGTGAAGCGATTCGTGATGGGTGAGAATTAAAGCTGGAATTTCAGAGAGATAATATCCATGATAGGGATAACTAACACGCTTAGGTTTACAAGGCGTTTAAAAACTGCATTATCTTTAATAACTAGTTTCTAAATAATTACTATTTATGTTGGTTAGAGATGAAAAGTGGAAAGAGCTGAAAGCTGATTTGCATATTCATTCGAGGTATTCAGGAGATAGCTCATTAACAATTGAGCAGATTATAACCATCTGTAGAAAACAAAGCTTTGATGTAATATCGATAACTGATCATAATACATTTGATGGGGCATTAATAGCAAGTAGTTATGTAAAAAATTATGATGATATCACTGTTTTGATAGGGGTTGAGGTGATGACTCATTTAGGTGAGTTAATAGTTATTGGCGATAAACCATTTGATATTTCATATGATGCGTATGAACTAATAGATAGAGCACATTCTCTAGGTTATTTAGTTATAGCTCCTCATCCATACGATAGCTGGAGAAAAGGAGTAAAAGATCATATCTACAATTTAAACATAGACGCTATTGAAGCATATAACACATCTTCAAGTAGGAAGGCGATAGAAAAGGCGCTAAATGCAGCAAGAGCACTAAGTAAACCAGTTATCGGATCTAGCGATGCACATACAGTAGGGGAGCTTAATACTTCATATACGGTTATATATTTTGCTGATGATATTATAAATTCCAAAACAATTATTAACAGTATTAAAGCTGGAAGAATTAAACCCTATTTTAAATCAGTAAGTAGATTTTTCAGCCGTCTATTCAGGTAGCTATGCATTAAAACAATTTTAGCTTTACAGCTTAACTTCGTAAATCCATCTATATAGTAAAGGTGAGGAGTCTTAATCTATATAGATCTAAACTGGAAAGTAGATTATCGAGAATTAAGCTGCAAGTCCAATTTTATTTAAATCAAAATAGTTTATATTATTGTTTCAAGGTATTTATTTAAATCTTCATATACAACATTTCCAACAACTATAGTAGCGTACTTAGACATTGTTAATGCTTTATCTCTCGAATTTATTCCTCCACCGTAAAATAACTTAGCATTAACTATATTTTCACTTACTGCCTTTACGAACTCCGGATTTCCGAATACTCCACTATATTCAATATATACAATTGGAAGAGATAAATATCGCTCAGCATAAATTGCGTATGCTACAACATCATCCAATGTCAAGTTAGTATCAGCCTCTGTTAATTTAGCAACAGATGATCTAGGATTTAGAACTATATATGCTTCACCAACCACTCTATTCCATGGAATCTCTATGTTTTTTCTTCGTTCATCTTTAATCCATTGAACTATTATTTTAGAAATCCATGTTATGTTTTTGGTATTTAATACCGATGGTATAAAAAGATAGTCTATGTTTCTAAATGTTACACATTCCGGATTTGACGGTTCAAGAATTATTGGAATAGACCTTTCATATTTTATTATTTTAGAAATCAATTTCTCGACTTTTTCACGTGTCACATTTAATGTACCACCTATAATTATGGCGTCTGTTCCGCTATTAATTACTGTTGAGATAATTTTTTCAGTATTTAATCTATCAGGATCGAGTTTAGTTACATGTTTCCAATTTCTCCATTCCTTTAAGGACATAAGTGTTTTTCACTAGAGCTAACTAATAAATATTTAATAGAATAATTATGCTAGCTGTTTTAGAACATCGCTTATAAACATTGATCTACCGCAGTAAAAACAACGTAATGTTAACTTAACTCTATCTTCTACCAGAAACTTTGGACTTAAAGATTCTCGTTCATAGTTTGTTATACAGGAGGGGTTATGGCATCTTAGAATTCCCTCAAATTTTTCAGGCAACTCTACCTTTATTTTCTCAATTACATCATAGTTTTTCACTATATTTATAGTAGCGTTTGGAGCTATTAATGCTATCAAATTAAGCTCATCTTTAAGTAAATACCTATTTTCAATTTTTATAATATCTTTCCTGCCCAATTTCTTACTTTCAACATTCATCGCTATTAACACCACATTTCCCTCCTTCCCCGTTATTCTAATTATTTTTAAAATATCTAATGCCCTCCCAGAAGGAATATGATCTATCACGGTTCCATTCATAATTTTCTTAACCCTTAGCTCACTACTATTAGACATGAGTATCCACTAGTTAATAGTATAGCTATCAAATAAATTATTACTTTCAAGTTAGCCGTCCTGTAAAACCTAGCATTGCTCCTTTCAGGTAGGCTTAAGTTTATAGCATGAAGCTGACACGCAGTAAAATTATAAATTTAGTCTTGATAGTATTCTTCTGAAATACTACCGTTTTAGTAAATACCCTATCTTCTATGCGCTAGACCCACTAGATCATCTATTCTGTTAATATTGTTTTCCCTCAAATACTTTTTAATACCAGAACATATCTTTTTAAATATACTTAAACCCTCGGTAGCTATTGCTGAACCTATTTGAATAGCTTTAGCTCCGGCTAGGATATATTCTAAAGCATCTTCCCATGAATATATTCCTCCACAGCCAATTATTGGAATACTTAGTACTTCATAAGCTTCGAATACACATGCTAATGAAAGCGGCTTAAGAGCTTTGCCAGAAAGCCCACCATAAACTCCTTGAAGAACTGGTTTTTTGCTGAAAATATCTATTTTCATAGCTTTAGCGGTATTAGTTAATGTTACTGCGGAAGCTCCTCCATCCTCTGCTGCTAGAGCAAGATCGTTAATTAATGTCACTAACGGAGGAAGCTTAACAATGATAGGTACTTTTGATGCCTTACATACTTCTCTAGTTATTTCTTCAACCATCCAAGGTATTTTTCCTATTTCTAATCCTACGCCTACTTTAGTTGGGCATGATAGATTAAGCTCTAAAGCATCTACGTAATCAGTAAGTTTATTCGCTAAATATTTAAATTCATCAATATCTGATGCAAAAATACTTCCAAATAACTTAACCTTCTTATCTCTTACTATTTTAAGCTCAGCTATCATTTCATCAAGTCCTGGATTAGGCAACCCCATTGAGTTTATATATCCATACCCTAAATCAACAATTACAGGTGTTTTATATCCTTCATTTGGTTTGATGCTAATTGACTTTGAAACAACAGCCCCAGCCCCAGATCTATATACTCTAATTAGTGATGAAGCCGTAGTGCCAAGCACTCCTGAAGCCAATATTGTAGGATTTCTAAGAGTTAAGCTACCTAGTGAAACATTTATTGACATAAATAATCACTTAAAATTAACCTTCATACCTGAAAAGGAGCGATAATAACTCCCAATTTCATTTAGTTTTATCAATATTCTAAGCGGGAAAACAGGGCCGTCTTTACATACTCGTAATCCAAGAGGATCTAAACAGCAAGAGCCACATAATCCAATTCCACATTTAATAAGCCTCTCCAGAGATGCTTGCAGATTTAGATTGTGGTTATACGCCAATCTTATAAGTTTGACTATCAAGGCTTCTGGCCCGCATGCATATATTAAATCTGCTTTTAATGAGTCTACATATTTTTCTACTAGTGTAGCAACATCACCTTGAAAACCTTCAGAACCATCATCTGTGGACACAAAAACGGGGCCAAATAATTTAAATTGATCATAGAAAAGTAGTTCATCTCTACTTCGCGCACCTAGGAACGATACTATCTCTATATTCATACTTGAAGCTTTTTTAGCTAAAAGAAGAAGAGGTGCTATTCCATATCCGCCTCCAACAATCCATATCTTGCTTACGCCTTTAGGAATTTTAAATCCATTACCATACGGGCCTCTAACATATAGATAATCATGAATTTTTAGTTCATGAATTTTCCTTGTTGTTTCGCCAACAGCAGCTATTGTTAAGCCTATTGTTAAGCCGTTAAAATACGATATAGAAATAGGTATTTCCTCAGCATCAGGAATCCAAACCATCATAAATTGGCCGGGAACAACTCTAATTTTATCCTTTAATTTTAAGTAGAACGTTTTAATTCTGCTCGAATGTGTGATGATGTTAATAATTTCAATAGGTTTTTGGGAAGTTATCATTTTTAACACCTACCTCTATGAATTTACCATATCCCTTCTTTACTAGAATTTCACCTTCATCATAAATAGGGAAGCCGCCTAAAATTGTTTTAGAAACCTGGAACTTAACCTTCATATTCTTAAATGGAGAGTAATGCGCTTTAGATTTAAATTTTTCCGGATTTATTACATATTCATATCTATGATTAACAACTACTAAATCTGCATCAAATCCAGGTTCTATTTTACCCTTATTTTTAAGATTGATTAGTTTAGCTGGGTTTTCAGACATAGCCGAAATAACGCGTGAAAGCATAAGCTCGCCGTCTAAACATTTCGATAGGAGTATTGGTAAAGTAACTTCAAAGTTTGGAAAACCTGAGGGGGCCTCACAATAATTCTTTAGTTTCTCCTCTAAAGCATGAGGTGAATGATCTGTTACTATACAATCAATAAGACCGTCATTAAGAAATTTAACTAGCGTTTTCCTATCATATTCAGTACGTAATGGGGGATTTACCTTCGCTATATTTCCTAGAATAGATGTAAGGTTATTGTTAAGGGTAAGGTGATGGGGTGTTACCTCAACTGAAATGTTTAAATGTTTACTTTTTAATTTACCAATTAGAGTACATGAATCACCCGATGATATATGACATATATGTGCTTTAAATTTATAAGTATTTTTTAAATTAACCACATAGTTTATAGCTTCAATTTCAGCTTTTACAGGTCTAATTAGATGATGGTTTGATGGATTTAGCTCATAAGTAGCAGTGTTAATTCTAATTAGATCTCTTAATTCAGCATGAAAGTGAATACGTGTATTGTAATTGCTACAAGCATCGTAGAAATTATAGTTACAGTAGTCTGTATTTAATTCGCCATATTCACTTAAATATACCTTAAACCCCACTATACCCATATCAACCAGCTCAACAAACTCCCTAACGCTTTTGGGAGGAGCGGAATATAAGCCAACATTAACTACAGCTTCTGAACGTATTCTCTCTATTTTTTCGCGAAGCCGTATTGGCGAATTTGTAATAGGTTTAGTATTAGGCATATCGAATACTGTGGTAAAACCACCAGAAGCTGCTGCACATGTTCCCGTATAGAAATCTTCCTTATATGATAGTTCAAAATCTCTTAAGTGAGAATGAATATCTATTAGGCCAGGAAGAATAAGTAGTCCATTAACGTTCAGCTTTAAATCAGAATGAGGAGCTAAAGGTTCTTTACAGAGTCTAACTATCTTACCATTATCAATAACTATGGCACAATCAATAAATTCCCCCTTATACCAGACTTTACCGCCAAATATTACTAAGTCAGCAATTAGAGAGCTCATGTTCTAGAGCTGCAAAGTAACTGTTTTAAATCTTCTTCATCAGCCAAAATCATTGACAGTAAAGCCATTCTTATACATAAACCATAAAATGTTTGAATGAAGTATTTGGCTTGTGGACATGAGTCCACATCCAGCGAAATCTCGTCAACTCTCGGTAATGGATGTAGAATAATACATTTAGGTTTTGCTTTAGATATTAATGAGGAAGTTATCTTATAGCTTCCCTTAACTCTTAGGTATTCAGCAGGATCTGGAAAACGTTCCTTCTGGATTCTAACAACATATATTACATCGAGATTAGGAATGATTTTCTCAATATCTTCATAATATTTAAACTTAACCCCTCTCTTCCTCAAATCTTCTTCAATTTCATCTCTTAATCTTAAACTTGGAGGAGATATAAAACTTAAATTAACGTCGAAAAAAGATAAAGCATATACAAGAGAGTGAACAGTTCTTCCATATTTAAGATCACCAACAATTCCAATCTCTAAACCATCTACTTTACCAAGCTCCCTCTTTATAGTGTATATGTCTAATAGGGCTTGGGTTGGGTGTTCTTGAGCACCACTACCAGCATTTATAACAGGAACCCTAGATAACTCGGCAGCTAACTTAGCAGCACCCTCAGCTGGATGGCGTAAAACTATACAGTCACAATAGTTCTCAACCGTCTTAATAGTATCTGAAAGTGTTTCACCCTTAGCAATAGATGATGCCTCAACAGATGTAAATCCTATAACGTTACCACCAAGTCTATACATCGCAGCTTCAAAGCTTAAGCGAGTTCTAGTTGACGGCTCAAAGAATAATGAAGCCATTATTTTACCTTTAAGAAGATTGGGACCTATACCTTTAGCGTATCTTTCCATTATGTAAGCGACATTAAAAATTTCTTCAATTAACTCTTTATTAAAATCTAAAACTGAAATCACATCTTTACCATGAAGATTAAGCAGAGCAACCACCTTTAAAAATACTCTTTAACTACAAGTATTTGAATTTTAATAATGTGTAGAAGATGTAGCGATTTAATAAGTAGAATACAATATGCTAAGATGCTATATTAAGAATAGCTTTACTAAATGATATGAAAGGAAAAATGAGTAAATTTTAAATTACCAAAAAATTTAAACATTTATATACTTAATTACTGGAAGTGAAGTGAATGGTTGGTGCGCAGTGGAGCTTGTTATATCTGCTACGTGAGAATCCTGATAAACTTAAATGGAATCAAAGGGTAAGAAAATTGGATGAAAAGGTAATTGATTACGCATTGGAGCTTGATCTGAAATGGAGGGAGACTTTAAAAGAGCTTAATAAGTTAAAGCATGAAAAAAACACGATCTCCAAAAAACTCTTGAAAGTAACTATAGAAGATAGAAATGCTTTAATCAATAAAGCCCGTGAAATAACTCAAGAAATAGAGAGACTTGAGGCATACGCTGAGGATTTAAAAAAACGCAGAGATGAAATACTATTAGGATTGCCAAACGTACTGCATGAAACAGTACCTATTGGTGTTGATGAAAATGACAATGTACCCATAAGATTTTATGGAAGACCAAAGGTTTGGAGGAAATTTATTGATCAGTTTTTAAATCAGACAAAGGGACATAATGTAGAATATGAAGTAATAGATAAGCCTCCTATTGGCCATGCTGAATACGTGGAAAAAACAGGTCTAGCAGATATGGAAAGAGCAGCCAAAGTTTCAGGTTCTAGGTTCTACTACTTAATAGATGACCTTGTATGGCTTGACCTTGCATTAATTAGTTATGCTCTTGATTATCTTAAAACACAGGGTTTTAAAATTCTTGAAACACCGCTCATGATTAGAAGGGAGGCTTATGAGGGGGTGACTTCACTTGAAGATTTTGCAAATGTCATCTATAAAATTGAGGGAGAGAACCTTTACTTGATAGCAACATCCGAGCATGCTATTGCTGCCATGCATATGAATGAAGTACTCGAGAAAAGCGAACTTCCACTATTATATGCAGGAGTAAGCCCCTGCTTCAGAAAAGAAGCTGGAGCCCACGGTAAAGATACTAAAGGAATATTTAGAGTCCACCAATTCAATAAAGTTGAGCAATTTGTATTTTGTCTACCTGAGGATTCCTGGAAGTGGCATGAAAAGCTTATAGAAAACGCTGAAAAACTATGGCAAGGCCTTGAAATCCCTTATAGAGTCGTTAACATATGCACGGGAGACATAGGAATTGTAGCTGCAAAAAAGTATGACCTAGAAGCATGGATGCCAGCTCAAGGAAAATATAGAGAAGTAGTATCATGTAGTAATTGTACAGATTGGCAATCATACAGGCTTAATATAAGATATGCTGAAAAAAGAGGATTACCATCAGAAGGCTATGTCCATACATTAAACTCAACAGCAATAGCTACATCTAGAGCTATAACAGCTATAATAGAAAATCATCAACAAGAAGATGGAAGTATACTCATCCCTAAGGTTTTAAGAAAATATTTAGAAAAAATTGAGGGGGCGCCTAAAGAAAAAATAACACCAGTTCAGAGATAGAAGTATTGAAGAATTAAATGTTATTGAGAGTAGCTTAAACCCATTACTAATTATCGACTAATTCCATAATAGCTAAAGTAAGTCTATCATATTATAGATGAAAAGGTTTACCTTGATATAAGATTCTTTCAGGGATTTTGTCTATATGTGATTTGAGGAAAAGAATATCATCATCCTTATTTCTAAGATCATCGGGAAGCATATGCGGTATTTCATCTATTATTGGATACCATCTATTACAATGTTGACAAATAATAATCCCCTCAATAATCTCCTTAGAAAAGCAAATATTACACCTTAAGTTATTAATACCTCTAATGAACTTACCTTCAAACCCACAGTATTCTTCACATGTTCTAGTCACATTTCTAGAAACCTCAATTTCAGACTCTTTAAATACATGTAGCAAAAGTGGAAATGTTTTACAAATTGGACAAGCAAGTAAATCCATTAATCGATATTTCATATTACTAGAGTTTTTAATAACAGCTATAAAAAGTTATCTCTAATAGGTGTCGCCTTGTAAACTTAAGCAAGAACTTGTCTAATTATTGTTTAAGATTGATTATGGTATTTTGTATAACTTTTCCTGCTGTTTCCTTGAGTATATGTTATGGTTGATCTGTTGAGGCTTTGAGGATAGATTACAGATTCAATATAAGAGCAAGCAAATACTATCATGGAAAACAATAGTACACATACATATGTGCTACATACATAATATAAAATTATGAAATAAGAGGAATTGATGAAAGAAATTTAGCAAAATACTATAGTTAAATAGGAGGTTAAGCCATAAAGCCTAACTCCCCAGTCCTAGCGTCGATATCACAGCCGATATTACTCCTTCCAGAACTCTTCCCTCCTTTTCATTCCATGAAATTATTATTACATCATCATCTTTAGGGTTAAACCTAACCATTAATAATTCATAAATATTTGGTGATAATTGTCTTAGACTTTCATAGGTAGGTGGTACATATAGATCACCACTCTTACATACAATTGTAGTAGCTCCTTTAGCACCATGTTTTATCGCCTCATCTCTTTGTTCCACTCCACTTCTTATGTTATTTGCAGCTTTCTTTACACAAATCCCTATAACACATCTCCCCTCCGTTAAAGGTTTTATCTCCTCTACATTTAATTTAATTATCTTATCTATTTTAAGATCATCTAGCACTTCATTAAGAGTTTTTTCCCCTAACGGCGTTAATAGCGCTCCTCTTTTGCTTATCACTACATGTTTACTGCTTTGTAACCTATTAAGAAGACCTCTTACAACTCCCTGAGGAACATCAGTAAGTTTTGATAAAAGATATCTTCCTATGGGTTTATACCAACTAATAATTATGATTGCTGAAATAAGCTTTACCAAGTCTATTTTGGGTAATGGTCCAGAAGGACCTTTCCTCCATTCTTTAACCAAATTTCTTAATTCAACCAGTCCCATATCAATTATTTTATATTAGGATTCTTAAATTTATTTCTAAAATACTTGGACGTTGTACTTAAGCTTATCTTCTTAGGTGTAGTTCTCAAACTCTCTAACTATTAAACTGGCTTCTATAAAGTCCTGAAGGTAAAGTATCCCTACCTTTTCAGCCATAACTATAATTATATCTCCTCCTTTCCCAACAAAAATTCTATATGTAGCTTTACTAACAGCTCTTGCATTAATAATTCCTCTACAGAAGGAGCTAGTCTAAAGCTCATCTGAAATGATTAACATTGAGGTGGTTTCAAAATATTTAAGTTTATCATATTCCATACCTCATATGTATTATTATGCTTGAATGTTATGATTGCTGGAACATTATGGCTATTCTTCATATCTTATTATTGCTCTTCTGAATGTTAAGCCATGAGTTGAACCTCTTTATGGCCTCATTACTTTATATCCCTCCTCATCATATGTTATTTGCCTCCTCCCATTCCTAGGGTTTACAGGTATATTTGCCTTAACTCCATCCTTCTCCAGCCTATCCCTCACCTCACATGTATCGTATGCTGAATAGAACCCTCAGGCTTACTTTCATCTTATCGTTAGGTTGAACATTTTGAGTTGTGGGTGTTTCCCGGCTAATAGCTACGGAAATAGGCTTCAACCCCCTCATCAACTATTACATGAATCTCATGCCTCCACCGTTGTACTATCTACTGCTACACGTCTACCTCATGAATGTGAGGAACTTAACTATCTTATTCCATACTTAAGCCTCCCGAAGTCTTCTAAGCAATCTTCAGAGTTACTATGATCCATATTTCCTAGACATCCCAACACCACCTAAAGCCAGTAGTACAACATACACCGTTAATCAACAATCTATCATCGCTTAAAGCTCTCCTAGGCTTAAGTGGAAGAAAGGATGAAATAACATCCATCATTACTTAACTCACGAAACTCCATAACAAAATAAGCAACAGAAAAATTAAATATTTCGAAAACATCTCTAAATTTAAAAGATTATGATGTAATGGGAAAATATGGTTATTGAGCGTCTTTCAACTGGAGTAAGAGGGCTTGATGAACTTATTGAGGGCGGTATTCCAAGAGGATTTTTTGCTGTTGTTACTGGAGAGCCGGGATGCGGCAAAACAATACTCTGTATTCATTTTATTAATCAAGGTATCCTTGAAAATGATAAAAACATATATGTAACAACTGAGGAGAGTAGAGATAGTATAATTAATCAGGCTGCTCAATTTAACATGGATTTTAACAAGGCGATCGCTGAAAAGAAACTTATAATCATAGATGCACTTATGGGTGGAGAAGATCCGTGGACTTTAAAATCTCTAGATTTAGAGGCGCTTATCAATAAAGTAATCGAGGCAAAAAAGCATCTTGGATATGGTCGTGCTCGAGTAGTGATAGATTCCATTTCAGCTTACTGGCTTGATAAACCTGCTATGGCTAGGCGATACTCATACTTTATTAAGAAAGTTCTTTCAAAATGGGATTTTACAGTTATGGCAACCGCACAATATGCTATAACTACTGGGGAAGCTCATGGATTTGGGGTTGAACATATAGGTGATATTATTATCAGATTTAAGAGAGTAATTCGAGGAGGAAAGTTATGTAGATTTTTAATAATTGAAAAAGCTAGACAAACAAATCATAGTTTGTATGCTCATGAGATAAGTATTGTTGCAGGACAAGGACTGATAATAGGTAAAAAACTTGAAGTGAGGAGAGAGGATTACATTTTACCAAGATATATTTACGATAGAATAATATCAGTTAAGAAGAAAGAAATTAAGGAATTTAATGATAATCCATAAGTAAATTTAAAGGTTAAGAGGCATAAACATCTTAGTTAACCTCAGTATAATGATGATTATGAATGATGGAAACGTCAGATTTTCAAGAATAAGATATGATGTAGTAGGAGATATAGCGATCATAAAAATTCCTAGATGGGATGATGGAAAAATTGGAGTTTTAATGGCTAATCACATATTAAATAAATGTAAAGGAATAAAAGTTGTAGCCACACAAATAGAGCCGGCCCATGGAGAATATAGGATACAAAAATTTAGAGTTATAGCTGGTGAAAATAGAACCGAAACTGTTCATAAAGAATCAAAATGTTTCTTTAAACTCGATATTAATAAGGTATTTTTTACACCAAGGTTGATGTATGAGAGAATCAGAATTGCAAGGCTTGTTAATTATGGTGAAATTATAGTAAATATGTTTGCTGGTGTAGGAACATACTCCATAATAATAGCAAAACACGCGAAACCGTCTGTTATATACTCAATAGATGCCAACCCAGATGCTTACAACTATATGCTACAGAACATAGAAATCAATAAGGTCACAAATACCATTATACCTATACTTGGTGATGCAAGAGAGGTTATAATGAAAAAACTAGTAAATACTGCTGATAGAGTTTTAATGCCATTGCCAGAATTAGCTAAGACCTATCTTCCATATGCGATTTTAGCTTTAAAAAATAATGGAGGATATTTACATGTATATGATGTATATCACAGAAATAAAGGAGAAGCTGTTAGTGATGTGTTTAATAAAGCTATGAAAGATTATACTAAAATCCTTAATGACAAGGTAAAAAGTTTTGAATTTAAACTTATTAGAGTATCGAGAAAAATTGGGGTAAGGCTTTACCAAATAGTTATGGATATATACATAACAAAATGATTTTAGATTAGACTTTGTGATTTAATTTCAAATCCTATAAGTCCACAATATAAAGATGATGATGACTCAATATTATTCCTTTATACAGATCTAAACTGAAGTTATGATTATTAAAGAAGTCGTTTCAAAATATTTAGTTTTTGTTACTTGTTTTGTTATGAAGTTTCATGAATTAAGTAATGATGAGCAGATGTTGTTTAACCCTCCATCTAAGCCCGGGGATTTAAAGCGATGATGAATTGTTGATTAATGGTACATGTTTTTTACTACTAGTTGTAGATGGCATTAAATGCCTATAATATTTTGAAGTTACCTTAAAATTAAGCCGCAAAGCTTAGATTTGCATTCATTAAATTTATATTAATTATAAAAATTTGATTATGGTGATTATTTGAATTTAAAAAATAGAGTTAAACGAATAAGTATTTCATTACCGCCAGATTTGCTACACACCTTTGATGAATTGATTAAAAGTATAGGTTATGAAAGATCACGTGCTGTACAGATCGCGATGAGAAATTTTATAGCTAGTCATTATTGGGTAAAAAATCAAAAAAGCATTATTGGAGCTCTATTAGTAATATACAATCATGAAATTAGAGGAATTGTTGATAGAATTGTTGACATTCAACATAAATACTCAGATTTAATTACATCATCAATGCATGTTCACTTAGATGAAAGAAGATGTTTAGAAATCATAATTGTTAAAGGGGTAACAAGTAGTGTTAAAAAGCTTCTTGAAGAAATAACAGGTATTGATGGAATAATAAATATCGCTACTAATATTGTAGCAGCATAAAAGTTTACATATAGTCTAATCTTTAACTTTGTATTTGATTATGGTATTTTGTATAACTTTTCCTGCTGTTTCCTTGAGTATATGTTATGGTTGATCTGTTGAGGCTTTGAGGATAGATTACAGATTCAATATAAGAGCAAGCGAATACTATCATGGAAAACAATAGTACACATATATATGTGCTACATACATAATATAAAATTATGAAATAAGAGGAATTGATGAAAGAAATTTAGCAAAATACTATAGTTATTATCATACTCTTCATTTTTCTGAATTGCTTCTCATTTTTCTCGACATAAACCAGTCAACAGTTATTCTACGACTACTTTGATGAAAACGTATTTTTATTACAAATCCCTTTCTCATCCATTCCTCCTTTAAAACTATTAATCTTTCCTTTTTCCTCTTAGGCATTTTGACAGCTACTATTGGTTCTGGCATGTATCCTAATGCTTTAAGCCTACGGTAGATAGTATATAATTTTTCATAGTCTGAAGGATAAAGGTAAAGAAAATCTTTCCTTATAACTTTACATTCAATAAGTTTTACTTTATGATTCTTCTGCAAAACTACTACATCAACATCAAATGAGTGAGTACTCTTAAATGGAACCCCCTTCCTGGAAAAACGATCATAAATATTCTTCTCATATAGTTCACCATCTTTTGATAGCCATGCATGCCTATCATACACTTCATAGGCATATTTTAACTTTCTTTTAGCTTCTTCAATGTTATTTCTTTCCAATAGGTCTATAGCTTCTTTGATTATTTTATCTATTTGAAAAGCCATGAATACCGACCATATAGCGATGGTTAAAATAAATCATGGTTTAAAAATATTTATACTATGTGAAGAGATGGATTTTTATACTCGGGATTAAACTTAAGATGAGAGAGATGACTAAAACTATTACAATCAATTTAAAGGGGGTAACTCATATAATTGAGTGTTGGGATGATATGCAAACCTTATATAAAGCTCAAAACTATTATGAATTTGCAAAAAAAGTGCAAGAATTTATAAGAATGATTATTAGTTATGACAGCTATATTTTAAACGATTTGAATGAGACTATAGAGAAATTAATGAAACTAATAAATAATGTAGTTAAAAAGAGGAAAACAGGAAAAACCACTATAAGAAATATTAAAGAAATTACCGATTACATAGTAGATATATGGTGTTCAAACTATCTAATAAATAATTTTCCAGGTAAAATTTAACTAAATTAGTGTTAATAAATGTTTGGGGGATTGTATTGGGCGGTAAAAAGAAGAAGACAATAAAAGCGATGGAGAAAGAGTCTTTAAGAAGGAAGAGAGAAAAGGTGGAGGAAAAGAAAAAGAAGGAAAGTAAAGAAATAAAGAAAAGTACCGTACCCGCGTCTATTGATATTTCAGTAATTGAAAATATAAAAAAGGATCTAAAGAGCATGAGTTATCTAACACCATTTAGTATATATTCTAAGTATGGATTGAAAATAGGAGATGCTAAAAGAATACTTAAAATGCTTTGTTCTGAAGGAATAATTAAACATGTTAGTGGAAATGCAAGAATTCAGATATATGTACCATCAGGTTAAATTTCTTTTCAATCTAACATTTTTATATGAACGGGGATAGATTTCGGAATTTCCATAAGCTTGTCAAGCCCTTCAGTAATATATCCTATAAGTAATGATTTCGCATACGATGAATCTTCATTTAAAAACAAAATGATATCACTACCTAAAGGACAGTATGCTATATTACCCATGTTAAAATTCAGTTTGCCTGGCTTCTCCAATCCAGTCTTGATTCTAATTGGAATTCTAATACAATTCTTCTCTCTAAATGCTCTTGAGGATAATGGAAGCTGTTTTACTATATTCTCTATCGTTCTAGGTGCAAGAAACCTAGCAAGTGATGCTTTAATTTTTACAATGTTACCGAAATCAATAATCAAATTTATCGATTCTAAATTTCTAAACATATAATTAATACATTTAAACCTTTAAGATAAATCTTGCCATATTCATTAAGAAGATTAGGGTTATTTACGGCTCAACATAACTGTATTAACTAGCGTGCTCCATACTATAGAACTTAATGCGAGACTCTTAGTTTAGAAATGGATTATGTAGCCTGAAATTAGAAATTTAATGGAGAGAATAATACAGTTAAGCATGGATGGCTATTCAATAACTAAATACATTAAGAATGGATATGATGAGAAACGTGCAGAAATGCTTCTAAATAATAATGATAAACAAGATGGATAAATGAAGAATTAAACAGAAGAATTCATAAAGAAGATGATGTCCATAATAGAGATGATGAGCATGCTTAAGGTTATAAGGTGTTCATAACTAAATCCTAGCATTTCTCGATAGAATTCATCTTTAAACTTTGCATCTTAGATATATTATATGCTATATTTACGAACGATTAATACATTATCATTAGTCTCCATATCCTATGGTTATCTTCTAAATGATTCCGGCTATTCATAGAGTTTTAACAGCAAATTTCACTCTGTAAAGCTTAACCCTATATGTTTTGATCCTTTCATTCCTAAGTTTACTAGTATATTCACTTCTATCTCCATAGATTACAGATATCCTATTATAGACCTATCGTATCTGTGTAAGCTCCTTTGTGCTTCTTCAAGCCTTTTTATAAACTCCATAAACCTTATTGAGTTATACTTATTTCCAAGCTATCATGGTGTTTAGAGACATAGAATCTACATCGACAATTACATGTGTTTTCAACTTCTCCGAGGCATGAGGGATTTATGGAGGGGCGGTGTATGGTTGATGAGGTAGGAGTTAGGCTGGAGGAATGATGTTAAGAACGTAGGGTAAACCTAGGAATGAGGGCGGATACTATATGATAAGGAGTATGG
>Ga0209225_1000983_pt1 | contig 30127 bp, 42 predicted proteins | sample WasSprMetagenome_FD_184732 | JGI IMG/M metagenome (GOLD analysis project Ga0209225, IMG submission 184732) | Sulfidic aquatic microbial communities from Washburn Spring, Yellowstone National Park, USA - WS (SPAdes) (version 3) | ecosystem: Environmental > Aquatic > Thermal springs > Hot (42-90C)... | reverse complement strand
TTCTTCCTCTTCAGGCTCAGCGTCCGTGTCCTCTATTCCCTTGGCTGTTATTATGAAGGAGGCTTTAGCCTCAGGCAGGTACGGCGAGTCTATAACTTTCGCAACCCTTGTTCCGCCCTTCCCCCTTCTGATGTGCACCCTGTGGGTGCACGCGTGGGCCATGACGTGGCCTCCTGCAGGCCTTTCAGGGCTTCCGTAGAACACCACAGGGTTTGCCTGAACCTGGTTTGTGACCACGACGGCTATGTTGTAGGCTTCAGCCAGCCTCAAGAGCTTGTGCAGGTACTGGTTTAGAACCTGCTGCCTCATGGATAGGTCTTCCCGTCCAATGTATTCGCCCCTGAAGTGGCTTATTATGCTGTCAACTATGACGAGCTTAGCCTTCTCCTCCGGAACCTTCCTGAAGAGGCAGTCAATTAGGAAGCACTGGTGGTCGCTTGTGTAGGCTCTTGCCACCACGATTCCGTCTAGAATTTTCCTGCCGTCTAAACCCCTCTTGGAGGCTATTTGGTGAACCCTTTCAGGGCTGAAGGTGCCTTCAGTGTCCATGTATATCACGTTTGAGCCGAAGCCTCCCTGTTCAGGCGGAAGCTGGGCCACAACAGCCAACGTCATGCAAAGCTGTGTTTTTCCAACTCCATAGTCGCCTATAAGCTCAGTCATGGCCTGCGTTTCGATACCCCCTCCAAGGATTTTGTCAACGTTTTTTGAGCCGGTTGTGCACCTTTCAATGTTTTTCCTCATCTCCAAAAGCTCTGAAGCCTTCATGAAGCCGTAGTTCATTATTTTCCTAGCCTGCTCTATCAGCCTGTAGGCTGTTTCCTCCTGAATTTTAAGCCTGTCCACAAGCTCCTTGACAGGCGTGACCGATAAAGCCTCAATCGTCGTTATGCCGGCTGCGCGAAGCTTCGAAAGCGTTGACGGCCCAACGCCCTCAAGCTTTGCCAGGTCGTCAGACAACCTTAACCGCCTCCACAAAACTCGGTTTCGGGATTGGCGCGGCGCGTGGAGCCGCGCCTTCTCCGCCTCTCACCCTTTTAACCTTTAACATCGGATAAGCGTCGCCCTCTCGAATGTAGATGCTGAAGATCCACTCGCCCCTCTTCCAGCAAACCCCTACTGCATACATTCTCCAACCCCCTTCACGGGCCCCTCTGGGCTTGAAGGCCCCCATTCGACGTCGCTTTCGCAGATTTCGCCCCAGCACCTGCTGCATATTGGAAGCTTCTCGCCGCGGTAAACTATGTAAACCTGTATGTCAGTGTTTTCGCACCCTCCGTTCCACGGGTTTCTGCACCGTTCACGAACAGGCTTCAAGCCCTCAAACAGGCCTTTTCCGCGCGCCATCGCTCATCGGGTTAAAAGTTTGATGTTTGGCTATTTATATCGCCACGTACCGTTAGGGGGGAGGGAGGGGGTGGTTAAGGCTTAATTTCATAGTGTGCAATAACTGATTGTGGTGGTTCAGTGTCGCCCATATTTAGGGATAGGGGTAAGCTTTCCCCGCGCTACATTCCAGAGAGGCTTCCCCACAGGGACAGGCAGCTTGAAAGCCTCCTATCCATTTACAGGCCGTGCCTGGAGAACGTTGAGAGGTCTTTTCTTCAGCCTGTCCAGCTCATAGGCGGGGTTGGAGCTGGCAAAACGTGCACTGCCATGAGGTTTGGAAGCATTTTGGAGGCTGAGGCTTCAAAGCGCCGCATAAGCCTGAAACACGTTTACGTCAACGGGAGGGTTGACGGAGCAAACAGGTACGTGATTTACAGGCGCATGCTGGAGGACGCTTGTCCTCAAGTTTCTTCCAGGGGGTTAAGCCCCGAAGAAATGCTCGTCCAAATGGTTAAGCAGCTGCGCCTTGAGAAAAAGTACGTGATTATAACTTTTGATGAGGTTGACCACTTTGTCAAGCGCTCAGGCGAGCATGTTGTCTACGACTTGACGAGGCTTAACGAGGTTTCTCCAGGCGAGCCCTGCAACGTTTTAGGGGTGCTTTTCATAGCTAGGGATCCTTCATACCGAAGCCTCTTGGACCCAGCGGAAGTTTCAACGCTTGGCCCCCTCTCCATAAATTTTCCACAGTACACTGCATGGCAGATCAGGGACATCATCGCCGAAAGGGTTGAGCTGGCCTTCAAGCCTGGAGCCGTAGGCGACGACGTCCTGGACTTCGTAAGCGATTTGGCGGCTAAGCCGCCGGCAAACGGCGACGCAAGGTTCGCGTTGGACCTCCTGCTCTACGCTGGAAGCCTGGCCGAAAACATGGGATGCGAAAGGGTTCAACCTGACCACGTTAGAAGGGTTTACGGGGAAATCTGCCCAGGAATTTCAAGCGCTGAAGTTTCAAGCCTAAACCGGGATGAAAAGCTCATCCTGCTCGGGCTCGCAAGGGCCCTGAAAAGCTCCGGCTCGGCTTACACAAGCCTGAGGCAGATAAGGGAACACTACAACGTTGTATGCGAGGAGTACGGCTTTAAACCTACGGAAAAATTTGAGGAGAACCTTCAGAGGCTCATAGACATGGGCCTTGTGGAGATGAAGTCCCTCACACATATAGGTTTGCTGAACGTTTCAGCTGAACAGCTGGACCGATTCCTAAGCGGAATAGTTGAACATGCTGGAAGCCAAGCTGATGGAAGCTGAGCGTTTGACGTGGGAAGACGTTGAGAAAGGGCTTGGAGGGGTTGGAAAAATTAGGATACTCAGGGTTATGATTGAAAGGCCTGAGGAATACTTCACGAAGTACATGCTTGAAAAGGCCACTGGGCTTAAGCCTGTGGACGTTAGGAGAAGCCTGAAAACGCTTGTGGAGCTGGGCTGGGTGAAGGAGCATCCATGCGACCCCAAAACCTACAGGGTGAACATGGAAAACGAGGCTGTGAAGGCTTTAGCTGAACTTTTCAGGAAGCTTAAAAGGCTGTGACCCCCTCCCCCCTAACGGTACGTGGCAATATAAATGCCGCCTCACGTGTAGAAGTCGACGTGTAGGGGAGTAGCGCCCCATGCGATCCGTTTTCAGGAGGAAGGAGGCCCTCTCTCCAAGGTATGTTCCGAAAACCCTTCCCCACCGCCAGCCGCAGCTAAACATGCTGCGCAGCCTCTTCTCCGACTTCCTTGAAAAGCCCATGGAAGCTTACCAGAAGGTTGTCCAAATATTCGGGCCGACGGGTTCGGGGAAAACGTGCACTGCTATGCGGTTTGGGATGGAGCTGGAGGGGGAGGCTAAGAGGAGAGGCATAAAGCTCAGGTTCGTCCACGTGAACTGCAAGCTCGGCGTGGACTCCACATACGCGCTTTACCAGACCATCCTGCAGAAGGTTTCCCCCGAATCCTTAGGAAGGGGTTACTCGCCCAGCGAAATGCTGAGGCAGACGATGCTTCACTTGAGGAGGACAGGCGAGTACATGCTTCTGGCGATAGACGACGTCGACTACCTTGTGCGGACGTTAAAGGAGAAGCGCGGCGAAGGCGGCGTGATCTTCGACCTCACAAGGCTTAACGAGATGTATTTGGGCGAAGAACAGCGCGTCGCAGGCGTGGTTTTCATAGCCAAGGACGCGTCCTTCAGGGAGCTGCTTGACCCAGCTGAGGTCAGCACGCTTGGAAGCGTAATACTGAGGCTTCCGCCCTACACGGGCGAGCAGCTCGCCGAGATCTTGGCGGAGAGGGTTGAAGAGGCGTTCAGGCCTGGAGCCGTAGGCGAAGAGGTTATTGAATTTGTGGCTGACCTGGCCGCCGGCAAGCAGTACAACCCCGGAGACTGCAGGTTCGCGTTGGACATTCTTTTGACGGCGGGAATTATCGCGGATTCGGAGTGGGCTGACAGCGTCAGGCTTGACCACGTCAGGATGGCCGCCGCCGAATGGTTCGACGGCATAAGCACCGAAGACCTCATGGAGCTCGACGAGCACGAGCTACTCGTCCTACGCGCAACTGCGGATGCACTGCGCCTCAACGAGAAGGCCTACGTCACGGTGAAGGAGATTTGGGAGTACTACGAGATGGCATGCGCAGCAAAGGAGGTTAAGCCTCTATCCTACGAGAAGGTTAAGGAATACGTCCACGACCTCCACTGCAGAGGCCTCGTACACCAGTCGAAGAAGGGCGTAAGCGTTGTCGGCGCCCCGGTCAGAGACCTTAGCAGGGTTATCCCCACCATTGAGAGGGGCGAAAGGCTTGAATGGCGAGGTTGAGGAGGTCCTTGGAAGCCGCGGGAGGATAAGGCTGCTTAAAGCGTTAATCGAAGCTCAGAAGAGCGGATGCGCCGCTTCAATGTCGAAGCTGAAGGCCTCGACGCGCCTGAGAGGGCGCAGCGTGCAGAGGCACCTTGAAATCCTCCTCAACCACGGGTGGGTGGAGGAAGTCAGAACAGCCGAGGGGAGGAAGTACAGGCTGAAGGACAACGGCAAAACCGAAGCCGTCAAGAGGCTTTTCAGGGAGCTAAAATACATATAACAGCGCTTGTTTCACCGTCACACTTTTCCACCATCTAACGGCACCCCTCTGCTAACTCCTCATCAAATCCCCAAGTATTGAAGTGAATTTTTCCGGTTCTTTAGGCGTTAAAACCACAGACTTCCACATACCTTCCTTCAGCAACATTTTAACACCTTTTTTATGGTGAACCGCGAAATACAGTTCCCTCTTAAATGGGTTAACCCTCAAACCCCATCCAACATACCAAGGCAGCCTCTCGACAACCCTAACTTCTTCTATGTTAGATATTTGGACCACATGTTTGTACGGCCAGAAATAGGCTTCCACAAAATCCTCATATATCCTAAAATGGCATGGAAGGAAGAGCAGATATGGCTTACGAACTTTCTCTTCATAAAGCAGCTTTGCCTTCACATGCTATTTCCCATCACTATTTGCTGTTCCTAGGACTTTTTAACGTTTCTAAGAAAATTTTTTATAGTTATTGTATTGAACCGTAAACCATGGCTGAAGGCAAGGGCTCGAAGAAGGGCCTTTGGCATTCGCTTGCTTGCGGAGTTTTCCTGATAGGGCTTGCAGTGGTTTTCTACGTTGGCTTCTGGCCGTGGATACTCGCACTTGTAGGTTTAACGGTTATAATTGAGAGTGTTGGCGAGCACTATTCCAGAAGGAAGAAGAATGTGGATTCAGGGAGCTAGGATACATCTAATAGGCCGCTTCGCCCGCCGCAATTTTCAACTGCTTGTATCCCCAAAAGTTGTCCTCAAAAAATGTAATACAAAAATCGAAAACCATTTTTCAGCCTCTAAATTTGAAAAGAAGCCCTGTTTAGGCTCAGCTCTGGGTGGGGGGTCTCTCTCCCCCTAAGGCCCCTACATACTTATATACTTCTTCTCAGCCGACCGACAAAACAGAAGGCCGTTGAAGGCTGCGCCAAATGAGCGTTGACGAGCTGGTGTCGGAGGTCGCGTTCGAGCTGGCAAAAGAGGTGAAGAGGTTCATTTATCCGATGGAATGCTTCAGCCAGATGTCGGCGCTGAACAACTCAACGGACAAGCTCGTCTACATGTACGTGTGGATTACGCAGCCTCAAACCTTCGCGAGCGTAAGGCGCAGCCTGAACCTGAGCAAGGCGACGCTGGCGCGTTCGCTGAGGAGGCTTGAACAAAAAGGCCTAATAGTGCGGGAAGGGCTTATCCTCTACGCGGCGGAGACCTCAACTTTAAAGAACACACGCTTAAACGTTGACGAGGCGGGACGTTCCCCTCAAGGAATGCGCGGCGCCGCGCGCCCCTTGAAGCCGTATCTTCCTTAGAAGCGGCTTTGAGAAGCACACGCAAAAAGTTTATATGGTATTTACGCCCGCTTTTGAGCGGATAAGCATCCTCGGCTTGTTCACATAGTTTCCCGTCACGCCACTCCTGTTAACAGTCGGAGCAATCTTGGGCCCTAAGGGTTTGCAGACCGTTACCAAGACGGCGGCATATTCAACAATGCTCTATACGGGTTTATCATGGTGGCCGTTGGCACATCGCCAGAACAGCCTGGGCCCTAATAGCGTTTTACACATCAGCCATTGTTTCCGCAATTTTGTTAGAAAGGCTTTGGACGCGTTACAGGTGCAGTACTAACGATAATTCCGGTTGGTTTGTTGGTCGTTTGGATTTATGGATACTTGTGGCGTAGGCTTCTTCTCAATGAAAACCGCGCAAGCTCAGCCAGCGGCGCCTCTGCAGCCTCAACTGCCACATCTCCGCCGTGACCCGCCCTTTTGTTGGTTAAATTTAAAACGTTGAGAAGCAAACTGTGTATGGGCGCATCTGGGATGAGCGGTGAAAACGAAAGAGCCTATTCGGGTAAATGTGTTGATTGTGGTTCGCCCCTGGTTTTGTATGAGGTGGATTTCGAGAAGAACCGTAAAGTTATGCAGTGCACCCGATGTGGGCTTTTCCACTTCTATAAAAAAGACTTTTTCGGGAAGTGGAAACTGGTTAAGGCCGGAAGGGTTTCAGACCTCTGGAGAAAATCAAAATGACCTAGCATATTCTCGGAACAGGGTCTCCTACTGGCCTGGGGATTATTCTTTTCCCGCCGACAACCGTCTGCATGGCAACTAGGTTAAACGCGTCTGTAGCTTCGCCTATTATCTGGGCCTCCTTACCCTCCTCGGTTGTCCTCAAAAACTCTAGGAGTTCTTCGGCTTTCTCTTTCACCACGCCTATGACTATCTTACCTTCGTTTCCAATTTCAAGGGGGTCTAAGCCTAACATTTCGCAGGCCGCCTTAACATCATTTCTTATCGGAATTTTATCCTCATAAATTAGAATGCCCACGTGGGATTTTTCGCTAAACTCGTTTAAGGCGTCGGCTAAACCGCCTCGGGTTGGATCTTTCATGGCTGTTACACCGCCTACCTCGCCGAGGAAACGTTGCACTAAACGGTTTAACGGCTTCACGTCTGATTTTATGCTGCTTCCGAAGTTCAACCCCTCCTGGGCAGATAGGACGGCCAAACCGTGTTCGCCTATTGTTCCGGAAAGGATTATTTTGTCTCCGGGCTTGAGGTTTGAGTCTAAAATCCAACGTGCCTTAAAGTCGCCTCTAAACCGCCTCACAACGTTTAGGTTTTTCTCTAAGGCTTCGGTTCTCCTACCGATGCCCGAAACGTTTATGACGCAGCCGCCGAGGCTGCCCTTCTCTACGACTTTCGTGTCGCCTGTAACTATGTTTACGCCTGCTTCCTCGCACGTATGCCTCATGCTCCTCAAAATTCTTTCAAAATCGGACAGGGCCAGCCCCTCTTCAAGTATGAAGCCGCACGCTAGGGCGTAGGGTTCAGCTCCCATAACCGCTATGTCGTTAACGGTGCCCGAAACAGCTAAACGCCCAATGTCTCCGCCTGGGAAGAATATGGGTTTCACGGCGTGGGAGTCGCTTTTCAAAACTACGTCACCGACTACCGCTGCATCATCCAAGGCCTCCAGCGGAACCTCCGCGCCGCTGAAACCGCCAAAATACTTCACGACGTAGTTTTTGACCAGTTCATGCATCACTGTTCCGCCGGCCCCATGCAGCATGGTTATAACGTCTCTACCCAAGTTTCTCACCGTTCAGCCTTGCATAATAGGCTGTGGCTGGAAATAAATGAATCGCAGCTTTTGGCCGTGCGCCAAGTCAAAAGTTCCTGTGCGGCGTTCAAGCTCACGCCTTTACAAGGCACCTTCATGTTTGCAGCCTGTCTAAAACAGCTTCAACCGAATGGAAAACCATATAAATCGCCATGCAGCTGTTCAATTGCACAGTTGGAGAGTCTATCAAGTGCCAGAATGGAGATACTCGATACCTGAAGAAGCCTTAGACCCGGAGAAAACGGTTAAGGCCAGCGGGCGAGAGATTAGGGTATCCCATAAAGCGGCCCGCGAAATATGTAAAACCATAAAAGGAATGACGCTTACAGAAGCTAAAAAGTACCTGCGTGATGTGATCGCCAAAAGGAAAGCTGTTCCCTTCACGAGGTTTAAAAAGAAAGCAGCCCACCGCCACGGTTTGGAAAAAGCTTACGTGGGCAAATATCCGGTGAAAGCAGCTAAACAAATACTTAAGATCCTTGAAAACGCGGAGGCCAACGCTGAAAATAAAGGCCTTGACGCTGAAAGGCTTAAAGTAATCCACGCTTCAGCCTACCCTGGAATGAAGATTAAACGTTACATGCCTAGGGCTTTTGGAAGGGCAACTCCGAAGTTTGAAACCCTAACCCACGTGGAGCTTGTTTTAGAAGAGCAGCCCGAAGCGGCCGTGGAGGAGGCTTAAATGGCTGTTGTAAAACATTTCATATCCAAGGCTAAGAAGAGGGCGGAGATAGACGAGTTTCTACAGAAAAAGCTTGAGAAAGCCGGGTACGGCGGGGTAAACATAGCTGAAACCCCCCTCGGCACCCACATCGTGATCTACGCCATGCGCCCTGGGCTTGTTATAGGTAGAGGTGGTGAAACCATAAGGGAGCTCGCCAAAGTGCTGGAGGAGAAGTTCGGCGTTTCGAACCCGCAGATCTCCGTCTCCGAAATAGAGGTTCCGGAACTGAACCCTTACATCGTCGCCACTCGGATAGCCTCGGCCCTTGAAAGGGGCGTCCACTTCAGAAGGGCGGGTTTCTGGGCTTTAAACCAGGTGATGGAAGCTGGAGCCCTAGGGGCAGAGATAATAATTAGCGGTAAGCTTAGAACCGAAAGAGCCCGCTACGAGAAGTTCAAGGCCGGCTACCTGCCGAAGTGCGGAGACCCCGCCATGAAATACATGCGGAAGGCTGAAGTTCACGTGCAGCTTAAACCCGGAATCTACGGGATTAAGGTTAGAATAATGCCCCCGGACGCCAAGTTTCCGGACAAAATCCAGATTGCGGAATCTCTTCCTCCGGAAACAGCTGCAGAAAGCCTGGAAAAAACAGCGTCGGAGGAGAAAGTTGAAGGGAAGGTTGGGGAGGAAAGCGGGGAGGCCGCTGAGTAAATGCCGATAATCAGGGTTAAAGAGATCAGAGAGATGTCTCCTGAAGAGCGAGCTAAAAAACTTCAAGAGTTCCGTACAGAGCTCGTTAGGTTAAAAACCATGGTTAAGGCCGGCGGCGCTGTGGAGAATCCCGCGAGGATAAAGGAGTTGAGGAAGGCTGTTGCGAGAATATTGACTATTGAAAATGAGGCAAAGCGCAGCACAGCGGCGCAAGCCTCAAAGGGAGGAGGCGGGGACAGGTGAAGGTGACGCCTGACATAATCCGATACGAGTTCATAGGCACCGAGGCTAAAGTTGTTAAAAGCACAAACCCGTACAGCGTTGGAATAAAGGGTAAAGTTCTAGATGAGACGCGGAACACTTTCACGATACTCCACAACGGCGAAAGGAAAGTGGTCATAAAGGAAACATCCCTTTTCCACTTTAAATTTCCCGACGGCACTACTGTGGAGATCGACGGCAACCTTCTAGTGGGACGCCCCGAGGACCGCCTTAAAAAGCGGGTTAGGAGGTTGTGGTGATGGCGTTAACCTTCAAGAAGCCCGAAAAAACGTGTAACGACCGAAATTGCCCATTTCACGGGAAACTCACGATAAGAGGAAAGATACTTGAGGGGGTTGTGGTCAGCGCCAAAATGGATAAAACAGTGATAGTGCGGCACGACTACCTAAAATATGTTCCAAAGTTCATGAGGTATGAAAGGCGCCACAGCCGGATACCAGCCCACAACCCGCCGTGCATAGACGCCAGGGAAGGCGATTACGTCACCATAGCTGAATGTAGGCCTATAAGCAAAACCGTTTCCTTCGTTGTGGTCGAGAAAAAGGAGAGGGAGGGGGCTCAGTAAATGGCTGCGAAGGCGAAGGCCAGGGGGCTTGTTGCGAAGGGAGTGATTGCGCAGAGGCCGAAAATATCCAGGGGGCTGCCTGTGGGCGCAATTTTAAGGTGTGCGGACAACACGGGGGCGAGGGAGCTGCGCCTCATTCAGGTGGTGGGCTATAAGGGACGAAGGGGCCGCCTGCCTTCTGCAGGCGTGGGAGACCGTGTGGCGGTTTCCGTCAAGCGGGGAACGCCGGACATGCGCAAGAAGATTTTCCATGCGGTTATAGTTCGGCAAAGGATGCCTTTCCGCAGAGCTGACGGCGTTTGGGTTCAGTTCGAAGACAACGCTGCGGTGATAATAACTCCGGAAGGCGAGATGAAGGGCTCTGAAATCCGCGGCCCAGTAGCAAGGGAGGCTGCTGAAAGGTGGCCAAGAATAGCCAGCGCAGCAAGCATAATCGTGTAGCGAGGTGAAGCGCCGTGCAGGCTGCCGTTAAAACATCTTCAAAGCCCTCTAAACAAAGGAAGCTGCTGTTCCAAGCCCCAGACCACATACGCTACAAACACTTCGCCGCCCCGTTGTCTCCGGAGCTGAGAAAAACCTACGGGATTCGAAGGCTGCCGGTGAGGCGCGGGGACACCGTGAGGGTTATGAGGGGCGACTACAAGGGTTTCGAAGGAAAAATTTCCCGCGTGGATAGGAAGAAATACCGCATATACATTGAAGGCTTAACGAGGGAAAAGGTCGACGGAACGGCAGTTTTTGTTCCAGTTCACCCATCAAAGGTCATGATAACCAAACTTAACCTAGAAGATAAGTGGCGGAGACTGATCTTGGAGAGGAAAAAGAAGGGGAAAGGGGCGGAGGAAGCGGAAAAAGCCGCCGAGAAAACAGAGAAACCTCCGGAGGCAGCGGTTGAAGCGAGGTCGGAAGCGGAGGAAAAGCGGCCGGAAGAAAAATCCCCCCAAGCTGAAAAGGAGGAAAAGCCTAAAACGGGGAGGCAGAAAGCGAAAAAGGCTGTAGGAGGGGAAGAGGAGAAAACAGGGACGGAGAAGAAGGCTCGTACAGGAAGAAAGAAAACATCGGAGGAGCAGAAAGTTGGGTAAAAAGGGAGGTTCAACAGCTCTCAAACGTAAACCGGCGCCGAAAATATGGCCCATCCATAGGAAAGAGTACGTCTGGGTTGTGAAACCTACACCGGGCCCCCACTCCCTAGAAAAATGTTTACCCTTAACTATAGTGCTGCGGGAAATCCTAGGGTTTGCAAAGACCAGAAAAGAGGCGAAAATAATAGTTTCTCAGGGAAAGGTTTACGTTGACGGGAGGGTTAGACGCGAAGACAGGTTTCCAGTAGGATTGATGGATGTCATCTCGTTCCCAGAAATAGACAAACACTTCCGCGTTCTACCATCCCACAAAGGTTTAATCCTCCATCCTATACCAAAGGAAGAAACAACGTTCAAGCTTTGCAGAATAGAGAACAAGACAACCGTTAAAAATGGGCATATACAGCTGAACCTCCACGACGGCTCAAACGTCCTCATTAAAGTGGCAGACCCCAAAAACGCGCAGGAAGACGTCTACAAAACCTTCGACGTCGTTCAGCTGAGCCTCCCGGATCGGCAGGTCATTGGACACGTAAGGATGAAGGAGAAGGATTTCGCAATAATAACCGGCGGCAAGAACATGGGAAAATACGGTCGAATCGTCGAAATCGAGGACGTGAAAGGTAGAAAACGCAGAGGGGCCATCGTGACGATAGAGGATGAAAAGGGGAACCGTTACCAAACCATTTTGGACTTCGTGTTCGCGGTGGGCGAGGAAAAACCCCTCATATCTCTGCCGGAAATTTCGGAGGCTGCGCAGGATGTCTGAGGATGAAATCAGGAAGCGGTGGGAAGAAAACCCCATGCTTAAACCGAGGATAGAAAAAGTTGTAGTAAACATTTGCGTTGGGAAGTCCGGGGAACCCCTTGAAAAAGCGGCTAAAGTTTTGAAAGATTTAACGGGGCAAAATCCATGTAAGAGAAAGGCCAAGAAAACGATAAGGGACTTTGGAATTCGAAGGGGTGAACCCATAGCGTGTGTGGTTACGCTTAGGAAACAGAAAGCCGTAGAGTTCTTGAAGAGGGTTTTAAACGCTGTTGACTACAAGCTTCCGAAAAGCTGTTTTGATAATCGTGGAAACTTCTCCTTCGGCATAAAGGAACATATAGAAATTCCAGGAGTCAAATACGACCCTGAAATCGGCATCTTCGGCATGGATGTATGCGTTTCGCTATGTAGGCCCGGCTGGCGCGTCAAGTACAGGTGGAGGGCAAGGTCAAAAATCGGCTCCAGGCACGCCTTAACCCCCGAGGAGGCTGTGGTCTTCGTTAAAGACGCGTTGGGGGCTGAAATAGTTTAGGGGTGTTGGGAAACATGGCCAAACAGAAACCTAAAAAGGTGCGGAAATACGGCAAGGGTTCAAGGCCTTGCATAAGATGTGGATCTTACGGGCCCATTATTCGACGTTATAATTTATATCTGTGTAGGCACTGTTTTAGGGAGGTAGCCAAAAAACTAGGATTCCGGAAGTATGAATGAGGAAAATGCCATGGACGTGCTGGCGAACGGTTTAACGGTAATAATGAACAACGAGATGCGGAACAAACGTGAGTGCGTGATTAGCCCAGCCTCTAAACTTTTGGGCAGGGTTTTGAGGGTTATGCAATTGCACGGTTACATCGGCGAGTTCGAATTTATAGATGACGGGCGCTCCGGAAAGTTCAAGGTTCAACTTCTGGGCAGAATAAACAAGTGCGGGGCCATCAAACCCCGCTTCGCAGTCCGCCTTGATGAAATTGAGGATTGGGAAAGGAAGTTTCTGCCCTCTAGGGATGTTGGCTTACTGATACTTTCAACCCCGAAGGGCGTGCTCACTCATAGGGAGGCTAAGGAGAAAAGGGTTGGAGGGAGGCTTCTGGCCTTCGTCTATTAAGGAGGATTAGCGATGAGGGCTGTTGAAGTTTCAAAGGTCCTGCGGATCCCAGACGACGTGGAAGTCACGCTGGAGGGGAAAAAGGTAACCGTTAAGGGGGCGCTTGGAACGCTGACCAGAGACTTTTCATACGCTCCGGTCTCAATGGAGCTTCAAGGTAAAACCCTCAGGATTTGGGCTGAGTGGCCCAGCAAAAAGGAGAGCGCCCTCGTGGGCACAATTTACGCACATGTAAAAAACATGATCACGGGGGTTGAAAAGGGCTTCACCTACAAGTTAAAGATAGTTTTCTCCCACTTCCCAATCTCAGTTAAGGTTCAAGGCGACACCGTTCTAATAGAAAACTTTGCCGGCGAGAGAAGCCCGAGGAAGGCGAAGATAATTGGCAACGTTAAAGTTAAGGTTCAAGGCGACGACGTGATAGTTCAAGGCATCAACATTGAAGAGGTCAGCCAAACGGCGGCAAACATAGAGCAGGCAACCAAGATACGGAGGAAAGACCCGCGGGTCTTCCTTGACGGAATATACCTCTACGAACGGGGCGAGGGAATGGACTAGATGAGCGAGCCGAAAGCCACAGCTTTAAAGAAAGCCCTGCGTTTAAGGGCTAGAATCAAAAAGAAGAAGCCTGACTTCGTCAGACAGGAAAGTTGGCGTTACGACCGCTTAAAAGAGAACTGGCGCAGACCAAAAGGCATAGACAACAAGATGCGCATGAAAATTAAGGGATGGCCGCCAACGGTGAACGTTGGATACAGGGGGCCGAAAGCTGCTAGGGGGATCCACCCATCCGGCTACGAGGAGGTTTTAGTATACAACGTCGAGGACCTCAAGAAAGTTGACCCGGAGACGCAGGCTGTACGGATCGCCCACACCGTCGGCGAGAAGAAGAGGATGCAAATCATACAAGAGGCGCGGAGGAGAAAGATAACAATTTTGAATTTGGGCGAGGCTAAAGAAGAGGTTAAAGAAGCAGTTGTCGAAGAAAAGAAGCCCGAAGAAGCCGAAAAGGAGGCTGGAGGCGGAGAAGGGAAAAGGGAGGCTGCCGCAGAGGAGAAGCCTAGGCGGGGGGAACCGGGATAAGCGGTGAAGAGGAGGGAAGGCAATGACAAACTTGAGAAGCCAAAGACGTCTAGCTGCGCAGATTTTGAAGGTGGGCCAAGGCAGAGTGTGGATAGACCCGAACAGGACGGAGGATGTGGAAGCCGCCATAACCCGTGAGGAAATTAGAAAGCTGATTCACGAAGGCGTGATTAAACCCTTAAAGGAGAAGGGGGTTAGCCGCGCCAGGGCACGGGTGATCCGCAAGAAAAAGAAGAAGGGCTTAAGGCGGGGGCCTGGCAGCAGAAGCGGAGCCTCTGAAGCCAAGGTTTCCAAGAAGGAGGCTTGGATGAACAGGATTAGGGCTTTGCGGAAGAGACTGCGCGAGCTGAAGGCTGAAAAGGCGATAACTGAAACAACGTACCGCAAGCTCTACATCATGGCGAAGAGCGGAAAATTCGCTTCCGTTGCTGACATGGAACGGTACATAGAAGCCCACGGCTTGCGGAGGAAACGCTGATGGCTAAGGATGCCCGCTACTGCGTACCCTACCGTAGGAGAAGGGAAGGGAAAACAGACTATAGGAAGAGGAAAGCCTTAATCCTTTCCGGAAAGCCCAGGCTGGTGGTTCGAGGTTCACTGAAAAACATCATAGTTCAAATAGTTGCCGCCAAACCGGGAGGCGACGAAGTTTTAGTTTCAGCCCACAGCAGGGAACTTCTTAGAAAATTCGGCTGGAAGGCTCCTAGGGGTAATCTCCCCGCAGCCTATTTAACGGGACTTCTATGCGGGTTGAAGGCTAAAGCCAAAGGCGTAGACGAGGCCGTGCTGGACATTGGACTGCACTCCCCAACTAAGGGTGCAAGGGTTTTTGCGGCCTTGAAGGGAGCTTTAGATGCTGGTTTAAAGGTTCCCCACGGGGAGGAAATCCTTCCAGAGGAAGACAGAATAAGAGGGGTGCACATCGCCCAATATGCTAAAGCCCTAGCAGCCACTGAAAAATATATGACGGCGTTTTCCAAGTATTTGGAAAACAACCTTCCGCCTGAGAGGCTTCCAGAACACTTTGAAGAAGTTAGGAAGGCTATAATCGCCGCGTTTAAGGGTGGAGGTGAAAGTGGTGGCGGATAAAAGCAGCCTTGAACAGTGGGTTCCCAAAACCCGCCTGGGGAAGCTTGTGTTAGAGGGTAAAATAACCTCCATTGAAGAGGTTTTCATGGAAGGGTTGCCCATCAGGGAGCCTCAAATAGTAGACGCCTTACTGCCAGACCTCCAGGAGGAAGTTATAAGCATAAACCTTGTCCAGAAGCAGACGGACGCGGGTGAAAGGTCAAGGTTTAAGGCTGTGGTTGCCGTTGGAAACAGGGACGGTTACCTTGGACTCGGAGCTGGAAAAGCAAGCCAAGTGCGGACGGCTATTGAAAAGGCTGCAACCAACGCCAGACTCAACATAACGCCTATAAGGCGTGGGTGTGGAAGCTGGGAGTGTGGATGTGGAAAACCCCACTCGGTGCCATTTAAAGTGGAAGGTAAATGCGGCGGGGTCAGGATAGTTGTGATTCCAGGGCCTAGAGGTTTAGGGCTTGTGGCCAGCGAGGTTGCAAAGGTTATCCTTGGACTTGCCGGAGTGAAGGATTGTTGGACTAGAAGCTACGGCTCAACAAGAACCGTTCCATCCTTCGCCTACGCCCTCTTCGACGCCTTAAAGAAAACATACAGCCTGATAACGCCAATGGATTGGGTGAGGTAGTTTGGCTGAACAACGGCAGGAGCGCAGGTGTATAGCGGTTGTAAGGGTTCGTGGAACCATAAGCGCCCCCCTGCAGGTTAGGGAAACGCTTCGCATGTTAAACCTGAAGAGAAACAACCATGCGGTTTTAATCGACAACCGTCCATCATTCCTTGGAATGCTGAAAACCGCGCAAAGCTTTGTCACGTGGGGGGAGGTTTCAAAGGAGACCATAGCGGCTTTGCTGAAAAAGAGGGGCAGGCTTGTTGGAAACAAAAAGTTGACGGACGAATACGCGCAAAAGCTCGGCTTCAAATCGCTGGACGAGCTTGCAGAAGCCATATACAACTGCAAAGTCGAATACTGGAGGCTTCCGGACGTACAGCCATACTTTAGACTGCACCCGCCGACGAAGGGGTTTAAGGGCAAAATAAAGAAGAGTTACGGTATGGGCGGCGAACTCGGGTACAGAGGCGAAGAAATTAACGAACTGTTGGAGCGAATGATTTAAGTTTTTCAACGCCTTTCTTTTGGGCGATACCTTTTATAGCTAGTTTACAGATGCCATTAAGCTGTGAGGGAGAAGCTTCAAGATGAGATGGCGGAAAAGCGAAAGGCGTCCAAAATGGTTTAAAGCTGTGAAGAGGCTGGATGAAGCTGAGGGCGGAAAACGCCCCAAAACATTCGCCTTCAGAAACGTTAAATCCAGAGAGTACACGCGTGGACGCGAAAGGCTTGAAATAGACGTCTCTAAATGTAGGGAGCCCAAGCCCCTGCTGGACGTTCTGAACCTGGAGGACAGCGTACTCGTCGTCGCGGAGCTTAAAGGTTTTAAGAGGGAAAACATAAAAGTCGACGTGGACGGTACATCGTTAATCCTCTCAGCCGAGAATCAAAACCGCAGATACTACAAACGTCTAAATTTGCCGGCGAAGGTTATCCCTGAATCCATGCACGCAACTTATAAGAACGGAGTGTTGGAAATAAGGCTTAAAAAAGCCGTGAAAGAAAACGCGATAAGCAAACTGGCTGGTTGAGAGATGCCCCACAGGCTTAGAAAAATAAGGAAGAAAAGAGGCTCCAGGACGTGTGGATACGGCAGAGTGGGCCAGCATAGAAAATCGGGTTCAAAAGGCTACAGGCGTGCAGGACGCCACAAGCACTTATGGACGTATGTCGTAAAGTATGAACCGGAATACTTCGGCAAAAAGGGTTTCACTTCGCCCCAAAGCCTAAGGAGGACGGTTAAAGCCATAAACGTTGGAGAACTGGAAGAGAACATTGAAAAATTCCAGCCGAAGGAGGAGGAAGGTAAAATCTTCGTGGATTTGGGTAAATTTGGGATAACAAAGCTTTTAGGGTCTGGAAGGGTCACAAAACCGCTAGTTATAAAGGTTGCTTCATGCTCCAGAACCGCTGCTGAAAAAGTACAGGAGGCCGGCGGTCAGGTTCTGACACAATCGGTTGAAGAGGAATCTGGAGAATAGCTCATGGCTGGAAGGTTCCTAAACTTTTTTAAGCCAATTTCAAGGTTCATTCCGGAGGTTAAAGCTCCGAAACGAAGGGTCAGCTTCAACGAGAAGCTTTTCTGGACAGCCGTAGCCCTCATAATCTACCTAGTGATGGCCAGCAACGTCTGCCGCCTCTACGGAATCCAGAGGGAGGAAGAATTCGCCCCCCTGAGGATAATCTTCGCCTCAAGCCGCGGCACCTTAATGGAGCTTGGCATAGGCCCAATAGTCACAGCCGGTCTGATACTGCAGCTTCTAGTCGGCTCGGCCATGATAGAATGTGACATGTCAAAGCCCGAGGACCGGGCGTTATTCACAGCGGCGAGCAAAGTCCTCGCCTTGATACTTACAGGCGTTCAAGCGTCCGCGTACATAATAAGTGGCATGTACGGCCAACTGCCGGGTCCAACAGCCGTCATCGTTTTCCTGCAACTGTTAGCCGCTGGACTAATAGTCATGCTTTTAGACGAGCTTATCCAGAAAGGCTGGGGTTTCGGAAGCGGTATAAGCCTTTTCATAATGGCAGGCGTCGCCCAGCAAATTTTCTGGGAATGCTTCAACCCCTCACCGCCTGTGGACGTATACGGCAGTTATGGCATATTCATCGCCCTAACGCAGACAGTGATAAGTGGAAAACCAGTTACAGGTCTCCTACTTAGGGGAAATTACCCCTCACTGGTCGGTCTCTTAGCGACCATAGCGGCTTTCCTCGTAATAATTTACATGGAGGGCGTGAGGGTTGAACTACCTTTATCTTACGCTGGCTATCGCGGATTTAGAAGTCGCTATCCAATTAAACTGTTGTATGTTTCAAACCTTCCGGTGATTTTCGCCTCAGCCCTCTTTGCCAACATATACTTCTTCTCCTACATTCTCTGGAGCCAACCATGGGGCCGAAACAACTTCTGGGTAAACCTGCTGGGATGGTATAGGCTTGAGGGAGACCACTATGTGCCAGCCGGAGGCCTAGTCTACTATGTTACTTCTCCCGGAAACCTTTCAAACGTTATTGCTGAGCCCGTGAGGGCTTTAGGCTACCTGGCGATTCTGGTGGCCTTCTGTGTAGTTTTCTCGCTCACTTGGCTTGAGGTTGGCGGTTTAGGGCCCTCCACGGTCGCTAAGCAGCTTGTGGACGCGGGTTTGCAGATTCCCGGATACAGGCGCTCTGGAAAGGCTGTTGAACAAGTTCTTAAACGCTATATTCCGGCGGTTACGGTTCTCGGCGGAATAATAGTTGGGCTTATAGCGGGCTTATCAGACTTCTTCGGAGTGTTCGGCTCAGGGATAGGGATACTTCTCTCGGTGGGCATCATATACCAATACTACGAGGTTCTGGTGCGGGAGAGGGCTTCTGAAATGTATCCAGCCTTCAGAAGGATCTTTGGAGAGTGAAAGCAGCCATGTTTCCCACAACCCCTCCCGGCTCAACGCTTTTCTTTTTCGCGTTAGCCGCCACATTCACTTTCCTAATGAGCCTTGCAAACCGCCTCCTAACAGACCCTGAAAAGCTTAAGGCCTGGAGGAGGGAAATCTCGGAATACTACCGCCAATTGAGGGAGGCTCAGAGAAGCGGGGATAAAAAGCAGATGGAGAAACTCATGAAAAGACGGCAGTACATTCTGCAGCTCAACGCGAAAATTTCTGGACAATCCATTAAAGTAATGCTCATCTTCATGATTCCCCTTTGGGCTGTTTGGATATTTCTCGGCGGAATATACGGCGCAGCCGAAATCGCCTATTTCCCGGGGATTGGATGGCGGCTGCCCATCCCGCTTTTTGGCTCCTCCCTGATTTGGTGGTATACGTTGTGCTCCCTCTTCTTTAGCACGTTGTTCTCCCATTTATTTGGCCTAGTAAGCGTGGAGTGATGTGGGAATGCCGAGGCCAGCCTTACGGACGAGAAGTCGAAAACGCGTTTCCAAAGCCTTGCCGGGAGGACGAACAGGCGTACACTTTAAACGCGAGGTTCCAGCCCAAGCCAAGTGCATGGTCTGCGGCGGCCCGCTCGCCGGAATCCCCCGCCTGCTCCCCTCAGAGCTCAGGCAGCTCAGCCGTTCTAAGAGAAAGGTTTCAAGAATCTACGGCGGACAAGTGTGCCCGGACTGTCTAAAAACGGCATTAAAACAGGCGGCGAGAACCCGAAGCGTTTCCAGCTGAGGCTGAAAGATGGCCGAACAGCCCGTGGTCATATGCATCTGCGGCATGGCCGGCAGCGGCAAAAGCACAGCGGCCAGAAAACTAGCTGAGAAGTACGGCTTAAAATACTGCTCCGGCGGAGACGCCCTAAAAGCCCTGGCAATGGAGAAAGGATACAGGCCCATGGATAGAGGCTGGTGGGAAAGCGAGGAAGGCCTATCCTTCCTAGAGAGCAGGGAGAAAAACCCCGAGTTCGACAAGGCTGTGGACCAGAAACTCCTCGAAATAGCGGAGCGGGGCAACGTCGTGCTGGACAGCTGGACCATGCCGTGGCTCCTCAAAAAAGGCTTCAAGATATGGTTGGAGGCTTCTCCGAGGAAAAGGGCTGAGAGGGTTGCTAAAAGAGACGGCATAAGCGTCAAAAAAGCCTTGGAGGCTTTGAGGAACAAGGAGGAAAAGACGAAAGCCATCTATAAAAGGCTGTACGGCTTCAGCTTAGGCGAAGACTTCACGCCGTTCCACCTAATACTCGACACAGACCACCTGACGGCGGAAGAGGTCTTCCACGTCTTGGTTCAAGTCTTGGACAAAATGGTTTTCAACAAACAGCTAAAATCCCGCGACCTGTAGGTTCTGGAAAACACGTCTGTAAAAGTCTTCTAGGCCCCTTCCTTAGCATCGAGAATGGGATCATTGAAGTACGTGGTTTGGGGTTGATGCGAGCGCGTCGTTCTCGGCGCTTCCAACATAGAGGCTGCGAAAGCTTAATGTTGAACGCTACATGACCAAAATACAATAAACTCCTCTTAGAGCGTAAAGCGGAGACGGCGGAATGAACAATTTTGTTTCAATCGTGGTGACAACGTTCAACGAGGAAAAGTACATCGAGAAGTGTCTACGTTCACTGCGCAACCAGTCTTATCCTTGCAAAGAAATAATAGTGGTGGACTCTGAATCAACAGATAGGACTGTTGAAATTGCGAAAAAATACGCTGACAAAGTTGTCGTTAAAAGGTGTTCAATTCCGGAGGGCAGAAACATCGGGGCGAAAGAAAGCAGGGGCAACCTCCTGCTTTTCGTGGACGCCGATGTGATCCTCGCTCCAAACTGGATAGACGCCGCCATCCCTCACCTAGGCGATAACCGCGTTGTAGCCGTTTACGGCGATTTGTTCCCCGCAGAGTCCGGCGTCAAAAACAAGCTTGTCTACAGTGTTTTCGGCTTCACCAACTTTTTCTCCAGAACGTTTGCTGGAAAAACACTGTATGCGGAGCTGGGAACAGCCGTCATGGTAAAGAAGCATGCTTTGGAAAGGATTGGCTACTTTTCCGGGGGCGTCTGTTTAGATGACATAGACTGCTCTTTGAGGTTAAACAGGATTGGGAAAATAAAATTCGTAAAGCAAGCCTGCGGCTACGTTTCCACCAGGAGGTTTCAGAAAACCGGCTACTTAAAACTCTCCCTAATATGGCTCGTCAGCGGCAACGCCTACCTTTTATTCAGGAAGCCGTTCATCCCAATGTACACGAAAGCGTTTCCATAGAGCTAAGCCAATAAAACAGGCTGTGGAAAAGATATTTGTGTCTCCTGATATTAGCCCTTTCTGGTTAAATGTGTAGGGTGGCGCGTGTGTCGTTTCTTGAATGCAACTCCTGCGGCTCAAGGTTCGACGCTTTCCCGCCCAAACGTCTTTGCGGAAAATGTGGCGGGCTTTTAGAGTACAAGTATGACCGTGGAAAGCTTGAAGAAGCGAAGTTTGTTGGAGGGTTTTCTTTCTGGCGTTATAGACAATTTATGCCCGAAGTTAGAAAAGCGGTTTCCATGGGGGAGGGGGGGACCCCCATTCACTACGCGCAGCGGGTTGCCAAAACAGTGGGGTTCAGACGGCTCTACTTTAAGGATGAAACGCGGAACCCGACAAACTCGTTCAGGGACAGGTGTGCAGCCCTCCTAGTTTCAAACGCTTTGGATCTAGGCTTCAAGACCGTTGTCTGCGCCACAAATGGAAACCTAGGGGCTTCTATGGCGGCCTACTGTGCAAAGTTTGGGCTCACATGCCACGTCGTGGTTCCCAGAAGCGTGGATTTGGGGAAGCTGGCCCAAATGATTGTTTACGACGCTGTGCTCGAGGAGTACGGTGAAATGGTTGATGAGGCCTTGAAAAGGGCTGAGGAAATATCCAGGGAGACTGGCTGGTACCAGGGCTCCGCGGAGCTTAACCCTTTGGCTTTGGAAGCCCTCAAAACGATAGCCTACGAGGTTTTCGAGCAGATAGGGGTTCCAGACTGGTTCATTGTTCCAATGGGCAGTGGCGGAACCCTGCACGCTATATGGAAGGGGTTTAGAGAACTTAAGGAGGCCGGCAAGATTGACGTTTTGCCAAGGATGGTTGGGGTTCAAGCTGAAGGCTGCGCCCCCATAGTCGACGCCTTTCTGCAGAAAACAAGCAAGCCCTTTTCGGAAGCGAAACCTTCAACCCGCGCCCTTGCAATTCTAGTTGGAAGCCCAACTTATGAACGTCTTGCGCTTAACGCCATAAAAGAGTCCGGGGGCTTAGCTTTGGCGGTTTCCGACGAGGAAATTTTCTCGGCGGAGAAGGAAATAGCGAAACTTGAAGGGATTTTCGCTGAACCAGCAAGCGCCGCCACATACGCTGCCGCCAAAAAGCTTGCAGACCAAAAGTTGGCCGATGAGGCGGATAAAGTTGTGTGCCTGATAACCGGGAGCGGACTTAAGGCAACCGATGTTTTGCAAGCCCTAACCAAGAGGAGGAAGATGGCTGTTATCGGGCTGGAGCTGAGCACTAAAGAAAAAATACTGAGAATTTTAAGCGAGAGGGACGCATACGGTTATGAACTGTGGAAAGAACTTGGAAAAACCATGACCAGAGCGGCTGTCTACCAGCACCTCAACGAACTTTCAAGCAAAGGTCTTGTCGTATGCTATGAAAAGGATGGGCGAAAGTTTTTCCGAATAACGAAACGTGGGGAGGAAGTTCTCCGAGCGTTTGACGCCATTAAAATTCTGACGTAGCTTTAGCCGTTTATCGGCAGCAGAATTTAAATAGTTAAGTTGTAGCTATACTATTGACCTTTATGAAAACAAGCTTAACACTTCATTCCTGCATAGCAGCCGTTTTTACAGCCCTCGTTTGCATCGCAACTATGAGCTTTACCGTATACATTCCAAGCACTAAAGGCTACTTCAACATTGGAGAGGCCATGATATATACTGCAGCCATACTCTTCGGACCCCTTATCGGGGCCTTCGCTGGAGGCGTTGGATCTATGCTTGCCGACATCCTATTGGGGTACTACTACTATGCCCCGGCAACCCTCGTTGTGAAGGCTATTGAGGGCTTTGTTGTCGGCTTTCTAAGCAGGAAAACTCGCGCCTCCGCCGGAACTTATACCAAGTTTAAGCTCAGAGCTTTCACCACGATCACAGGCGTCCTATTGGGCGTTCTCATAATCTCTTTAGGCACCCTATATTACAGCGGTTTCGCCGAGCTTCACTACGGATTTGCTCCAGAAAACTCTGCGTCGACAATTTTCATCCCAGTGGAGTTTTGGTTTGGAGTAGGCGTATTCGCCATTTTCATGGTTTCAGCCCTAGCGTTTACGTCAGACCCCGAATTCGGCTTTACCGTAGTTTCATGTGTTTTCGGCGGGTTGCTCATGGTTTTGGGCTACTTCCTATATGAACAGTTCGCCCTTGGAGTTTTCGCTTTAGCCGAGGTGCCCATAAACATTGGACAGATGGCGGTGGGCTTAACCGTTGCAACACCCATCGTGAAAGTTGTTAGGCGAGCCTTGCCGCAAATCAAAAGCTGGACTTGAAGTATAAGAGAGTTGGGGCGAACAGGGCTTGAAACTGCCTCCCGGAAAGGTTCCAGTTGAGGTGTTAGAAAGGGTTGTTTTCAAAAATCTGGGAGTGAAAAGGGCTGAGGTTGTTTTAGGTCCCTCGGCGGGTTTCGACGGGGCAGTGTTAGATTTAGGCGATAAATCCCTTATCGTTTCCATGGACCCCATAACGGGAGCCGTGGAGAGGATAGGCTGGCTTGCAGTTCACGTAAACGCCAATGATGTGGCTACCTTCGGAGTTGAGCCAGCCTTCTTCTCTTCGTGCATCCTCCTACCGGAACAAGCTGACGAGGAGAAGGTTGAGATGATATGCTCTCAGATGGATAAAGCCTCCAAAGAGATCGGAGTAGCCATAATAGGCGGGCACTGCGAGGTCACTCCAGGCCTCGCCAACCCCATCGTGATCGGATGCGCCATCGGAGTGGCTGAAAGGGGTGAATATGTAACGGCGGGAGGGGCTAAGCCGGGAGACATGCTGATTTTGACAAAAAGCGCTGGAGTTGAGGGGACAGCAATCCTTGCGACGGAACACTATGAGTTCCTTTTGAAAAAAGGCTTCAACCCAGACTTGTTGAGGTCGGCGCAGAGTTTTCTCAACGAGATAAGCGTCGTGAAGGAGGCAATCATAGCCTTTAAAACAGGCGGCGTGAATGCCATGCACGACCCAACAGAGGGCGGCGTCCTAGGAGGAGTCCACGAAATGGCTGACGCATCACGCCTCGGCGTGAAAGTATTTGAAGAAAAAATACCCATAGCTAAAGAAACCATCGAAATATGTAGGTTTTACGGAATAGACCCGCTTCAGCTAATAAGTTCAGGAGCTTTGCTCATAGCTTCAAGAAAGGGGAAAGCCGAAAGGATAATCGAGGAGCTGGGTGAAAACGGCATAAAGGCCTCCATCATCGGCGAATTCCTCCCATCCGGAAAGCAGCGACTTTTAGTACGGAAAAACGGTGAGGTGGCACCTCTTCCCCGTCCACAAAGCGATCATTTGTGGCTCGCGCTGGCAAAATGCAGATGAACCTCAAGAACTTCAGCTTTAAAACCAAAAGGGAGAGGGATGGCTTCACAAATCTTGGAAGGAAAATCATAACAGGCGGAGCCGGCTTTACAGGAAATCGACAAGAAAGCCTACGGTTTTAACCTTAGGGATGAATTGTCAATAAGCTTAAATGTAGGATGATTCATGCCGAGCGAGTCGCTCGTGAAGGTTAAGAAAAAGGCTAAGGTTCTTGAGCTTCGTAAGGGCAAGGGGGAGCTTCTTAAACGGGAATGCGAGAACTTTCAACGCTGCCTTCACGGAGACAAATCTGTCCCACTCGGCTACACGCCAACAGGCTGAAAGGCTTCTTAGAAGGGGAAACTCAAGCCAAACAAAGAATACCCAACGATCCCCAGAAGAGACGTTTATAGTTAATGAAGCCTTAGAAAACGGTTCCATGATTGTTCTTGGAAAGCTCAAAGGCATAAGAAGGAACGGCGAAGGAAGAAAATTCAACACTTCTAGAACGTGCCACAGATGCGGGCATATTGGGCTTGAGTCGGAAGCCTCTTCAAACGCCCAAAATGCGGCTACACCTGCAACGCAGACCACAACGGAGCCATACTCAAGCGGGCTACATGCCCATAGCAGGGCTGCCTTGACACAGCCAAGAACTCAGTAGGATGAAGCACAAACCGAGAATCTCCCGACTTCAGCCGTGGAGAGTGTCAAAGGAAGCCATTTAGTTGATAAAATTGCGAGAAACGGATGGAAGTTGTTGTTTTGACAATTTAAGCGCTGGAAGACTGAAAAACGTTGAGAAACGGTTGAACCCCCCATAACTTCGAGTTTTGTCCTAGCGACCTTCTTCATGATTTTGGAAAAGTCCTTGAATCGTTGAAGGGCTGCGAAACAGTTTCTCATTTTGCGGCAAATCCAGAATAAGCTCGGAAAACCCTAAAATCCATTATGAACAGAACATAGCAGCAACCTTCAACCTCCCTAAAGGCTGTCCGCAAAACAGACGCGTTAAAATCAACGTTTTCGCCTCCACATGCAGTTTACGGGGGATTCCGGAGAAATCCCCACACCGAGGATTACGGTGCCTTGAAACCCGCCTCAATTTACGGGGGGGCCAAACTGGCTTCGGAGGCTTTAATGACAAGCTACGCCTACAACTACGGCTTTGAGACAGTCATCTACAGGCTGGCAAACATGGTTGGTTCAATGGCGCGCCACGGGTTGTCTGCGACTTCTTTAGGAAGCTGCTGGAAAACCCTGAGAAACTCGAGATTCTTGGAGATGGAACCCGGAAAAGTCATGTCTACACGTTGAAGGCTGCGTGGGCGCCATATTATTCGGATTGAACGTGGCGCGTGAAAGAGTGGAAATCTTCAACGTGGGCTCGGAGGACCAGATAACAGTTGAAGAGATAGCCGGCATAGTGTGTATGAAAATGGGTTTGAAAGGGGTTCGGTACATGTTCACGGGCGGAGTTGATGGTGGAAGGGAGACGTAAAATTTATGAGTTAAGCATCGACAAACCTGAGAAGTCAGGCTGGAAGCAAAACTAAACAGCCGTCAAGCCGTAGAAAGGGTTGCTGAAGAAATTTTGAGGGAAGAACTGAAGGAATGACCGTTGGAAGAGAAAGGTGAAGCCCGTTTCCCGAAAGTGTCAATAGTAATTCCCGTTAAAAACGGGGCTGAAGAAATAAGGGATCTCCTAGACTCTTTAATGCAAATCGACTACGACAAGGATAAGCTTGAAATAATAGTTGTGGATGGCTGCTCAACGGACGGCACAAGGGAAATAGTTTCCAAGTATCCCGTTAAACTTCTAGTCGAGGAGAAACCCGGAGTCAACGCTGCCAGAAACGCGGGAATAAAAAACAGCGCTGGCGAAATCATAGCCTTCACAGATCACGACTGCGTTGTCCCACGAGACTGGGTTAAAAAGATAGTCGAAAACTTGAAGGACCCGGAAGTCGGCTGTGTTGGGGGTCAAGTTTTAAGGTATAACAACGATTTTCTGGCGAGGTATGCTGACGAAAGCATAATTCCAGCTATGCGGATCTTCAGCAAGAAAGTTTTGTTGGATAAAATGAGCTCTCCGGCCTACTATCCTGTTGGATGCAACTTTGCGGTGAAGAGGGAAGCTGTGGAGAAAACAGGTTTTTTCGACGAAAGGTTTGAATACGGCTTCGACGAATTAGAGTTTGCCGAAAGGGTTTGCGAGAAAGGGTACAGGATACTGTTAACCCCAGAAATCACCGTTAGACATAAACACCGCTCAACGGTCTCCGAACTTCTTAAACAAGCCTACCGCTATGGGCAGGGTGGTGGGCTTATTCCCAAAATTAAAGGAGTCAATAGTACGCTGTCCAAGTGGGTTTTATTGAGTATAACAGCCTTTTCGTTATGGTTTTTCTCAAACGTAGCCTTAGCCGTATACGCGATACTAACACGTTCCACTGCGCTGCTGTTAACGTTTTTCTCCCTCTTTTTCTTCCCACTTGTGGGGCTTGTGGTGTTTTATGCTTTCAGAACCTTTCGCTCCGGGGATGGCATGTATAAGCGAATGCTGGTTTACCCCTTCTTGGACATCGCTCGATCCTTAGCATTCATAGCGGGAGTCCTGCAACGTTTATTGAAACCCTCAAAGCAGAGTTTTTCGCGGAAAGTTTAAACCGGGTAACGCATAAACGCTCTTCAAACGCCGTTGAGACGGAGTTGGTTGAGATGGCGGAAAAGGAAGACCCAGTTAAACTGCATAAGGACGGAAACACCCTTTATGAACTTGGAAAGTATGCAGAAGCTGGGGAAAACTTCCTGCGAGCCTTTGAGCTCTACCGGAAAGTGAACAACTTCTTCGACGCAGCCTACTCGCTTTTCAAAGCTGGAGAATGCGCCTTCATGCTTAAAGACTACGAGAAAGCCGCCGAATACTTCCAAAAATCCGCGGATCTATCTTTCAGCAAGGGATTCGAAAGATTCGGTGTAAGCGCTTTGGAATACGCGAGAGACTGCTATAAGGCGTTGGCACAGGGAGAGAAGGCTGAAGAACTGGATAGAAAAATCAAAGAGGTCAAAACGAGGCTGGAGCAAGCCTTCTAACAACCACTTTCTCTTTATTCTCTAAACCTATTTAGCGAAGCTTGCGTAAACTATCATATGAGCTGAGTCAGGGCCTGTTATGCCAACCCCCTTTAGGGCTTTGGCCGAGTTATGTGACAAATTAGAGGGTATGAGGAAGCGTACTTCAATGGTCAAACTTGTTTCCGATTTCTTAAAGACCCTTGAGCCCGAAGAAATTGAACCCGCTGTTTCAATGATTCTTGGAAGGGCCCTCCCTCGGGGAAGTCAACAATCCCTTGATGTAAGTTGGGCAACATTAAGCGGGATCATAAAACGCGTAACGGGAGTGAGCTGGCAGGTTTTCACAGAAGCCTTTAACAGGACTGGAGACGTGGGGGCTGCTGCGAAAGTAGTTTTTGAAAACAGTAGGGTTAAAAAGCAGATGCCCTTGTTCGGGGAGACTTTAACGGTGAGGGGTGTCCGCCGAAGCTTCGAAGCCATAGCCGAAGCCACTGGACAAGGTTCAAGGGATAAAAAGGAACGTTTAATAGAAGCCCTGCTTAGCTACGCCTCGCCCCTTGAAGCCAAATATTTGGTCAAAATAATCATTGGTGAAATGCGGACGGGTTTTCATGAAGGCTTAATGGAACAGGCAATCTCAGAGGCTTTCAACGTTCCACTGGAGATGGTTCAAAGGGCCAGCATGGTTCTAGGCGATGTTGGGATGGTGGCGGCAATAGCCAAAAATGAGGGCAGAGAAGGCCTCCTAAGAGCGGGCTTCAAAATCTTCAGACCCGTCAAACTCATGTTGGCGCAAATGGCTGCCGATGTGGTTGAAGCCATAAAGGAGCATGGTGGGAAAACAGCCTTTGAATATAAACTAGATGGGGCTAGAGTTCAAATCCATAAGGAGGGCGAGAATGTTAAAGTATTCAGCCGGAGGCTCTCCGACGTTACGGAGAGCATTCCGGAAATCGTTGAGCTTATTAGGAGAAATGTTAAGGCTGAAAGCGCCATTTTGGAGGGCGAAGTCATAGCCGTCGATGAGAAGGGGCGTCCGCTTCCGTTTCAACATTTAATGCGAAGGTTCAGAAGGGTTCACGAGGTTGAACATTTGGCTTCCGCAATCCCTGTTAGATTATACCTTTTCGACATACTCTACTTAAACGGGCAAAGCCTCATTTCCCTCCCATACATTGAAAGGAGACGCATTCTGGCAGAAAACGCTGGGGAAATCCCGTTGACGAGGCAAATAATAACGGGCAATGTAGAGGAGGCTGAAAGGTTTCTGGCGGAGGCCATAAACGCTGGCCACGAGGGGCTTATGGCGAAAAAAGTTGACAGTGAATATGTTCCGGGAATCCGTGGAAAACGCTGGCTTAAAATAAAACCCACACTTCCCACCCTTGACTTAGTGATAGTTGCGGCTGAATACGGTTATGGGAGACGTCGCGGATGGCTTTCTGACTACTATTTGGCAGCGCGGGACGCTGAAACTGGTGAGTTTTTAACTGTTGGAAAGACATTTAAGGGTTTAACTGACGCTGAAATCGTTGAAATGACGAAACGTCTCAAAGAGTTGGCCTTGAAAGAAGAGCCAAGAAGAGTGTACGTGATTCCCAAAATAGTCGTGGAAGTTGCGTACAACGAAATTCAGAAGAGCCCAAAGTACCGATGCGGCATGGCGCTGCGCTTTGCAAGAATAACCCGCATAAGGGAAGACAAAACCCCAGAGGAAGCTGACACTATTCAAAGGGTGAGAGAGATTTATGAAAGCCAGTTTTCGAAGAAAGGCGTTATAAGCTTCGGCTTGAAAACAGCAAACAGCGGTTAAAGGGCGGTTAAATGGTGAACCCGAAAAAGCCCAGAATCACGTACAATGAGTTCTACAGCAGGCAGCTGGCCCTCAAAGAGCTTGGACCGGATGGACAAAAAAGGCTTGCTGAATCAAAAGTGGCTGTCGTGGGTTTAGGTGGCCTTGGAACAGTTTCGTCCTTGTACCTCGCCTTGGCTGGCGTGGGGTGCTTACGCCTCATAGACCAGGATACTGTTGAACTCCACAACCTTCACAGGCAAGTGCTGTACACGCCAAAAGACTTAGGCTACCCAAAGGCGGAGGTTTCTGCGAAAAGGCTTATGGAGGTGAATCCCTTCATAAAGGCTGAAGCGTTCCCAGAGAACTTGAATGCCGGCAACGTTGAAAAACTTCTGGAAGGCGTTGATTGCGTTGTCGACGGCTTAGATAACATGCGAACCCGCTACATAGTCAACAGAGCCTGCGCGAAACTTAAAATTCCATACGTTTTTGGAGCAGCTATAGGTATTGAAGGAAACCTTTCAGTTTTCGCTCCTCCAGAAACACCGTGTCTCGAATGTGTGCTTCCAAACATCGACGACAACGCTCTCCCCACATGCGACGTTAGAGGAGTGCTTGGAACAACACCAGGCATAATAGGCGCAATGGAAGCCATGGAAGCCATAAAACTGCTGACAGGAATAGGCAAACCCCTAAAGGGCAAACTAATGATATGCGATTTCAACGACATGTACTTCACCACGATAGAGGTTCACAAAAGACCGGAATGCCCAACATGCCAAGGCGAACAGCCAGCACCGAAAACCAAAGAAAAACTCGTATGGCTCTGCGGACGAAACACGGTCAACATAAACCCAGAAAAACCAACAGAGCTAAACCTAGAAACCGTTTACCAAAAAATAAAAGAAAACTTCAAAATCCGGATAAAAACACCAACAGCGATAGTCTTCACCCACAAAAACCACGAAGTAACGCTGTTCAAAAACGGAAGAACCCTAATAAAAAACGTGCCAGACGAAGAGACAGCCACAAAAATTTACAAAGAAATCAAACAAAAAATAGGCCTAACCTAAAACATTTATTACCACAAAACTCAAAACTAAACACAGTGAATGCCGGGGTGGCCGAGCGGTTCAGGCGGCTGCCTGCAGAGCAGCTACACGTGGGTTCAACTCCCACCCCCGGCTTGGATGGATGAACCCCCGTATTAGTCTCATTTGCGTTTTCTGAAGAA
>Ga0209225_1000982_pt1 | contig 30133 bp, 33 predicted proteins | sample WasSprMetagenome_FD_184732 | JGI IMG/M metagenome (GOLD analysis project Ga0209225, IMG submission 184732) | Sulfidic aquatic microbial communities from Washburn Spring, Yellowstone National Park, USA - WS (SPAdes) (version 3) | ecosystem: Environmental > Aquatic > Thermal springs > Hot (42-90C)... | reverse complement strand
GATTTAAATATTTATGATAATAAAGAAGTTTTAATTAAGCATCCTAAAGAAAATATTAATTTTAGTCAAAAAAGGAGAGCAGAAAAATTTATTGAAAAAATAAAAGGAAAAGCTAAAATAATAGATTCAAGATTAGGATATGTGATTGAAGTATTTATTGAGGAAGATTTTAGATTTATTCATACAAGTGATGTAGAAGGATTAATACAAGAAGAACAATCATCATTCATTATTGAAAATCAACCAAGTATGATTATATTAGATGGCCCATTATCTTATATACCTAATTTTTTAAAAGAAGAAAAATTGGAAAAATCTCTTAATAATATAATTAATGTTATTTATAAATGTCCATTAGAAATTCTTATTTTAGATCATCATTTTTTGAGAGATTTGGAATGGAGAAGAATAGCTGAAAAAATTTTCAATATTGCAGAAGAATTAAATGTTAAAGTGCAAACAGCAGCTCAATATATGAAATTACCTTTAGAAATGCTTGAAGCAAATAGAAAAAAACTTTATGAAGAATATCCAAGAGCAAGATATACTGGAAGGAAGGATAAATACATAATTCAAAAATTTTTATTTAATAAAAAATAATTCAAAAATCATTTCTTTTCCATCAATAGAAGCTTTAAATGAATAATTAACATATTTTTCAATTTCTTTAGGAATGCCAAAGAAAATTTTTTTAATATTATGTGTTTTAATAATTTCTTCAAATAAATCTTTAGGTAAAATTTTTTCTAAATTTTCAGAAATATAAATTTCTTCAATAGGTGTTGGAAGTGGTACATTTATTTCCTTCTTGAATTTCCATACAGTAGAATTAAAATTGATTATTAATTGAGTTAATTTTAATAAATCGCTTTCCCATGAAGAATCTATTTTTGGAAAATTATTAATATGAATACTCTCACCTTTGCTATATAATACACGCCAAATAGCATCTGTTGAAAAAGGTTCTATAGGAGCTAATGTAAGCAATATGTTTTTAAGAACTATATGCATAGTATACCAAGCCCCTTTTTGAAATTCTAATGGAAATTCTTTATTTCTATTATAAGCTCTCCTTTTAACAATTTCTAAATAATGGTCTGCAAAAATATGCCATATAAATGCTCTTGCTTCATAAACAATTGGTTGAAAATCATATTTTTCATAAGCATCACTAGCTATTTTTATAAAATTGGACAATTCAGCTAAAATCCATTTATCTGTATTATTTAATTTATATTCTTTTTCTGGAATTGGGAATTGAGAAATAAATCTAGCTATATTCCATATTTTTTGTATAAATTTTGAAGCAGCTTTAATCCTTTCTTCTGAAAATCTTAAATCACTTCCTAACGATGCTTCACCTGCACCCCATAATCTTATAGCAGAAGCACCATATTTTTTAAATAATGGAATAGGATCAACAATATTCCCTTTACTTTTTGACATTTTTTCTCCTTTTTCATCCATCATTAAGCCTGAAATCCAAATTTCTTTAAAAGCAGGCTTATTTAATAATTGATAAACTCTTAATAAACTATACCAAAGCCAAGTTCTTACAATTTCTTTACCTTGAGGTCTTAAACTACATGGATGATTCTTTTTGAAAAAATCATCATCCTTACCATATTTTAAAATATAAAGTGAAGAAATTGAACTGTCTATCCATGTATCAACAGTTCTAGTTTCTCCAATAAACCCTTTATTAGAATTACAATAAGGACATTTATTAAAAGGCGGATCTTCTTTCCATGGTTGATAATATTTACCAGGTTCTGGTAAAATTGCTTTTCCACAATTTTTACAATACCATATTGGTAATTCAGTACCATAGAATCTTCTTCTACTAATTGGCCAATCGCTTTGAATAGAATTTATCCAATTTATTAAAATTTGTTTATTTTCAGGTGGATAAAATTTTATTTCATCAATTATTTTTCTTAAATCATTTAAGAAATCCAATTGTTTTAAATAATATTCTTCCATTTCAATAAATTCTATTGGAGTATGGGATCTCCAACAAACAGGAATTGAATGTATTCTTTTTTCTTCTTTTAAAATCAATCCTTTATCTTTAAGTTCTTTAATAATAGCATTCCTTGCTTCTTCTATTTTTAATCCAGAAAATTTTCCTGCATTCTCATTCAATCTACCATCTGGATTGATTATTATTTTTGGTTTAAGCTTAAGCTCTCTAAATAATCTTATATCTGATAAATCACCAAATGAACAAACCATCATTGCTCCTGTTCCAAATTCAATATTAGCAGCTGGATGAGGAATAATTGGAACTTCTTCATTAAAAATAGGAACGATTGCTATTAATCCATGCAGATTTTTATATCTTTCATCTTCTGGATGAACAATTATTGCTTTGCAAGAAGCAAGCAATTCAGGTCTAGTAGTAGCAATTATTAAATCTGAATTTGTTTGTTTTATTTTAAATTTTATATAAACTAAATTTGTTTCTCTTTCTTCATATTCTACTTCTGCATCTGCAATAGTTGTTTTACAATCTGGACACCAATTTGAAACTCTTTTTCCAAGATAAATTAAACCTTTTTTCCAACATTCTATAAGAGTTTTTTGAGTAATTGCTCTATATTCTGGGCTATCTGTATAATATAAATTATCTTGACTTGAAAAACTATTACAACTCATTCCAACTCTTTTTGCAGTTTCAATAAGAGATTTTGTATTTTCATCAAGTAAAATTGAACATTTTTTAATAAATTCTTCTCTTGGAGTATTTTCCATGTTTATACCAAATTTTTTCTCTGCTTCAACTTCAATTGGTAAACCATTTCTATCTATTCCCATAGGGAATAATACATTATAACCTTTCATTCTTTTATATCTAGCAATCATATCTATTTGAGAATAATGTACTACACCACCAATATGCCAAGGGCCAGAAGCATAAGGAGGGGGAGTATCTATAGAAAATACTGGAGCATTTTTATTTTCATCAAATTTATAAATCCCTTCTTTTTCCCATAATTCTATTAATTCTAATTCTTTTGAAATATCCCACCTTTTATCAAGCTTTGGTTTAAATTCTTCCATATCAACACCTTTTTTATGTATATTTATAGATAAATTTAAAAATTATTCTTTTGCTTTATATTTTCTAATTTTTATATTTGCTTCTTTTAAAAGTTTTTTTGCTAATTCATCTTCATAATCTTCTTCATAAACTATTTCAGAAATTTCAGCATTTATTATCATTTTAGCACAAATACTACAAGGAAAATGCGTAGTATAAAGAGTTGCCCCCTTAGTACTAACTCCAAATACTGCTGCTTGAATTATACAATTTTGCTCAGCATGTAATCCACGACATAATTCTTGTCTCTCTCCAGCAGGAATATTCAATTTTTCTCTCATACATCCTACTTCACTACAATGCGGCAAACCTTTTGGAGCACCATTATAACCAGTAGCTAAAACTCTTTTATCTTTAACTAATAATGCTCCAACTTTTCTTCTAAGGCATGTAGACCTTTTAGAAATTAACTTAGCCATTTCCATAAAATATTCATCAAGTGAAGGCCTTTCAAAATTCATTTATATCAGCCTAAATGATTTTATGAAAAGAGAAATATAGTTTCTTTTAAATATTTAAGCTTAAATTTATTTTAAAAAAAAGAGAAATAAGATAGTGATGAAAAATGGTTAGTAAAATGAAAATTAAAAAAATTGCTAAAATAGTTGTAAAATGTATAAATTTAAAAAAGGGAGAAAATGTTTTAATTCGTGGAAACAATTATTTTCAAAATATTATTGAAGAAATATCTTTAGAAATAGCTAAAAATGGAGGAATACCTTTCATTTCAATTCAAAGCGATGATTATCTTAAAAGATATTATGAATTAGTTCCTGAAGAATATATTAGACAAACCCCACAACATTTTTTAGGAGCAATAGAAAAAACTGATGTAATAATAAGTATGGATCCCTTTAAAGATCCAAAAATAAATGCTAAACTTCCAAGAAATAAAATCGAAGCAAATACTGAAGCATATCAACCTATTAGAGATATTATAAATGAAAAAAGGAAAAAATGGTTATATTTAGGTTGGCCAACACTTGAAGCAGCAAAATATTTTAAAATATCTCTTAAAAAATTAGAGGATATAATAATAAATGGAATGTTAATAGATTATGATAAGCTTAATGAAAAATGTTTGAAAATTGCTAATGTACTTAAAGAAACTATAAAAATTCATGTAATGGATAATAAAGGAACAGATTTATATTTAAAAATAAATGGTAGAAGGATAAATTTAGATGATGGAATAATAAGTGATGAAGATATTTCTATTGGAGAAGTAGGAGCAAATCTTCCAGCAGGAGAAGTATTTATTGCTCCTATTGAGGAATATGGAGAAGGGACTTTATTTTGTCCATTAACAAGAGATAGATTTACAGGTAAAATTATTAAAGATGCTTTATTAGTTTTCAAAAATGGAAAAATTGTTTTAGAAGAAAGTAATGCTAGAAAAAATTTTGATCAATTAAAAGATACTATAGAAAAATGTATGAAAATTGATGAAAAAAGATATTCAAAAATAGGAGCAAATAATATTTGTGAATTAGGAATAGGATTAAATCCACATATAAAAGAAGCTATAGGATATATTTTAACTGATGAAAAAATCGAAGGTACTATACATATTGCTATAGGAGAAAATAGAGGATATGGAGGAAAAATAGCTTCTTCACTTCATTGGGATTTTGTTACTTTTCCAGGGGTCACATTAGAGATTGAAAAGAGAAATGGTGAAAAAATAACAATTATGGAAAATGGAAAAATGTTAATCTAATATTTTAGCAGCAATATAAGCTTGACCAAGAGATATATTTCCATCATTTGGTGGAACTGATTCATTTATAAAAATCCTTAGATTATTATCTTTAATATTTTCTCTTATTCTTTTTAAAAGATAAATATTTTGAAAAACTCCTCCACTTAAAGCAATTTTATTTATTCCATATTTATCAGAAGCTAAAGAAATAGCTTCAACAATTATTTTTGCAATAGTATTATGAAATTTTGATGAAATAATTGATGGAGATATATTTTTCTTTAAATCTTCTAATATTTCTAAAATCATATATTTTGTTTCAAAAATTAAATTCTTATCACCTTTTATATTATAATTATAAAAATCCTTAATATTATCATTTGCTATATGCTCTAACATTATTGCTGCATGACCTTCAAATTCATTAATATCAACAAGTCTAATTATTGAAGAAATAGCATCAAAAAGCCTTCCAAGAGAAGAAGTTAAAGGAGAATTTATTTTATTCTTTATTTGCTTAAGAATTATTTCCATATTTTTACCAAAAGTTTTCTCTGCAAAATTTATAACAATTTCATTATCAATTCCTAAAGCATTAACCATATAGCTTAAAGCCATTCTACGAGGTTCTTTAGATGCTAAATCTCCTCCAGGCATACAAACTTGTTCAAAAAATCCAATCCTTTTAAATTTCTCAATTTCATTTAATAAAAGCAATTCCCCTCCCCATATAGTATTATCCAATCCTAATCCAAGACCATCGCATGAAAAACCAATTATAGGTTCATTAATATTATGCTCAGCTAAAACACTAGCAATATGAGCATGATGATGCTGAATAGCAATTTTCTCTCCATTAAAATTAAGAGCATATTCAGTTGATAAATACATTGGATGATAATCATGAGCAACTACTTTAGGATTAGCTCTAAATAATTTAATAAAATGATTAATAGCATTTTTAAAGAAATTAAATGTTTCAATATTTTCTAAATCACCTATATGCTGACTTAAATATGCTTTTTTACCAATTAATAAACAAAAAGTATTTTTTAATTCTGCTCCACATGCAAGGATTTCATTTTTAGAATTTATAGGAATTTCTATTGGTAAAGGAGCATAACCTCTTGCTCTTCTTATAAATAAAATCTTATTATTAAATAAAGTAACAACAGAATCATCACATCTATTATAAATATCTCTATTATGCATTAAAAAAGCATCAGCCAATTTAGAAAGTTTAATCCTAGCGATTTCATTTTTAATAACTATAGGTTCATCTTTAATATTTCCACTTGTCATTACAATTGCATCAATATCATTCAATTCTTTAAGAATTAAGTAATGTAAAGGAGTATATGGAAGCATTACTCCAAGATAATTATTATTAGGAGAAACACTTTCAGCTATAATATTTGAATCTTTTTTCTTTTTTAATAGAACTATTGGTCTTTCATTTGAAGATAAAATACTTTCTTCAAATTCATTTACATAACAGAATTTTTTTATTTTATCAATATTAAAACTCATTATTGCAAAAGGTTTAAACATTCTATTTTTTCTCTTACGAAGCTCTTTAACAACATTTTCATTTGTTGCATCACATGCTAAATGGAATCCACCTAAACCTTTTATAGCAATTATTTTCCCTTCACGTATAGCTTCTATTGTTTTCTCAATTGCTTCTTCATTAAAAAATTTATTTTTATTGTCTTTATATTCAAACCATATTTTTGGGCCACATATAGGACATGCATTTGGTTGAGCATGATAACGTCTATCAAAAATATCATTATATTCCTTTTCACATTCTTTACACATTTTAAACTTTCTCATTGTAGTATTAATTCTATCATATGGAAGAGTTTTTATTATTGTAAATCTTGGACCACATTGTGTACAATTAGTGAATGGATACCAATATCTTCTATTATTTACATCTAGAACATCTTTTATACAATCATTACATGTAGCTATATCTGGAGAAACAAGAGATGCTTCTCCTAAATCTTCAGAGCTTTTACTTATCTCAAAAGCTTTATAACCAATTGGTGAAAGAAATGTTACTTGAATATTCTCTATTCTTGAAATAGATGGCTTTTCTTCTTTAATGAGTTTTAGGAATGTTTCTATCGATTTTTTCGAACCTTCAACTTCTATTAAAACACCTGTAACCATATTTTTTACAAAGCCATTAAGATTAAGAGATGTAGCTAATCTATATATGAATGGCCTAAAACCTACTCCTTGAACTATACCTGAAACTTTAATTCTAGCTCTAATTTTTTCATTTTCCATTCTTAAATACGATAGAATTTTACTTAATACTTATATGTAAATTTTTCTTTTTAATGAAACAATGTTAGTTTTATTATGTGTATAATACATTTATGAATCAATATAAAATTTTTTAGTTAAAAAATATCCTAATTTATTAAAGAAAAAATTATATACAATAAAAATTTCATATATATTAGTATAAAAAGGGTGGAAAAATGTCTAAATGTGGTAGAAAAGCAACAAAAAAGAAAAAAGCATCAAAGAAAAAGAAGAAATGAATCCCCTTCCATTATTTTTTTAAACCATATTTTTCAAAAAATGTAATTTCATCTAGCTTCCTTTTATGTGGTGGAGTAGGTTTTTCTGCAGGATATCCAATTGGTATTATAGCAACAGGTCTAACATGTTTTGGAATATTAAGTATTGAAATTACTTTTTCTTCAGAAAAAGCACCTATCCAACATGCTCCTAATCCAAGAGCATGAACACTTAAAAGAATATTTTGAGTTGCAGCTGCAGCATCTTGAATTGAATAAAGTGTTTCTCCTCTTATTCCATATCTTGAGCTAGATTTTCTAATATTCGTACAAACAACTATTACTATAGGTGCTTCAGCTATAAAATATTGTCCATAAGCTGCTTCAGCTAATTTCATTTTTAATTCTTTATCTTTAACTATTATAAATTCCCATGGTTGAATATTTCCTGCTGAAGGAGCCCATCTAGCTGCATCTAAAATTTTCTCAATAAATTCTTCTGGTATTTCTTTTTCTTGAAAAGCTCTTATGCTTCTCCTACCTTTAATAGCATCAAACACATCCATTTATTATCATATTTTAATTAAAAAGTAAAGATTATAAACTTTTTTATATTAAAGAAAATTAAAAAATTAAAGCATTTTTTGAATTAAAATCGATTTCTTTTCCTTAAAGAATTTTTTAGTCATACCCATGGTTTGAATATCCATATCCCTAACTTTAACTACTATAGGTAAATCTCCTACAACATAGCCAAGTATAAAGCAATGTTTTGGAGGTAACTGACTTACGATAGATTTTATACTTTCAGAATCTATTCTAGAAGCTTTAGAAATGAAATCTAAATCATTTTCATTCGTAAAATTAAATAAGAATATATTATCTGCTTGCCTATAAATTGTTTCTGGAATAGAATCTGGTTGATTTGTAACAAAAATAGGGAATAAACCAAAATGTCTCATTCTAGTTACTAGATCATCCCAATAAGTATTTCTAATATACAAATGTGCTTCTTCTGCTAATAAGAAAATTGGTGGAATCTTATCATCTTTAAGAAGAGTACCAAGTTTGCTTAATATATATTCAACAACTATTTTTCTAGTTATAGGAATAAGACTTTTCATATCTATTATAATCAATGTCCCATCATCAATAGAATTTATTTCATCCATTAAAGATGTAGCTTCATTTTCATTATTTGTAAAGAAGCGGGAAGATTTTAATGCAAGCATTCTAGAAATTAATGCATCCCTAACAGATTCATGAATAGATGCTTTCTGTATAAATTCTATCAAATCATCAATTGTTAAAGACATTCTTTTATGTTCAATTGTATGCCAAATTCTTGCAAATTCTCTACAACTTGTTCCAGGAGTATTGTATACATATTCAAGTACATCAAGCAATACTTTTAATCCTGCATCTTTTATTGTTACTTTAAAATTCTCTCCAGGAATTAAGATTTTAATTTTATTAGCTAATTTATTTGGTTCTCCTAGCTTATTCTTATTTAAATTTACATATTCTCCATTAATATCAAATACTATACATTTAGCTCCATATTCAACAAGTGAAGAAACTATTATTTTTGCTATATGAGATTTTCCAGTTTCCTTTTTTCCAGTTATAATTGTTAGCCTTCCATCAAATGCTTCAGCATTTATATAAAAATCTTGTCCAGAAACTTTTCCAATATTTATTTTTCTATATCCATCTACTTTAATTAATCTATAAAGAGTATCGATATCTGCTTTTCTTATAAAGGATTTGAATCTAGATGGTAACCAAGAACTTCCAAAAATAAGATTATCTCCTTCAGCAATTGCACGTATTTTTGTTGAAACAATTCTAGCATCTTTTATTAAAAGCATAAAAGAATTTGTATCAAAAGGATCTATTAAATTTGTATCTATTTTTTCAAGAGACATTGTTCTAAGTAAATCTTCAAGTATTCCAGGTGTTTGAACATAATTTACATCTATTACTTGTAATAAAGCATATTTTCCATTCCCTTCTTCAGCAATTAAATAATCTCCTTTTTGTATTTCAACATCTTCTGGAAAACATATTATTTGTATTGAATTTTTCTCCTTTTTTAATATTTTCATTTTAAATCACTTTCTAAAATGGTTGGAATAAAGTTTCCCTAATATCTTCATTTTCATATATTGGAAAATTAAATTCACTTGCAAGTAATCTTTGAAAACCAATAACATCGATTTTATTAAAAGTTGATAATACATGAGCTAATAATAAAGTTTCAGGATATCCATAAATTATAGCATCATTATTCAATAATATACCTAATGATTCAATATGTTTATCTTTTGAAAAAGGTGCAATATCTAATCTATAAGAATAAGGAAAAGGAGATAAGCGAGCAACATAAATATTTCCAAAGCATTTATACTTCATTTGTTTTAAACAATTATCAATATTAATCACATATGGATATGATTCTTTACTTTGAATTTCTGTTATTCTTACACCATGAATTCTTAATCTAGTCATTTTTGAAAAAGCCATGATTATATTATTATTTTTTTGAGCAATTTCGATTATTTTTTTCATAATAGAAATTGGACTATCTATTGTTCCAGCTGTAAGAGAACCATCAAAAAGAAGAATAGAATCTGAAAATTTTTCAGCAACATAAATTTGAAGCCAACGATCAAATAAATTCCCTATTCTTTTAGGAATATGCTCAAGTAATGGTGGATTAACATTTTCTTTTAATCCAAAGAATATATTTCTAAGCCTATTATAAATTAAATAAGAATTTTCTTCACAAATATAAAATGGAAAAGGCCCTATTAAATAAGCTGATGCTTTATTTAAAAAACGATGTATAATTGCACCTCTTATAGCAATTATAAAACCTTCACTATTTTCTGCTATTTTAATAGAAGAAGTATCTATAGCAATTATAGGTTTTTTAATTTCAATAGGCTTTATTGAAAAAGAAATAGGTTCTCCTTGCTTAAAATCTATTATCAAGATATCTTCAATATGATCATCATCATTAATATTTTTATCTAGCACAGGGAAAAAATATTCGTCATTATTTATTTTATTTAAAGATATTAATCCTAAATTAGAAAAAGCTTTTAAATAAGTACTGCTAGCTATATCTAGGTGCAAAGAGGGTTTGTTTAAAGATATTGAATTTTGTTGTATGTTTTGCACCGCTTTTCAACCATTAAATAATATTATTTCCGTGCTTATAAATGTTGCTCAATTTGATCAATTAGTGAATGGAAATGAGTAATGAAATTCCCATAAAAGTAAGATTAAAAATAGGTTCTATAGAAGTAGAACTTGAATGTCCTCAAAAAGATCTTGAAAAAACTATTAAAAATGTTATTTCAGCTTTTAAAAGCAATTTAGAAGAAAAAGCTATAATAGAAAAGGAGCCTGAAATAAAAAGTGAAATAATTCAAAAAAGAAAACCATCTGATAATTTAACTTGTAGAGATTTAATAGAAGCAATTTATAAAGAAGGGTGGTTTTCTGAAGAAAGGAGTTTATCAAGCGTAGTTGAAGAAATAGCTAGAAGAGGATATAATTATAATTCAACAGCAGTATCTCATGTATTACTTGATTTAGTAAGACAAGGAATACTAGAAAGAAGAGGAAAGCCTAGAAATTATAGATATATTTCTAAATTTAAAAAAGAAGAAAGTATTACTCTTGATTCTAAAAAAATAGAGGAAGTTAAAGTAAATAATATAAATTAAAAGATTTTTCTATGGCTTACTTGAATATATTTTATTTCTTACTTTTTGAAGAATATTATCTACATCTTTCAAACCAAGTTTATCCAATGTTTCTGAAGTAGGAATACCATATTCATCCCATCCTAAAGTTTTATAATATTCGCTTTTTGTTTTAAGAAAATCTTCTTTATTTGCAGCACTCCCTTTTTTAGGACCAGAAGGAAGGGGTTCATAAAATCTTTCAGGATTTTCATCATGAATTCTAGGATCCCAATAAATATCTGGTCCACCAAGTAATAAAAATGTACGTTGAATAGCTAATACTCTAGCAGCAATTTTATCATACCATTCTTCCTTAGTTATATTCCATCCAGTAATAGCTTGTAAGAAATCCCATAACCAATCTAGTTTGAAAACATTAAATGCACATACTACGCCACTATCTGCAAATAGCATTGACATTTCACATTTCCATAATTCTTCACGTATTAATCCAGCTACTGAAGTATGATCTCCTCCTTGTACAGAACATGCATAAGCAATTATTGGTGGATAATCTAATCCGCTTCTTATTCCATGTGCTCCAATTGCTATTCCTTTACTTTGTATAGCATATTTCATTAAATCAATTTTCTTCCTTTTAGATAATCTTAAAGCAGCTCTATAAGTTCCTTCAGCTAAAATATTTCCTATCCCTTTTCTATATGCTATTTTTTCAGCTAATCTTGCAAATGCTTTTGGATTACCCCATTCAAGTTCAATACCTAAATCTTTCTTTGTTAAAATCCCTCTTTGATATAATTCAGCTGCAAAACCAAGAACGTTTCCTCCTTGTATGCCACATAAACCTAGATCATCTATTACAGAAGATACATAGACATTTCCTTCAGGAGTAAATATTCCTAAGTTTGTACCAAGGTATGCTTGCAATTCATAATCTGGATTATCTGTTATAGTTCCTTTAAATTCTCCATCTTTTATTACTGCAAGTTTAAGACATGTAGTTGGACATCCATCATCTCCCCAATACCTTTTTATCCATACTCTTTCTTCAAATTTATCAACTCCAAAGCTTTTATTATCATGCCATTCTTCTTGCCAATTTCTAATAGGTTCAGAACTAGTATCTGCACCAAATCCATATCCTCCATAACCAGTACCCCATCTTCTCCAATCATCTTTTTCTTTAATAGAAACTTTGCAAACTTCTTCTATTAAGCTTAGAACTTTTTCTTTATTTGCTACAGGTGGAAGAGGATTTGATCCTTTAACAACGATTGCTTTAAGTTTCTTTGAACCCATTACTCCTCCATATCCACCATATCCTGCTGCATGGGACCATTTTGACATTACAGCAGCTATTCTAGATTTATTTTCTCCAGCTGGACCAATATAGAGTATTCCAGGATCTTTCCATAATCCTTTCCAAGGCCATTTATTAGATAATTCTTTAAATGTTTCTTTAATTAATATTTCTGTTGTTTCTTTCCCTTTTTTACCCCAAATGTGAGTTGCATCTTTTATTTCTATAAAATCATCTTTTATGAATAAATAAACTGGTTTTTTTGCTTCTCCACTTACAATTATTCCATCATAACCAGCACATTTAAGCTCCATTGCAAAATTTCCACCAACAGTAGAGCCAACTATCCCATTACTTTGAGGAGATTTTCCAGAAATGCATATTCTTGCTCCTGGAAAATATCCTGTTAATGGACCATTTAAAAATAATAAAAGATTTTCAGGACCTAAAGGATCTACTTCTTCCCATTTATTTCCAAGCCTATCCCATAAAATTTTAGATGCTAAAGCTCTTCCACCTATATATTCTCTTAAAATTTGTTCATCAATTTTCTCTATATTTATTTTTTCATTAGATAAATCTACTTCAATAAATTTTCCATTATATCCATATAACATTTTATACCACCTCTTTATCAAATTCTTCTCCATAAATATTTCTAGCAAGATCTTTAGTTATTTCTTGAGGTGTTCTTGCATAAAGTTTTATTGAAAGTGGATTGGATACTGGACTACTAGGTCTAGGAGCTATCCATAAAGCATTCCATCTACCTTCTTGGCAAACTTTTACACATTCTGGATCTCCATTACATAAATTACATATGATTATATGTTTCTTTGTTGGATGCATATGTGGAATCTTGCCTGGACATGCATCTATACATTTTCCACATGCAATACATTTCTCTTTATCAACTTCTACAGCACTTGTTTCTTTATTTATTGATAATGCATTTGTAGGACATGCTTCTACACAAGGATAATCTGGGCATTGAACACAAAGGTGTGGCACTTCAATACCTGGAATAAGCATAAAAATTCTTATTCTAGATGCTTCAGGCCATATTTCTCCTTCATGTTTAAGAGAACAAGCAATTTCACATCTTCTACATCCACTACATTTAGAATAATCTCTTGCAATCCATATTTGAGTCATTTTATATCAATAAAGAAATGAATTAAAAATATATTAATTTTTCTATATTAAAAAATTAAATTTTTGGAATAATATTTTCCATTAAATGCTTTAAACCAGTCATTGTTAAAACATAACTGCCTCTTGATAATCTTCTAACATAACCATTTTTAATAAGATTGCTAATTTTTCCAGAAACAGATTTTTGAGATTTATTAAGAAAATTGCTTATTTCTAATAAAGATGCTTCAGGAGAATCTCTTAAACCAATAGAATGTTCTATGTATAATTTTAATAAAAATAGCATTATCCCATCAATTAAAGAATAATTATTAATTGGATTTAAAAAGAAAATTCCTTCATTTTGATTATAAGCTAAAATTTTACTAGTTTTTTCAATTATTTCTTGTATATTGATTGAATAACTTATTTTTGATGCTAAAGAATATGCTGGAATAACTTTTTCTAAAAATGCTATAACTGATCTATAAACTTGTTCTGGATTACCTTCAAATGTAGCAGATAAATCTTTATAAGAAATATTAATTTTAAGATTTTCATTTTTTTCAGACATTCTATTCTTTTACAACTCCTTTTATTTTTTTCATTTTAATTAATTTTTCTCCAATTGGAGAATATTTATATTTTCCTTCATCAATTTTAAATACAAGATTAGATTTAACCATTTCACTTAATCTAGCTCTTACAATTTTACTATCTATTCCAGTAGCTTCAGAAATTTGTTGAGGAGTAAGAAAATCATTTTGAATTAAACCCATTGCTGCTCCAACATAAGCACCTGCTAAAGCTAATACTATTTTTCTTTTTGCATCATTTTCTCCATGAACTATTATTTTACCATTTATTATTTTAACTTCTTCTGATATCATTTCAGATAATGCATTTATATCTATTTTTCCAACTATTTTTTTAATTGCTTCAAATGATGGAAAAATTGTTGAAAAATATTTATTAATACTATTCCATACATCATAAAAATTTCCTTTAAATTCTATACGAGTATTATTATATTCAATTATTGCTTTTAATTCAATTTTTTCTTTTTCCATTTTTTCACCTTATTTTACTGCAATATATCTATAATTTCTTCTAGTTCCAAGCCTTCTAAGTAAACCTTTACGTGTTAATTGTCTAAGAGATTTATCAATAGATTTTACATCATAAGGATAGCCTAATCTAGAAAGTTCTTCATAAGTATCTGAAAGAGAACGCTCAGTATTGAAAAAGCCAGTTGCAATTAAATATTTTATTCTTCCAGTAGAAGTTTTTTCAAATGCATCAATAGATGGTTTCTCTTCTGTTTTACTACTTACTAATTCATGCTTTTCAATAGGTAATTTTTCAAGTAATTCTATAGCTTTATTTAATAATTCTAAAGCTTCAGAAGATGTTGGAGCTTGAGCTTCTATTTCCATATCTCCTTTTTTCGCCTTAATAAGATATATTGAGTGCGACATTTTCGAAATAAAATTAATATTAGAAAGCTTATAAATTTTATAAAAAGTTTTTCTTTAAAAATAATCTCCATAAAATAATCTATGATTTTAAAATAAAAAATTTGAATTATTCTTTTTTAATTATTTCATTAATTTTTTCTTTTAAAATTTCATTAAGAATTTTTCCATCTATTTTTCCTCTAAGAGATTTCATTAATATGCCCATAAGCTTTTTTTCAGCTTTTAAAGGATTATTTTTTATTTCTAATAAATTATCATTCACAATTTTTTCAACAATAGATTTTACTTCATCAATACTTAAATATTCTAAAGAAAGTTCTTTTATTGCTTCTTCAATTTTTGATTTTGGATTTTTGCATATATATTTAAGAATTTCTATGCTTGATTCTTTAGCTATTTTCTTTTCATTAATCATTTTAATTATTTCTTTAAAATGTTCATCTTTAATATTTGAAATATCATATCCTTCTCTTCTTAAATTAATAATTGTTTCAGTTAAAAGTGAGGCAATAAAACTTGGAGCAACATTAGAATATTGAGTTAATTCTTCAAAAATTTCAACTTTATCCATATCAATAAGAGAATCTGCAAGTTGCTTACTTAATTTATATTTTTCTATAATTCTTTTAATTTTTATTTCAATAGGTTCTGGCAAGTTTGATTTAATTTTTTCTAATAATTCTTCATCAATTTTTAAAGGCGGAATATCAGTTTCTGGATACATTCTTGCAGAACCTGGCCTTGGTCTAGAATAAATCGTTGTTCCATCTGGTTGTGCAGCTCTAGTTTCCTCAGGAATTTTCTCAATTGCTTCTAAAGCTCTTTGATAAATTTTTTCAAGTGCTTTTCTAGCTTTATCTTCTTTTTCTGCAATAAAAACAATAGCATCATTATTAGAAGCATTAAGCATTCTTTTTAAAGAATTAATTTCATTTTCTGAAATCCCATATGAAGGCATTTCATCTGTATGGAAAATCCCTTTTATTCCAGTCCATGCTTTAGCTATATTATTAAGTTCAGCTCCAAATCTTATATTTGGCCCAGCTTCTATATTAAGTAATCCTCCAAATCCATTCAATTTTAAAGCATATACTTTATCCCCTTTTTCAATAGAATTTTTAATCAATTTACATTCAGTATTCTTAAAAATTTCAGTAACATCGAATATTTCAAATTTTAAATCAGAAGCTTTAACATTCCTTCTATTAAGCTCTTCTTTAATATATATTAAAAGGAGTTGCCTTTTTACTTCATTTTCTATTACTTTTGGTATTAATTCAAGTTCTTGAACCCCTTTAATTTCAACTAATGCTCCATTCTTAATTGAAATATTTATATCTTGTCTTATTGAACCTATTCCTCTTTTTACTTTAGAAGTAGATCTTAAAATATTTCCTATAGCTAAAGCAACTTTTTTAGCTTCTTCAGGAGAATTAATAAATGGAGCTGTAGATATTTCTACTAATGGTATTCCTAATCTTGATAAATCATAATGAACTAAATCATCTTCTCTTTTTATTAATGTAGCAGCATCTTCTTCTAAACATAAAGTATTAATAGGAATTTCTTTTCCTTCAATTATTATTTTTCCTCCAGTAGCTAAAATACATGTTCTTTGAAAACCGCAAGTATTTGATCCATCTATAACAATTTTTCTCATTACATGTATTTCATCAACAATTTTCATTCCAAGCATTAAAGCAATTGTTAAACCTATTTCTACTGCTTCTTTATTTATTAAATGTGGTGGCTCTTCATCCATTTCAACAAGACAAGTATTTCCTTTTTTAGCATGATAAATCATTGTTCTATGTCTTTCAGCTTCAAATAAAGCTGCTTGATCTATTTCACCCAATTCACTAATAGTTGGTCTAAGTTTTCTAATAAAAATTGTTTCTTCTCCTTCAATATCTATAGTTGGACATTTGCAAAATAATTTATGCTTTGTATTCAATTGTCTATGTATTTCCAATCCTACTTTTAAACCTATTTCTTTATAATCAATTTTTTCAAGAATTGATTTTAAAAGGTCCTCTTTTATCACTATATTCACCAGCTATATTAGTTAACATTATTTCTTTTATTTTTTCTATATCATTTGTTTGACCTAAAGCCCACATAAGTTTTACTAAAGCAGTAGATGAAAGCATATCTCCTAAAGGAATCACACCTGCAGCTAATAAATCTCTTCCAGTTTCATATACGAACATATCAACTGTTCCCCAAATACATTGAGAAGTCATTCCAATGAATACATTTTTCTCTATTGCTTTTTTTATATTTTTTATTGAATTTTTTGATACATGTCCTAAACCTGTTCCTTCTAAAATTATCCCTTTATATCCTTTATCTACAAACCAATCTATTATTTCTGGATTGAAATTTGGATAAAATTTTATTAATGCAGCTTTATCACTAAAATTTGGATAATAAGAATATTCATTATAATTTCCTCTAGGATTGTATTTTTCAATATTCATTTCTATTTTATCTTGAAAAACATATGCAATTGGATCTATATTTATAGAATTGAATGCATTCCTACTACTTGTATGAAGTTTCATAACTTTTGTTCCTCTATGAATTGCTATTCTATCATCTGAATGCCATGAATGCATTGCTACAACAACTTCTCCAAATGGTGCTTCAGCAGCTATTTTTACAGCTGAAATTAAATTTATTGCTGCATCACTACTTGGTCTATCAGAAGACCTTTGAGAACCAACAAAAACTATTGGGATTGGAGGTTTTTGTATAGCAAAACTTAAAGCAGCTGCAGAATAACCCATTGTATCTGTGCCATGTGTAATAACTATTCCATCAACTTTCTCTTTAATTAATTCATTTATCCTTTCAGCCAATTTTTTCCAATGAAATATTGTAATATCTTCACTATAAATACTAAAAAGGACTTCTGCTTTTATAGAAGCTATATTTGTTAATTCTGGAACAATTGAACATATTTCTTCTGCTGTTAATGCTGGCCTAACAGCTCCTGTTCTATAATCTATTCTACTTGCAATAGTTCCTCCAGTACCTATTATAGCTACAATAGGCATTTTCTCTTTTAAAAGAGGTAATGGAGAAATTTCATATTTTGGAGGAGTAGCTTCAGAAATTTTTTTAATTATTATTCCATCTCTAATCCTTATGCCTATATTATATCCATTATCAAGTTTTAATACAATATGTTTATCATCAGCTAATTCATACCTTGGCATAAGTATTCCTTTATAAACATAATCTTTTAATTCTACTTGAATATAATCCCCTATTTTTAATCCATTTTCTTCAAGTATTTTTTTAACATAGCCTCTATATCCTGAAAGACTCATTTCATTCCACTATTATATCATTTTTTGGATATATTTAAAAGTTCTTCGAGAATTTCAATACCATGAGAAGTACCTATTCTATCTGCTCCTGCTTCAATCATATCCAATGCTTGTTTTAAATTTCTAATTCCTCCTGATGCTTTAATTTTTAATTTTCCATTAACAATTTTCTTTAATAATTTTACATCTTCTATTGTTGCTCCACTTTTAGAAAAACCTGTTGAAGTTTTTACAAAATCAGCACCAGAAGAAATAATTATATCGCATGCAATAGCTTTTTCTTCATTAGTTAATAAGCAAGTTTCTATTATTACTTTAATTATAGATTCTGGCTTTCTTATTTTTAATTCTTCAACAATATTTTTTATTTCATTCTTAACATATTCATAATTTTTTGATTTAAAAGCACTTATATTCATTACCATATCAATTTCATTTGCTCCATTATCTAAAGCTTCGCATGCTTCAAATAATTTTGTAGAAATAGTTGTTGCACCAAGAGGAAAACCTATAACTGTACAAGTATAAATATTATGCTTTTTTAATTTTTCAGATACAAATTTTACAAAGAATGGATTAACACAAACTGACCAAAATTTATATTTAATAGCATTTTTACAAAGATTTTCTATATCATTAATAGTAGCATCAGGTTTAAGAAGAGTTAAATCTATTTTAGAAGCTAATTCATTAATTTTTGGAATATACATTTTTTTCACTTTTTCTTAAATTTTATAAAAAATATAAATTTATTATTTAATATAGTTTTTAAAAAAGTAAAATAAATATTCTTATAACAAAAAACATTTATAATTATTCAATAAAAATAAAATTAAATAAAATGGTGGTAGAATGGTTAAAAGCATTTCTCATAGAGCTGAATTGATAAGTGCTGAAGCAGCTTTTTTTGTATTAAGTAAAGCTAAAGAACTTGAAGCAAAAGGGAAAAAGATTATTCATTTAGAAATAGGAGAGCCAGATTTTGATACTCCAAAATATATTAAAGATGCAGCTATAGAAAGTTTATTAAAAGGAGAAACTCATTATACACCTTCTGCTGGTCTTCCAGAATTTAGACAAGCAATAGCTGAAAAAGCTAAAGAAGAACGTGGAATAGATATTGATTGGAAAAAGAATGTAGTAGTAACTACTGGAGCTAAACAAGCAATTTTTACTTCATTAACAACAATTTTAAATGAAGGAGATGAAGTATTATATCCTAATCCTGGATTTCCAGCTTATGAATCTACAATTCTATTTTCAGGAGCAAAACCTATTCCTGTAATACTTGAAGAAGAAAATGAATTTAGAATGATTCCTGAAAAAGTAAATGAATTAATTACAAATAAAACTAAAGCAATAATTTTAAATTCTCCTCATAATCCATGCGGCTCTGTTCTTAAAAAAGAAGATGTTAAAGGAATAGCTGAAATAGCTGAAGATAATGATCTATATATTATATCAGATGAAATATATAAGCATATTATATTTGATGGATTAAAGCATTATTCAGCAGCATGTTTTGGAAAAGGTTTAGAAAATACAATTATTATTGATGGATTATCTAAAAGTTATGCAATGACTGGATGGAGATGTGGATATGTTATAGCTCCTGAAGAAGTAACAAAAAGAATTATAAAACTTGTTAATGTAATAACATCTTGTATGGGAGCATTTATTCAAAAAGCTGGAATAGCTGCTTTAAAAGGTTCAATGGAAGCAGTAAATGAAATGGTTAAAAAATATGATGAAAGGAGAAAAATAATGATTTCTGAATTTGAGAAAATAGAAAATGCTTCTTTATTTAAACCAAGAGGAGCTTTTTATGGATGGATAAATGTTAAAAAGCCTTTGGAAAAGAAAAAAATGAATTCTGAAAAATTCATTGAATATTTAATGGAAAAATATGGAGTTGCTGTTCTTCATGGTTCTTCATTAGGGAAATATGGTGAAGGATATATTAGAATATGTTTTGCAACTTCTGAAGAAAATATAATTAATGGAATAAGATTATTAGGAAAAGCAGTAAATGAATTAATGAAATAATCAATTTTTAATTGCTTCAAAAACAATTGCTTTAAAATATGGAATATTATTTTTATATACTATTTCACTTCCAGGAAGAGATTTTATATGATCAATTAATTTTATCATAATTTTACTAAATGGAAATAAATCTTCTGCAATTATTCTATAAGAAAAATTTAATTTTTCAATCATAAATTTTGTTTTTTCAATATCACAAACAGATATTGTTGGAATAATCAATCTACCATTCTTTTTTAAATAATAATTTGAATTTTTTATAACTTCATCAAGAATTTTCCTACCATCATACCCACCCCAAGTATATATTGAAACAGGTTTAGGAGAAGGAGTCATAGGTGGATTACAAACAATTAAATCAAAAAATTCTTTTTTCTTTAATGGATTATATAATGAACCATTTATTAATTCTATATTGGATATATTATTAAGAATAATATTTTCTTTAGCATTTTTTAAAGCTTTAAAAGAAATTTCTATAGCAAAAACTTTCTTAGCACCCAATTTAGAAGCAATTATTGCAAGAATGCCTATTCCAGTTCCAATATCCAAAACTATATCATTTTTATTTATTATAAGATTTTTTGCTATTAAATAAGATACTTTTGATGGAAAATATACATGCTTATTTATTTTTAATAAAATTTCCATTCCATATAAATCTAATTTAATTAATTTTTCTTTAGAAAACATTTTTAAATAATTCCTTTATTTTTTAAAATAAGAAAACATTTTTCACATGGTTTTTCATTTTTATAATCAGTATCATATATTGAATTGCTAAAATGCATAACACATTTAGAATTTGAGCAATGAGACAATCCTAATAAATGTCCTATTTCATGAATTGCTTCTTTAATAACTCTAGAAATGAAAATATTATAATCCATTTTTTCTCCATAAAAAGTAGGTAAAAGTCGTGCAATAGAAATTATTGCTAATTTTTTCCATGCAAGTCCAAAAATAAAATTCATTCCAGGAACATAAATATCTTTATTTGTAATAAAAAGAGCATATTCAGAAAAAATATTTGAAAAAGAAGATAGTATTAAAAAAGCATTATATTGTTTTCTATTTTTATTATAAGAAAAATCTGGAATAGCTATATTAACATATTCTATTTTATTTTCCATTAAATATATTTCTTTAATTTTTTCAGAAATAATATTACATAAATCTTTTAATTCATTTTCTAATGGAACAATTTTTAAAAATTTTATCATTTTTTATCATTTAAGATTTAAATATTCCTATTAGAAAACCTATGATTGCACCAATCACAAAAATTGTTGATGATAAAAGAGCTGCTGCAATAGAAGCAATTTCCATACCATATTTTTCAATTATTGTTTTAAAATCAATTATATTCAATCTTATTATTCCAAAATAAGAAGCAAGGAAAAATGCTACAAAAAGTATTAATAAAACTTTCAATAATTTTGCTAAAGCATATCCAATTAATAATCCTACAAAGAAGAAAATTATTAATAAAATTGTTGTTTGTGGAATAGAAAGAATTTTTGCTAATGCTTCAATCAATCCATTCATGAAAAATATTTTATAAAAAAGCTATAATTAAGTTTTTCTTTTTTTATAAAATTTATTTTTTTATTTTTTCATAAACAATTTTTTGTACTTCTTTTATAATCCAAGGAGGAGTCCAAGGAACTAATAATCTACTATAACTTAATTTCATTGATGAAGCTAATATTTCTTTATCCCCTTCTTTTAAATATCCATCTATTAAACTTGAAGCAAAAATTATGCTTTTTTTAGTTCCTAAATAATGCCCTGGATAAAAAAGCATTTCAGCTAAATCCCATGCTTTATCTCCATTAAATTCTGCTTGTTCTAAATCTGTTAAATATATTTTACCATTGCTTAATAAGAAATTTTCAGCTTTACAATCTCCAATAGCAATATTTAATTTATGTACTTTAGCAATATTTAAACCAGTTTTAAAAGCTGCTTCTTCACATTCTTTTGAATTTTTTTCATAATTTTTCCATAAAGATAATAAATCTATACCTGGAATATATTCTTCAAATAAAAGCTTTCTTTTCCAATTAATATGAAGTATACTTGGAACATTAAAATCTTCCTTTTTAAGAGTATTAATAAAATGAATTTCATTAGCCATTCTATCACTAGCAAGAATATCAAAATTTCTAACACCTATTGTCCACATCCATGCTACAATCCATTTAAAATCTGTCCAATTCAAATATTTTTTAACAAATATTTTTTTATTCTTAATTGGGATATTCAATAAATAAGTTGAATTGAATAAAGAACCAATTTTCTCTATTTTAAAATCTTTTTTACTTATTCCATAAAATTTATTAACAAATTCTGTTATAGACCATTCTATTCCAGCTGGTTGAAAACCTAAACTAGTATTAATGAATAAATAATTTTCTGGATCAGGTAAATCTTTCTCAAATCCAATTTTAATACTTCTTTTAATTTTAGAATATGCTTCTTCAATTATAAGCCTTGGATTTAATCTACCTGCAAAACCATGTGTTAAATACATTTTAATTATTCTTTCACCTTCTTCCATAACTTTTACTGGAGTTTTTAAATCTTTTAGCATTTTTAAAACTAATTCTTTTTTAGGAGAATAAAAATTGTTTATTTTTTCAAATAGTTTTTCTGAAACTAATCTATCTAAAGCTATTTTAAATCCATTTAACATAAATTCTAAATTTTTTTCACCATTTATTCCATAAAGAATTTTCAAATAACTATATTTTGCTGGAGGATATGCAGCTGCTCTACGTCTAAGTTTTTCAAAAAGGAAATATTCTGGTTTTATTAATAATTCTGTTGATAAAAGCTTCCTTTCTAAAATTAAATTTTCTGTAAGTTCAAGAATTGTTCTTCTTTTTAATCTTAAATCCATTTCATTTATATATTCTTTTCCATAAATTACATAATATGGAGTAAATAATCTACCAGCAACAAATTCTCCAAGATATGCTTGTTCAACATCTTGTTCAAATAATTTTTCATCAATAACTAAAATTGAAACAATTGGAGTAAAATCTCTTATATAAAAATATTTTATTTTTTGATTGAAATTTTTAGCAATTAAAATAACATCCAAATCACTTTCAGGAGAAGCATATCCGCTTACATGTGAGCCATAAAGACATAATGCTACTATAAGATTTTTATCAATAATTTTTTCAGATGCTTTAAGAGCTATATCTATTAAATTTTTAAATTTATCATTGAACATTTTTAGCTCCTACTTAAAAACCAAAAAGTACCATATGGAGTATCTTCTATTTCAATACCCAATTTTCTTAATTTTTCTCTTATAGAATCTGATAATTCATAATTTTTCTTTTCTCTTTCAATATCTCTAATTTCTAATATGATTTTTAATAAATTTTCTATAAGAATTTCTTTTTTATCCGGTTTTTTCTCTTGAAAGAAACCAAGTGCATTCCATAATTCTTTAATAGTTTTTAAATATTCTTTTAAATTTTCAGAATCTATTTTATTAGCATTATCTGCTATTTTATAAGTAAGCTCTATAAGTAAAGCTAAAGCTTTTGGAGTATTAAAATCATAAGAAAGTTCTTTAATAATTTCTTCTTTAAATTTTTCAATTTTTATATCAATTTTCTCTTTTATTTCTTTAGAAGGATAAGATAAAGCATATTCTATTTTCTTTATTGCTCTTTTTACATTATTTATTGTATTTTGAGCTGCTATCATTGATTCTTCTGAATATTCTAATGGATTTCTATAATGAGCGGATAGCACAAAATATCTAAAAGCATCTGCATCATAACGTTCTAATAAATCACTTATAAGGATAACATTTCCAATAGATTTAGCCATTTTCTCTGCTTTTATTGTTATTAATCCATGATGCATCCAATATCTTACAAAAGGTTTTCCAGTGAGTGCCTCACTTTGTGCAATTTCATTCTCATGATGTGGAAAGATTAGATCCTCACCACCTGCATGAATATCAATAGTCTCTCCTAAATATTTGAGGGACATCACAGAGCATTCTATGTGCCAGCCGCATCTACCCATTCCCCATGGACTTGGCCAAGCAGGCTCATTAGGTTTAGATTTTTTCCATAGAGCAAAATCTATTGGATCTTTTTTCCTTTCATCAATTTCTACTCTAGCACCTTTTCTTAAAGCATTTATATCTTGCTTAGATAATTTTCCATATTCTTTAAATTTATTAACTGAGAAATACACATCTCCATCAACTTCATATGCATACCCTTTTTCTATCAAAATTTTTATTGCTTCAATCATTTCTTGAATGTGATTTGTAGCTTGAGGATGCCTCCAAGCTTTTCTAACACCCAATTTTTTCATTTGCTCAAAGTAATCCAATGTGAAAATTAAAGCTACTTCTCCTGGAGTTAAGCCCATTTTCTCAGCTTTTGCAATAATCTTATCATCTATATCTGTAATATTTTCAACATACTTAACTTCATAACCAATATATTCTAAAAATCTTGTAAAAGAATCCATAATTATTTCATGTCTTCCATGTCCAATATGTGGCGAATCATAAACTGTTGGGCCACAAGAATAAATAGTAATTATTTTATCTTTAAGCGGCTTAAATTCTTCAATTTTTCTTGATAAAGTATTATATAAATATAGTGCCATTTTCTAACATTTCTTTCGCATAGGTGTTAAATAAATATTTTTTAATTAAATAAATAAAAAAGTTATATCTTAGGGTTCTGAGCTATGTAATCTTAAATAGACTTACATAGTTCTTGGGATTCATTAGCCTAGGGCTTCTCTCGAGTTCATCAAAGCCCTCATTAGCTTCTTCCCCTGTCAGGGTGAACCCACTCCATCTCTTCATAAGCTTATTGAATAGCTTAGGAGATGGAGAAAGACCCTCCATTTGAAGATATAAGTTTATTGCAGCATTAAGCTGCCTATTTATCCTCAACCCACATTTGCAAATATATAATGCTCCTTTTGGGGCATTAATCATCCCACATTTGGAGCATCTTTTTGTAGAATTCTTTGGGTTGAGGAGAGTAACATTGGATTTATAGCTTATGAATGTTACAATTTTCTTCCAATCAATCTTTGAAATATTCCTATTATGCTTTTTTGAATTGTTAAGCATCTTATTCTTCCTTAAATATTCAAAACCATGAACATAACTCTTAAACTTTCTTGTAATGAAAGTTGTCAACTTGTGAATAAAATCTTTAGATCTATTCCTTTCTCTCTTAGAATATTTTGCTAAAACTTTTCTTAGTGAGAGCTTTTTCGAAGTTTTTTGTTGCAACCTCCTCCTTTTTATCTCATAAACTCTATGAATGTGAAATAGTCTTGTTAAGTCTACTCTAATCCAGCCCACTTCTGGACTGAATCCATCTAAGCTTTTTTCATTACAATCCCAAGCTATTTTACCTTTAACTTCCTCATTTCTATTAAACCTATAAGTTACTGTCAAATATTTCTCATTAAGAATAAGCTCTCCCATTTCACCTTTTGCTCTATTAAGAAACCAAGCTTTTGAAATATCAAACTCTAGATATTCCTTGTATGGTTTTATACTTACCTTTATCTTTCCATCTTTAAAGCTATAAAGTGTTTCTTTAATTCTAACAAATCTTTTCTTAACTATTGGTTTCTCTCTCTTTCTTTCTCCTTTAAGGTAGCTCCTCCTCCAAGATTTCAATATAGAATATGCTTGCTTTATTGCAGAATCAACATAATGCTTGGAATATTTCCAATCTTTCATTAAGAGACTTCTTAAATAATGATGCTTAAAGCTATTTTCCTTCAGGATTATTGGAATCAATCTTCTCCTTCCCTTACAATTATGCTTTTCAATCCATTTAATTCTAGTCCATATCTCTTCAATTGCTCGTTGCAATAATTGTCTGTAAGCTTCAAGAAAATCATTAACATTATAGCTGTGTTTTATATTATATGCTCTAACTTGATATAAGCTTTTTGATATCTTCAATCACCTCATTATACTTATGGTTTCCATATAGAGTTTCCTGCAAAATGTGATACTATTGTTATCCCAACATTGGATAATCCTAGTAGTAAACTCCAAGAAGTTTCTTTGCCTCTTTAAGTGCATATAATCTTTCAGACATTAATATATTTTACGTCTATTTAAATCTATCTATTTTGGAATTGCTGTCTACGACATTCCTTAATTTATTTAAGAAGAAATAATGAGAAGAAGAATAGGAAATGGAGATACTATAGAATAATAATTCCAAATACTGTTATAAATGATATACCTTTCCTTACATTCATTTTTTAAACCTCTTCATTTTTTTATAATATTTAACATAAATATTATGCTTTATGGTTTAATTTAAAATTTTTCTAATTTTCTTTATTTAATTTTTTATAGCAAAATTTTTCTTAAAAAGCTATAAAATAGTTCATAAACATTTCTTATATAAAAAATTTTTATACTTTAGAAATAACTTAAAATTAAGAAAAAATGAAGTACATTCAAGCAATTTTTAATAACAAATATGAATTAAATAAATCTCTATTAATTAGAATAAAACATAAAGCTATTAGATTAAAAGCATGGTATAGATTAAATAATATAGAAAGAACAATAATTGATTTAACAATAAAATGTGTAGATAAAATAAAAAGTAAAGAATTAAAGAATGTAATATTAAAAATTTTAAATAAAATAAAAGAAATTTTTGAAAATGATTTCTTAAATAAAATATATGAAAATGGATTAAAAGAAATAATAAAAATAATAAAAATTGCATATTCTTGGGGAAATAAAAATTCATTAAATTGGATAAAAGATAAAAGTTTTATATTTTATTTAGGAATAAAGAATATCTATACTCCAAATATATGGAAAATATAAATGAGTATTGAAGAAATTTTAAAAATTATAGAAAATCATCCTGAAGCTATAATTAAATCTATTGAGAAAAAGCCTGAATTACTAGCTAGCTTAATTCTTAAAATATTTCCATTTAATAGGATTGCAACAAAAGAAGATATAAAAATGATTTTAGATTTCATGGAAAAAAGATTCGAAGATATTAATAAAAGGTTTGAAGATGTAAACAAAAGATTTGAAGACACAAATAATAGATTTGTAGATATAAATAAAAGATTTGAAGATTTAAGATATTATTTTGATAAACATTTTGAAGCTATAAATAAGAGATTTGAGGATATAAACAATAGATTTGAAGATGTAAATAGAAGATTTGAGGATATGAATAAGAGGTTTGAAGAGATGAATAAAAGATTCGAAGATATAAGATATTACATTGATAAGCGTGTTGGTTTAATTGAAAGAATTATGATAGGTTTTAATATTCCAATATTATTGTCTATTATAACAATTCTAATAAAATTATTTATTTTTTAAAAAAAGTGATAATATGAATAAAGATAAAATAATTGGTTTATTAATTTTTATTGGAAGCATTTTAGGAATAATAATATATGCATGGCTTATTTTCTTTATTTCTCCTATAATTGTTATACAAATAACTTTATTCATTGCAGTTTCTGCAATATTAGCAATATTATCATGGATTGGGTATACTTTAGCAACTACTCCACCTCCTAAACCAATAGAAGAAATAGAGAAAGAAATAGAAGAAGAAATTAAAAAGGAAGAAAAAAATGAGATAGAAAAATAGAGTTATAAATGATAATGATTATGAGGTTTACGATTTATATATTTATGGAAAACTTGCTGATGAATTACAAGAAGGTTGGAGCTATGCAAGAAGTATTCATGCAATATTAGAAAGATGATTAAATGTATGAAAAAGAGCGGTATGAATTAAAAGCTTATGATGGTTCTAAGGTTTTTCTTTGTAATGAAACTATTGATCATATATTAAGAAAAACATAAAGAAATGATAAGCATTCTTAATTTAAAGGGAAATGACTTGGTAAAGTTGATTATTAATACTTTAGAAAATCCAAATCAAATTTATATAGATAATAGAGGTGGAAAATACTTTTTAAAGAAATATAATGAATTATATTTTAATGTTATAGTACATGAAAATATTATAAGAACAGCATATTTAATAAGCAGTAAAACATATTTAAGAATGGTAAAGAAAAGATGGTTGCAACGTCTATATTAAAGCTTGATTTAAAGCAAATAATAAATAAAGTTAGTGAAATTACTAAATTAAAAATGCCTGAAGAAGTTATTGAAGCAAGTCTTGAGCAAAAAACTTCATTATTATGTATAAGATTTAAAAAACCTAAAAAAACTGAGTTGGGTGAAGCAATACATCCACAAATACATATATATAAAGATAAAGATACAGAAGAAATAACAGCATTAGAAATTATAGGAATTGATGAATTTTTATGAGCAAAAATGTTTATAGAGAGTTTCTGGAGATGAAGGAAGAAGTCATAAGTGAAATAGAAAGAGTCATAAAGAATTTAGGAAGGAAAGATGTTTTAGCAGCTGGTTTATTTGGATCTTTAGTGAGAAGAAATTTTAAAGTTAGAGGGTTATGGTAGCCAGCCTCGTGTTCTTCATGAGAGTTTCTACGAAAACTGGTTTTCTTCATAGATTATTAAAGGAAATACGAATAAAGAAAATACCAAACCTAATGGAACCTAAAATTGATGAGTTTGCTAAAGCTTATCTTAGAAGAAGAATTTGAATATTGAAAATTTTCCATCGACATCTTATTTGTAGAGTGACTAAAAGAGAATACATCTGAAAAACTAAGAGTATGAAAAAGAGTATTGAAAATAATATTATCTAAGAGTACTCTTAAACACATCATTAATAGACATCCTGAAGTCACAGCTTATGCTGATAGGATAGTCGAAGCTGTTCAAAATCCAGACTTTATTGTAAAAGGATTAAGGAATGAACTTAAAGCATTAAAGTTCTATACAGATCTCCATATAGGGGCAAAGTATTTGGTAGTTGTTTATCGTGAAATTCATGAAGAAAAGATTATTATAACAGCCTATTTTACTTCTAAAGTGAATAAGGTTAGAGGAGAGATAGTATGGAGAAAGCATCAATAAGCTTAGAAAAAATCAGTCTAGACTATGATGAAGAAGCTGATGTACTTTACATAAGTTTCGGAAAACCAAGAGAAGCAAAAGACAGTATTGAAGTTGAAGATGGAATCATTTATCGTATAGCAGATGATGAAATCGTAGGTATAACCATAATAGATTTTAAAGCAAGAACTAAAAAGGAATAACTATACAGAGAAGTAGATGTGTAAAGAAAGATTGGTAAATAAGAAATGGATTCAAAAACTCTCTTAAAATTAGATGCTGAAGAAGTAATTCGTAGAATAGAAGAAATATTAAACATTAAACTTCCAGAAAAAATCCTAGAAATATCATTATTACCTGAAAATGGAATACTCTATATAAAGTTTAAGGAAACGCTAGAAAAAGAAATAGGCGAACCAGTACATCCCCTTATACATATATTTAAAGATGAAAAAGGCTATATAACAGCATTAGAGATAATAGATTTAAATAAAATAATGCAAGCTAAAACTAACACTTTAAAAATATAAAAATTTATATTCCAAATATATGGAAAATATAAATGAAAAATCAAATGGATAAGAGTTATAAAGATATAGAATTGTTAAAAAATCAACTTGAAAATCTTAATGAACCATATGTAAAAGCTATATTATTGTTTGGTTCTAGAGCTAGAGGAGAATTTAATGAAAGAAGCGATATCGATTTGCTTGTTCTTCATGAGAATTGTGAGATTAAGGATCCAGTTTTAAGAAGAAGGC
>Ga0209225_1000974_pt1 | contig 30218 bp, 21 predicted proteins | sample WasSprMetagenome_FD_184732 | JGI IMG/M metagenome (GOLD analysis project Ga0209225, IMG submission 184732) | Sulfidic aquatic microbial communities from Washburn Spring, Yellowstone National Park, USA - WS (SPAdes) (version 3) | ecosystem: Environmental > Aquatic > Thermal springs > Hot (42-90C)... | reverse complement strand
ACTGAGCTGAATATATGGCCTGTGAACTGGGAGTATATAGCTGATGAGAAGGTTCGAGACAGCCTATACAAAGAGTTCGAGAGCATATACCTAGGCGCATAACAAACCGAGCCGTAAATGAATGCACTTAAGACCCTCTTTTTTATTTGCCTCCTTCTACTAATCATCCTAATCATCTTTCCATTGGCTTCTCTCATGCAAGCGAGCTTTTCGACTGCGCCGCCCGGTGTTTGGACTACTGAGTACTCACTCGATAACTGGATTGGGGTTCTCTCACGAGCGTACTACTATAGAATCGTTTCAAACACCTTCCTCGTAGGCGTTGGGGCAACTCTTTTGTGTACGGTGCTGGGTCTCTCTCTTGCTTGGATTATAAGTAAAACAAATGTGCCATACGCTAGTATACTTCAGCAGCTAGTTATAATCCCTTATTATATACCTCCCTTTGTTGGTGCTATGGCTTGGGTCACTTTACTAGGCCCAGAAGCAGGTTTTATAAACTACATCTTAAAACCTCTTATTGGCGGCCCCCTCTTTAACATCTACTCTATTCCAGGCCTTATTTTGGTCTTGGGTTTCTACTATACGCCGATTTTGTTTCTCATATGCGCCGGCGCGTTCAGATCAATAGATGCTACGATCGAGGAGGCGGCGGCGATGTCGGGTGCGGGCAGACTCACGACCCTATTAAGAATAACGTTGCCTTCTATCCTTCCCGCAATCGTAGGCGGTATTATTCTCATCTTCACACTAGTTATAGAAGATTTTGGTGCCTCAGCGATAATAGGTATGCCTAGTAACATCTATGTTTTATCAACATACATATACTCTCTTCTTTCCCAAGCACCACCATCCTATGGCAGCGGAACAGTGTCGGCTACTATACTTATTGCTATAGCTGCGGCAGGGGTCTTCCTGTATACTAGGCTTACACGTTATAGTAGAAGGTACGTAACCATCGTGGGTAGAATCTATCGACCAAAGGTTACGGACTTAGGAAGATGGAAGTATCTGGCTTTAGCTTTCTGCATCTGTTACATTATTCTTAGTACATTCTTGCCGTTGTTCGGGCTGCTGTTATCATCCCTTCTTAAGTACTATGCCCCCACTTTGGAGGCCTTCTCCTTCTACAACTGGGAAGCTATTTTCTCTTCACCAAAAGTTATCAGAGCGATTAGTAATACTCTCTTGGTTGCTACGCTAGGTGCAACAATAGGGGTCTTCTTTTCGCTGATTATTTCCTATCTTGTATATAGGACAAATCTTCCTAAACGGCATATACTCGATTATTTCTCTGCGTTACCTCTTGGCATTCCTGGGATAGCTTTAGCTTCAGCGCTTCTTTGGATCTGGGTTCGAATGCCAGGTGCCCTCTATGGGACGATCTGGCTCTTGTTAATAGCCTATATTACTCGCTTCCTACCCCACGCAACTAGGACGACCTCATCAACCCTCATCCAAATACACCCAGAGTTAGAAGAGAGCGCTACAATGTGTGGGGCATCCAGGCTAAGAACAATAAGGTCGATCGTTATCCCACTCGCAAAGTACGGTCTCCTCTCAGGATGGACTTTACTTTATCTAATGTTTACGAGAGAGATAGCTTGTTCTATCCTGCTCTACAGCACACAAAGCATAGTGCTTTCCGTAGCTATCTTTAACATGTGGGAAGCCGGAAGCACAGGGATGATGTCTGCGTTAAGCGTTATCCAAATCGCCCTGATCTTCCTACCTTTATTTGCGGTATACAAGATCACGCGCCGCCTCGCATATTACGGCTGGTAAGGTAAAAGGTTATTCAAGCAGTTCTCAGCCCGCCTCCTCTCCATAAAAATACTTAAGCAGATTTCTCCCTTTTAACCACCTACGACGAAAATTTCTTGCGGTGTTTTATGTAACCTTACTCCACCAGTTTCGGTAACCAGATAGTCGTCATCTATCCAAGCAGGGTATCCGGCACGAGATGGCGATTTACTACCTGGGTGGCAGCTCATCACCATATTTGCTTTAAGCTTCATTGTTTCTCCGAGGGGTGTAAGAGATGGTCGCTCTACGAGGTCTAAACCCTGCCCATGTCCGATAAGCCTAGCGGCCTCTCCTTCAGGGAACCCCCTTTCCTTCTGAAAGCCTCTAGCGAACTCAAGAATTTCCATAGGATCAGCCCCTGGTCTATACATGCTGGCCATTTTATTCTGTAATTCTACAACTTCATCAAATAGTGTCTCAAATTCCTTAGGCGGGGAGAAACCCACACAAAAATGGCGGGCGTGTTCAAGATAATATCCACCAGGTCCGGCACACTCGATCATAAGTGTGAAAACTTCGTGTTTCTTTATCGTATGGTTCCAGAGCGGAAGACCATCGAATGCCACCCCATCACTACCAGGTAAAATGGAGCCAGCTTGTAATGCTGCTAGGTCGGCTGACTCACCGGCTAAAAGCGAGGTGTGACGAATATCTGCCATCACTTCGTAAACCTTTCTACCCGGTCTTATCGCTTTCATAGCGGCTTCTATGCATAGCTCATCGATTGCTGCTGTTTCCATGATTAAACGAATCTCTACATCGCTCTTCACAGCCCTCAATTCGTCCACAAGATCTGTTGCTTCGTCGATAACTAGGTTAGGGAAGTACTTCACAAGGTATTGATAGTAGGATGCGGGCATAGTTCCTAAGCCCACTACGCCCAATCGCTCTACACGCAGTTCTTTTAACGCTTCAACCGCCTTTATCGCATCAGCTGCCCAAGCGGTTCTAAACGTCGGAACCTGTGGTGCGACTAACACCTTTTTCACACCTCGGAGGAAACGTTTATCTAAGTGGTGGTGCGCTACAACTATCATCTCGCCTTCGATTGGGAAGATAACTGTCGTTTCGTAACCATGTGGCTGAAAGCCTAAAAACCACTGTGGATAATGACCGTGGATATAGGGGGAGTTTACGGTTATAAGCGCATCAACACCTATTTTCTCCATACCCTCTCTGACCGCTTTCCACCGCCTCTCAAGTTCAAATGTTGGGATCGGCTCTATTTGATACTCTTGCCTCCATAATTCGTCTAGGATATCACTCACTTCACTCACCCTCTTTTTCTATCTGAACTAGGGCGGTTACGTGTGGGGATGTGGTGGGGCTTCTGTCATCGTGTAATAGGACTGCTGGGCATCCGCCTCGATCTACGCCGTTTTCGTCGGGTTCATACCAAGCACCGTGATGTATGAACACGACGCCCGGCATGATTCTTGCTGTGACGTAGGCTGGTAGCCTTGTTTCACCGACGTCATTGTAGACCCTAACAATATCCCCATCCTTGATGCCTCTCTTCTTCGCATCTGCTACATTCATCCACACCGCGTGTCTGTAGACATCGCCTCTAAGCCAAGGGATATCCCAGAGGGTTGAGTGTACACGATACCTAGGGTGTGGTGTAAGCATTAAGAGGGGGTATTTGGCAACCTTAGGGTCTTCAAAGCCACCAACCATAGGTTGATAGACTGGTATGGGCTGTAGATCCCGCCAATCGTTGGGGAGGTTATCGATAAGCCTACCCTTCCAATCGTAATGGACCTTTTCTCTCTGCGACTCGTCCGCGAGGATCTTCGAATATATCTCGATCTTCCCAGACTCTGTTGGGAAGGGTTTCCCTCGCTCCAGCTCCTCAACAAAGGCTCGCCCAGGCTCATCGTAATACTCATCTACGTTAAGCACCCTCTTCTCCCTAACGATCGACCAGTCGGGAAGCTTCACACTATCTCTCTTTTCCAACGCTTCTTTGGCCATCTCATAGCATCTTTTAAGATGCTTCTCCCAATCAGACCGCCAGTTCTCGTCCGTAGTGTAGTATCGGTTGAAGAGGTGAGGGAAACCCAGCTTCTCCGCTATCTTCGTGTATACCCATACTTCGTCCCTCACCTCACCTGGCGGCTCTACAATACGGTCAGAAAGCGTTATGTTCGCAAAGCCACCGTATCCATCTTGACTAAAGCGTGGCTCTTCTAGAGTTTGGCAAGGAACAGGCAAGATGATGTCCGCATATTTTGCCGTTGGGGTCATGTGTGTTGCCATCATAACGACGAACTCCATCTTTTCTAAAGCTTTGATCTGTTCTTGGGTGGAGTCAGCGCCTGTGACAAGAAAGTTTGTGCCCTGTGCAAATGAGCCACCCCGCCAAAGCATCTTCGGATTCGGGTTTGGTAGATTAGGGTCTGCCCTCCACCCGATAATCCTCCTATACTCCTCTGTAGTTAACTCTCCACTCTTTACCTTATCTAGAAGAAGTACAGCGTGAGCCCATTTGAGCGATCTATACATCTTCGGCGCCTCATATTTACCCTTTATGCTGTAGGGAACTGGTGCAGCAGGATACCAGATCTTTATGAATGGTACGTCACGTGAACCGGGTGTGAAGGTATGGTACCCGCCTTTCCCAAAATAACCCATGATAGCTTGTAGGGCAGCAGCTGCCCTCGCGACGTTTTCCCCATAACTCTTTCTTGCAACGCTCCAATTCACCCATAAGTATGTAGGCTTCATTCTAGCGTATAGCCGTGTGAACTCTACTATCGTTTCTGCTGGTACACCGCAGATCTCCTCAGCCCACTCAGGCGTCTTTGCAAGACCACCCTCCTCACCCAAAACATACTTCTTCCACTTGTTTAGACCCTCTGGTTCAACATGCTTTGCGCAAAACTCTTTGTTGTATAAATCCTCCTTAAAGATTATGTATGCCATCGCTAGTATCATTGCAGCGTCTGTACCAGGTTTTATGGGTATCCATTGATCTGCGAGCACCGCTGCCGAGTCGGTGTAGCACGGGTCGATACAGATTACAGGAGTCCCCCTCTCCCTCGCCAATTTTATGTAGTACGCACATTGATGAGCAGGGCCGTAGTGTGTAACAGTCGGATCTGCACCCCATAGAACTATCATCTTCGAGTTAAGCAGCATATCAGCCATATCGTTACCATATGGTGAGTAGTCCCAACCAGGGTACCCTACCATAAGGTGTCTAGCGAGCCTTTGAGCGTCTTGAGAGCACCAACCCCAACCCTGCACACCTGCGCCAAAGTGGCTGAATAAGTAATCTAAGGCAGGTGTATCGTGGTAAGGCACAAGGATAGAGTAGGGGCCGTACTTCTCCTTCATCTCCTTCATCTTCTCAGCTATTATAGTTATAGCCTCATCCCAAGAGATTCGCTCAAACCTCCCTTCGCCCCTCTTACTTCCTTCCACTCTCTTTAAGGGGTAAAGGACGCGGTTGGGGTGATGGATCTGCTTATGCCAAACCCAAGCCATAGGACAGCCTCGTTGCTGAAGCCTATTCTTCTGTAAATCAGAGTCTGACACAACCCTATCTTCAACACCTACCCCAGGGTTATATCGGTCATCAGGCTCGATAGCGACGACCTTACCGTCCTTGAGTCGAATCTTAAGAACACAACAACCGCCACCGCAGTTAGTGTTGCAACCTACGTAAGCTACGTTTTCACCGCTATGCTTAGCCATAAGCGCCTTCTTCACAGCCTCGATCCTACTCATCTTCTCGTCTTCAGACATTCTACTCACCTAAAACCACGATCTCAAGAGGGGTCCTATGTAACCGATCGCTGCCCCCCGCTTCTGTGACGATGTAATTATCACAGACCCAACCGTAAGCCTTATCCGACTTAGCGGTTGGGTGGATAGCAAGGTTCATTCCAGGTTTAAGCTTTAAGGTTTCGTCTCTAAGAAGCGCAGGGCGCTCTACTATATCATAGCCCTGCCCATGCCCACATAGTCTCCCCTCAGGAGGATAACCCTTACTCACTAAAACATCGTTATTAATATCAAGTAGCTCCTTCGGTGCTATGCCAGGCTTCACGTGATTCAAAACCCTCTTTTGCGCCTCTTTAGCCGCTTCCCAAGCAGCCTCTAACTCCTTAGGGACGTGACCAAGGCAGATCGTCAAACCTATTTCAGTCCAGTACCCTCCAAGTCCGCTCGATTCTATCATAATAAACACTTGGTCCCCCTCGCCTATAATCCGATTTTGAAGGTGATAATGCATATGAGTAGCTGGTGTGCCTGGCGGGGCTGAGCAGCAATGAATAGATTGCTCCTCACTACCCATACTCACAAGTGTACGCTGTATATCCGCAGTTACTTCGATTTCTCGCCTCCCCGGCTTCACAGCCTTCAAAGCGGTTTCAACCGCGATGTCTTGAATCTCAGCCGACTTCTTAATGAGCCTCAATTCTTCCTCACTCTTTACAGCTTTAAGCCCATCTATAAAGTCTGTAACTTCTACAAATTTCACATTTGGTAGCTTCTTCTTCAAGTATTCATAGAAGGTAGCTGAGATAAAACTCATCCCAACAATCCCCACCGCAGAGGCGCCTTTTGATACTAAAACCTCTACCACCCTCTCAGCGTCGTAGGTTGTAGTGTAAGATAAGCTCGGCAGATAGGGGGCGTTGATCCGATGCTCTACCCCCCTTAGAGCCCAATCAGGTGGCCCAGGGGGAGCGGGTGGCGGAGCCCCATGGCTTATCATAGTCATGCCGCCCTCAATAGGAAAGAGCAAGGTAATAGGGTAACCGTGTACAGCCGGGTAGTCAGTGAACCACCGCAAGTAACCAGAAAAGTATTGATTGTTCTGCTGAATAAGAAGGAAGTCTAACCCATTCTTCTTCATTACCTCTCTCGCTTCACACCATCTCCTCTCAAGCTCCTTTGTGGAGATAGGCTCCTTTCTCCTTTCTAGCCTTTTAAAATCCGCTTCTATTTTAGACAACATTAGAAGGGGTTACTTCACTTTGCTATTTTTGTTTTTCGCACTTAAAAAATGTGCTTGGCAAGAATAGCTTACAAAGTTCACATAGATTTTAACCGCATTGATCAAACTTGATGAAGCGAGGTCGATCAGTCGGAGATAGGATAGATGATAATAAAGCGTCTAAAAATTATGGAGCAAGAAAGAAGGGGGTTCGTATATTCATTTACGGCTCGGTTTGTTATGCGCCTAGGTATATGCTCTCGAACTCTTTGTATAGGCTGTCTCGAACCTTCTCATCAGCTATATACTCCCAGTTCACAGGCCATATATTCAGCTCAGTGTACGACTTGATCGGAGGATTAACAACAAGCTTCCTATTAAGACCTACACCCTGCCTTAAACTCACCCAACCGAAGTTCTCCTCCATCCATCTATGCGTCTCCTCACGCAGGAGAAAGTCTACCCAAAGCTTCGCAGCATTCGGATGCGGAACCTTAACAGGCAGAGCCTCTATGTGGTACACAGTAATTACGCCTTCTTTAGGGATATTCAAACCCACAGGCGCACCCTCCAAAACCTGCCTCTGATAGCCGAGGAAACTTTCAGAAAGCCCTATCGCAACCTCACCAGAAACGACAGCAGCCGTCAACGGCACATTACTGGTGTAGATTCTCGGCTTCTGCTTAGCAAACGCCTTATGCCAATCCAAACCCAAAGTCGTCCTTATACCATAATACTGCACAAAGGGGCCGCCTCCTACTCTTGGATCAACCATACCAATCTTACCAGCCCATTTCGGATCCAGAAGATCCATATATGAGGTGGGTGCTTCTTTATCGCTGACAAGCCTCTTATTATAATGAATTAGGGTGAAATACTCGAAGCCTATAGCACAATAGTAGCCTTGGGGGCTCTGTGCCGGCGCCCAGAACCTCTCAACCTCCGGATGATACCAAGCCTTAAGCAAACCCTTCCTCGCAGCCATCATCATTAACGAAACCTCTGATACGGCAAAAACGTCCGCGTTAAATATCCCTGCTGAAGCTTCTGCTGTGAACTTCTCATAAAGCTTTGTTGATGTGGCGCGGTAGTGTTCTACTTCTAGGAATGGGTACTTGGTTTTGAAGTAGTCGATCAGAACCTTTAAAGACGCCTCTGGTGTGCTATTATAGAGCATAAGTTTTCCTTCTTTCTTCGCGCCTTCGATGATTTTATCCATGGGCTGGTCTATTAGTGGGGTATGGCTGCTGCTTCCTTTGTTACTGTCGTGGTTAAAGTTTCTGCCTTTGTCACGGTAACTGTTGTAGGTGGCTGTGTTACCGTAGTTGTTGCAGGGACTGTTGCCGTTACGGTTGTTGTTACTGGCGCACCAGGAGCTAACGTCGTCGTCACGGTCTTAGTTAGCGTCTCCCTAACCGTCTGCTCCAAAGTCTTCGTAACCTCCTTCACAGGCGCAGCCAACGTGCCAGCGTAATATGCTCCTACACCAGCCACAACACCAGCAACAACAGCAGAAACAGCTACTGTTAAGAAGCCTCTTCTAGTAACACCCTTTCTAAAAGACACATACCCAGACATAGTCTAACAGTAGAAACAAAGCGGTATTTAAACATTAAAAAAGGTTCTTGAATTGGTTTTTCTACACCTTTGCTTTTACTAGCGGCTCTCTTTCTTCCTACTTGATATGATCTTTTGCTGTGGATTTATGTCATAAGGATATAGCAACATTTACCATCTTGATCTAACTTACTTTCATCCTTTTTCTGCAAAATGTGATGAGCGCGTAGAAAACTATGGCTTCTGGTGTGTTAGTGTAATCCTTATAATGAAGCGCTTTCCCTCTAACTGCTCAGGCAACTCTTGAGCGCACATAGGAAGCCGTATCCCTTAATGATTCTTCTACCGTTCTACAACTATTTGTTTTTCGCTATGTTTAGAAACTCAGTAAGCGTAATATTTCCGGAGCTGAAGATCGAATTAATTATAAGTGAGCCAGAGCTCGGTGCACTCATCACTGTAGAACTCTCAACTAGCCTTCTTACGAACTTTGCCGCTATTCCTCTTGAAAGAAGATTCGGTAGAAGAGGTACCTGTATTTTGGGTCTCTTTCTATGTTTTCTCGGAGTCCTCTCCTTCAGCTTTTCAGGAACTTACCCGCTAGCTTTACTTTCTTTCGCTATTGTGGGTGCTGGTCAAGGGATCTTTGTGCCAGCCTTTTATTCTACGTTAGGTGACGCCCTCCCGAAAAGAAGGGGTATTATTCTTGGGGTGGCTAATAGCGTCTTTACTTTAGGCGGGTTCGTGGGACCTATTATGGTGGCTGGCATATCAGCCCTTTATGGCTGGAGGGGCCCTTTTCTTCTTTTAGCGGTAGGAGGACTTTCAGGAGTTACAATAGACTACCTCTTATCCAAACCTTTATCAAGAGAGGCGTCTCAAAGGGTACCTAGCGCCAACCCGATGCTCGATCTTGTAAGATTAAGAAACATTAGGATACTTCTGATCACCTCATTTATTTCTGCCTTTGGCATGGGGACTTTCTTGGCTTGGACACCAACATTCCTCAGGGTGACAAGGTCTATGGAGATAGGGGCAGCTGGGCTCGTTTTTGGTTTGGCGAGCGCTGCAGGGGTTATTGGGTGTATAACAGCAGGAGGCCTTTCAGACTCTTTCGACAGGAGGTTTGTAGTATTCTCTTTTGGTATAGCAGCAGGGCTCATTTCCTTCCTCTTTTACTCTTTGGCTCAAGGAGCTTTCCAACTAGCTTTTCTCTCGATGCTCTTCGGTTTCTTCTCTTACCCCTACTGGAACCTTCATATGACGCTTGCGCAAGTAACTGTAGCGAGGGAGGAGGTTACAGCCGCTACGGCTTTTGTAAGAGCCGCTGCCGTCTCAGGAAGCGCTATAGCACCTTTGCTTACGGGTGTGCTAATACCTCTACTCGGACTCTCCGTTACATTGACATACTTCGTCCCCCTCTCCTTCTTTCTCTACGGCCTTCTTGCGTTAACTTTGACACACTTAAAGACGGACTAATCCTTTAGGCATCGATTATCCTCGTCTCAACTACCATGGTTACTTCCCGCACTCGCGAAAACCTCACAATATGTGGAGCAGAGTTCGCTAGCACTCCACCTTCGTCTGAGGTTGTCGCATAATTAGAAGGCTGTATGTGTTATCTGTTTAGCTGTGGTTTAATGGGTTGAGCTCTAGTACTATGCTTTTGTTTGGTTGATTGGGATTTAGGGGGTTCGTTATTCTCGGCGTAGTTTGAGAAGTGAGTTATGCTTCACCGAAGAATAGATAGTCAAAAGAATTCAACAACACGGCTGTGAAAGACAATTTAGGCGACAACCTCTCTTCGTCTAAAAACCTTAAATATGGGTGGCAAATGTTTCATGGGCGATGAGTTCTCAAAATTTAGCGGATTTTGTAAGCAGCTTATCTTACCAATCTCTACCAGCTGAGGTTGTGGAGAAGGCCAAACTTTGCGTACTCGATTTCATCGGCGTAGCTGCTGCGGGTTGCGGAACCGAGTGGTGTATGAAGGTGCTACATTTAATGAGGGAGATCGGAGGGAAACCAGAGTCAACCGTGCTTAGCTACGGCGATAGAATTCCCTCGCCGAATGCTGCACTAATAAATGGAACGATGGGACATAGCTGGGACTTTGATGATACACATTATAGTCAACTACATCCAGGTACCGTTATAGTACCCACAGCTTTGGCGATCGCGGAGAAGGAGGGAGCAACGGGCAAGGATTTTCTCACAGCTGTTACGGCGGGTTATGAAGTGATGACGAGAGTAACCCTAGCTGTGAATTCGCCACCTAAGAGAGGCCATACTTTAAGAGGTTTTCATCCAACCGCTACTTGTGGGACATTTGCGGCCGCTGCCACAGCTGGAAAAATCCTTAATCTGAATTCTTATGGACTCGTTAATGCTTTAGGTATTGCGGGGAGCTTCGCTGCAGGACTGTTAGAGTTTCTTGCAGATGGTGCTATGACGAAAAGACTGCATCCTGGGAAATCTGCTCACGATGGTATTCTATCCGCTCTGCTAGCGGAAAAAGGGTTTACTGGTCCTAGAAGCGTCTTTGAAGGCAGAGACGGTTTTCTGAGAGCATACTCTGATGATCCAAAACCTGAAGAATTGGTCAAGGATTTAGGTAAGAGATTTGAGATTTTATCTGTCGAATTTAAATCTTATTCAAGCTGCAGAAGCACACACGCTTCCTTAGACGCCTTACTAAACATCATTAAATCGCACCATCTTTCACCAGAAGGGATTGAAGAGATAACTGTTGAGGTATCGACTCTTGACTGGTATATTGCTGGACAACCGCTGGAGCTAAAGCGCAACCCATCTACACCGCTTGAAGCTCAGATGAGCATACCTTTCTGCATAGCATTACTGATACTTGAGGGCAAGGTTGTACCAAGCCAGTTTACCCCCAGCAACATCAGAAATGAGAAGCTTCTGGCGTTAGCCAAAAAAGTAAATGTCGTCGCGAGACAAGAATTTGATTCGGAGCAGAGTAAAGGGGCTATGCCAGCGGTAGTCACTATTAAGACGAAAAATCGAGGAAAACTCTCTGCGAGAGTTGACTACCCCAAAGGTAGTCTCAAACAGCCTATGAGTAAGAAGGATGTTGAAGAAAAATTTAGCCAGCTTGCCTCACACATAATTCCTACCGAATCTGTGATAAGGGTAGCAAATAATTTAGAGAAGCTTGAGTCCATAACTATCCTAACAGATCTACTTGTCTCCAAACAGGGGAAGGGTTAACAACGAATCTAAATTTCGCTCATATATGGATGGCGGTAGGTCATTTTTCCTCTCATTTGATGTACCAGAGCCCCCAGCAACTACTGTCATTCAGATATGAGCGCTAAATTTTATGATGTAGGTTCTCAGCTCGGCTGCTTCTCATCCACTAACGCATCTAAAATAATCTCTGATATGTCTTTGACTTCGATCAGCTGGTATCTGTCATTTGTCTTTCGTGACTCCTCAAACATAGAGAGGCAGTAAGGGCACTCCACCACTAAAATATTTGCTCCAGCTTCTACTACCTCGCTTAACCTTATTTCTGGTATGTGTCTGTGCTCATTTACGGTGTACCAGTAGTTAGCACCGCCAGCCCCGCAGCAGAAGCTTCTCTCTTTCTCTCTTATTCGAATAGTTTTTAAGCCCTGTATTTGTTGTAGTATCCACCTAGGCTCATAATAAATTTGATTATACCTACCCAAGTAGCAGGAGTCGTGTAAGGCAACCTTGATCTCAGATAAGCCTTTGAGTTTAAGCCTCCCCTCTTTTATGAGTTCGAAGAGTAGCTGAGTGTGGTGTTTAACTTCAAAGCTACCACCTAACTCTGGGTATTCATTCTTAAGGGTGTTGTAGCAGTGGGGGCAATGTGTTACTATCTTCTTCACACCATAGCTTTTAAGCACCTCAATATTCTCCATCGCGGTCTGCTGGAAGAGCCCCTCCTCACCAAGCCTCCTAACAACCTCCCCTGTGCACCTCTCTTTTACACCAAGTATACCGAAGCTCACATTTGCTTTCTGAAGGAGAATGGCGGTTGCCTTCGCTATCTTCTGTGCTCGTTGGTCAAACGCTGCTGCGCAGCCGACCCAGTATAGGTATTCTACGTTAGGTTCTTCGTCCAACGTATTGATACGCAACCCTTCTGTCCACTTAATCCTGTCTTGTGGCCTAGCACCAAATGGGTTTCCATATAGCTGTATGTTTGTTAGTAGGCGGTTCATCTTCTCGTCTGCTCTACCCTTATCTATTAGGTGTCTGCGCAGATCTATAATAAAGTCGGGTGTGCTGATGAGAGTCGGACACTCCTGAACACAAGCACAGCACATCGTACAACCCCAAACTTCCTCCTCAGAAACGACGCCTTGTAAAACATCCGTAGACCAGTTAGCAGACTTAAGCTGAGCGCCTAAGCGCTGTATAACGAGTCTGGGATTAAGGGCTCTACCAGCAGCCGTAGCCGGGCACGCATCTTGACACCTCCCACAGTTCGTACAAGCCAGTAGGCTCAGTCTTCTACCCCAATCCAGCTCTTGAAGCGTGTTAAAGCCGATCTTAATTGAGAAGTTCCCACTCTGCAAGACTTCAGCCAGTTTGAATGGCGTGGTTATACGCCCTATTGGTTTAAGTTTAGTTTTCAAAATGTTGGTCGATGAGAGAGCGATGTGGAGTAATGGCGAATAGGGTAAGGTGGCTATCAGTGCGAAGGCTACTAACGCGTGGCTGAACCACAATACTTGATAGAGCGATTCTTCGAAAGCGGCTGGTAACCCAGTAGCTCGAAAAACTCCAGCCAACACGTTACCTAAGATAGACCAACCACCCCAAGGGACAGGTTTCATAGCCAACCTTAACCCCTCTAAAACAAAACCTGTGACGCCTATGTAGAGAAGCCCACTTAATACCAGATAGTCCCATCTTCGGTTTTCAAGGTAAGAGGGTCTGATCACCAGCCTCCTCAACAGCGCAAGCAGTACACCAACTATAAAGAGGAGTCCGGCAACATCCATAACCGCTTCAAACAACAAATAACCCACACCCTGAAGCACTTCTATGGATAAAAAGCGGAGTAAATCGTAATCTACGAAGACTATGATGGTTCCGATGAAGAGGATGAGTGTTCCGAAGAATAGTGATGAGTGGAGTATGCCAGCATACCTTCTACGCATAAGCCTCCGTTGAAGAAACCATTCTCGAAACACAAAAGACAGGTTTTCACGAATACGCTTAGCATAAACATTTACCAAGTTCACTAAACCAACAGGTTTTGTCTTCACAAATATGCCGTAAGCCAATGCCAAGACAGCCACAACAGCTACTACATAAAATGTAAAGGCTAACCATCCAGGTATGAAGATAAAATCTTCTCTAAAAGGCACCAGCGATACACCCAATCTTTTCACCAACTAGAGGAGCTACCCATCAAGTATTTAAATTATGCAATTTAAAGATCGATCGCATAACTAACCTAACAAGCTACTTTTCCACAGCCTTAAGAAGGGTAGAAGCATGAATCTTGCTCCGCTACGCCAACTACCTCACTCCTTTCAAAAGATTGAATAAACGCAAAAAGGTTAAATAACGAATACTACCAACAAACGACTGGTGGTTCCATGAAGACAACTACACATCTACGTGAAATTTTGAAGAAGCCAGGATTAATCATAGCACCAGGATGTTACAACGCGATGTCTGCTAAGCTGATTGAGGACGCGGGTTTCGAGGTAGCTTATATGAGTGGTGGTTGCACATCGATGGCATACATCGGCTGGGCTGACGTCGGTTTGATAACGGGTGATGAGATGATTCAGAATCTCAGACTGATGACTGAGAGGGTGAAGATACCTGTTATAGCTGATGCGGACACGGGTTATGGTAATGCGTTGAACCTGATTAGGACTGTGAAGGCGTATATTCGAGCTGGAGCGGCTGCCATGCATGTGGAGGACCAGGTGTTGCCGAAGAGGTGTGGTAATCTACCTGGTAAGCTTGTGGTTTCGCGTGAGGAGTTCGTCGGCAAGATTAAGGCGGCCAAAGATGTGATCAACGAAATGGATCCAGACTTCGTGTTTATAGCGAGGACCGATGCTAGAAACGCTGTCGGCGGCTCCTTGGAAGAAGCTATCGAGAGAGGTAATCTTTATGTTGAGGCTGGTGCAGACGCGGTCATAGCGGATGGTTTACAGTCCTATGACGAATTACGCGAATTCTGCAGGAAGGTTAAGGCTCCTGTGATGATATTCGGTGAGAAGGGTGTTTCCTTCTCACGTGACAGAATAGTAACGGCTGAGGACATGGACAATGCGGGTGTAAAGATATGGGCACTACCCTCAGCTTGCTACAACCCTGCGCTATACGCCCAGATAGAAGCACTGAAGATACTTAAGACAGAGCGTAGCTTAAAGTCTATTGAAAACAGACTATTTACGGTTAGGCAGCTCTTTGAGATAGCTGGTCTCAAGGAATACATGAAAATGGAGGAGAAATACCTACCTGCCGAAGATCTGGAGAAATATAAGAAGTCAGTTGGGATCTAGGAGCTACGAAAATGGGCTTAACAATGAGCGAGAAGATACTTGCAAAGCACGCAGGCTTAGCGAAGGTTGCTCCAGGCGACATAGTTACGGTCAAAGCTGATTACGCAATTATGCCTGATCTGGCGTTCACAGAAAAGCTGGGGGAGCTTCAGAGAGTCTGGGATCCTGAACGTATCATTATAGTCTTTGATCATATAGCTCCAGCCGCTAATGTCGCCTTAGCTGAGGCGCATAAGTCAGCTCGCGAATTTGCTAGGAAGTTCGGTATTCGGCATCTCTATGATGTCGGTAGACAAGGAGTTGCTCATGAGCTGGCAGCCGAAAAAGGTTTTTTTAAACCTGGTGGGCTCATCGCTTGCCCAGATTCTCATACCGCAACCTGTGGTGCGTTCAATTGCGCCGGAAGGGGCTTAGGGCTTCCTGAAATGCTTTATGTTATGGCAACCGGTGAGACTTGGTTTCCTGTCTGTGAAAACCTTCTTTTTGAAATAAAAGGAAAAATGCCTCAGATGGTTATGTCGAAAGATGTTATTCTACATATAGCTGGAAAATACGGGGTCGACTTTGCATTGAATAAGAACGTTGAATTTACTGGTCCAACTGTGAAAGAGTGGAGCGTATCAAGTAGGATGACAGTCGCCAACATGTGTGTCGAAATAGGTGCTGAATTCGTCTTATTTGAAGCTGACGAGAAGCTGTTAGCATACCTGGAGGGGGCTGAAGCGAAGGGGCCATTTGAACCGGTTGCACCAGATAGAGATGCGAATTACTCTGATAAAATTGAAGTGGATGTCACAACAATCGAGCCTCAGGTTGCGCTCCCCCATTCTCCTGGTAATTCTCGTCCGGTTTCTGAGGTGGAGGGTGTTGAGGTTGATCAGGTGTTTATAGGTTCTTGCTGTAACGGGAGGTTTGAGGATCTGGAGGTTGCTGCGAGGATTCTTAGGGGGAGGAGGGTGCATCCGAACGTTAGGTTGATAGTTACGCCTGCTACTCAGCGTGTGTGTAGGGAGGCTCTGCGTGCGGGTTTTATCGACATATTTTTGGAGGCTGGTGCTTGCGTCACTAACCCTACTTGCGGCGCTTGCTATGGTGGGCATATGGGTGTGTTGGCCTCTGGGGAGCGCTGCCTCTCTACAGCCAACCGCAACTTCCAAGGTAGGATGGGTAGTAGAGATGCCTTGATATACCTCGCATCGCCAGCAACCGCAGCAGCATCAGCGGTTACTGGGAGGATTACAGATCCGAGGCGGTTCGGAGGCGCTATGTGAATTGATAATTCGGGGGAGGGTCTGGGTCTTCGGCGACGACGTCAACACCGACCTCATGTACCCGGGCTTCGTCGTCTCCCTCCCCGAAGAAGAGAGGCCTAGGTACTGTATGCACGCGAACAGACCAGGTTGGGCGCAGCAGGTTAAAAAAGGCGATATTATAGTTGCTGGGAGAAACTTCGGATGCGGCTCAAGCAGACCGGCAGCAAAATCTCTTAAAGACCTAGGCATCAGCTGCGTGCTCGCAGAGTCTATAAACGGGCTCTTCCTAAGAAACGCGGTGAACTTCGGGCTCCCAGCACTAGCTCTTCAAGGGGTCACAAAAATGTTCAGGGAAGGGGACGTCGCTGAGGTGGATATCAGAAGTGGGGAGGTAAAGAATGTTAATAGTGGCGAAAGTATGAGGGCGAAGCCATTACCCGAGCAGCTGATCAAGATTCTAGAAGCCGGCGGCCTACTACCTCTACTAGCTAAAGAAGGTTTCTTGAAATTATAGGTGTCGAATCTTCGAGCGTTAATCGAGCTGAGTTTTTCTGCTAAGCCTTTAATGGGTAAATCGAGTCGATTAAAGCTTTGACTCTCGTGATACCTTGAGGGTATGCTGCCAAGAGAAGGGTCTTGGCGCCTGCTGACCGATATTCATCAAGTCTATTTTTTACTTCGGAAGGTGTGCCTGCGTTGATTACCTCCTTTACCATCTTCTCATCAACAGCCTCTACCGCCTCCTCTTCTCTTCCAGATAAAAGCAGCGCCTTAACTGAGGCTACTTCCTTTTCAAACCCTGAGTAGGATAACACCTTGCAAACAGACGGGTTCCATAAGTACCTCTTTACTAAAAGCTCCTTAGCCCAATTTAAAGCTACAATACGTTCATTAGAGACGCAACACGAGATTACGCAGGCTACATCTAACTCCTTCACATCTCTGCCTACACGCTCACTCCCTACTTTCAATTGCTCTAACACTTCTTTACGTAAGTAATTTGGGGGGACCACGTTAACAATAAGTCCATCAGCTACTTCGCCTGCGAGTTGAACCATCCTCTGCTGATGACCAGCAATATAAATCGGTATATGCTCTCTTGGGTGGCTGAATATGAGTCTACTCTTCATACCTTGAAAGAAGTATCCGTTAAAGGCATAATCAGCTCCTGAGATTACTCTTTTTATGATCTCAACGTACTCCCTTGTTCTCTCAACAGGCTTCTTAAGAGGGATACCGTGCCCTAACTGGACCGACTTCAAATGACCGACTCCAAGACCGATAATAGCTCTCCCCCCACTGATTTCATCTAACGTTGCGAAACCCATCGCTATCTGCGTCGGACTCCTAGCATAGACATTCACAATAGCCGTACCAAGGAAAACCCTATTTGTTCGAAGCGCTATTGCGCCTAAAAGTGTAAGCGCATCCCTACCTATGTCTTCATTAAGCCAAACGCTCTCGAAACCGTGCTTCTCCCCCAAGACAGCAGCCTCAATTATTTCCTCAGCCGAAAAACCGCTTTTACGGTAATAGTCATCACGTATGAATAATCCGACTTTCTTCAAAAACCACCACTTTACAATCTTCTTTTATGCCGCTTAACGTATTCTGTAAGTATAGGCACGAAATTAAAGAGGTCGCCTACTATTGCATAGTCAGCTACCTCCAGAATAGGAGCTGACGGATCCTTATTCACCGCTATGATTGTTTCAGCGTTTATCCCTTCGATGTGTTGACTCTGACCCGATATGCCTAAAGCGAGGTAGACTTTTGGCGATACGACCTTACCGGATATCCCAACCAAATGTTGTTTATCCAGCCAACCTAAGTCGACGATTGGTCGGGTACAGGCTAGAGCGGCACCTAACTCATTGGCTAAACCGCGGATTAACTCTATATTCTCTTTGTTGCCAATACCACGTCCGAATGCAACGACTATATCAGCCTTAGTTATGTCTTCTCCAACCGCTTCCTCAAAAACGGCTATAACCTTTTCAGCAACCTCAAATGGTTCGATCTTTAATTCGGTTACCACACCATCTCCCTTTACTTCCCTTTCTTTTGCTACTCCGCTTTTTACGCTTATTATCAAGGGAGTGGACGGCTCATACGTTACCTCAGCTACTATCTTACCGCCGTACATCGACCTATACAAAATTAATTTTCCGTCCCTGATTTCTATACTTCGACAATTGCTTACGTAGGTAGCATTCAACTTACTGGCTAAACACGGCGCAAGATCAAAATTCATAAACTGGTGACTGAACAAAATTATCTGCTGCTTCTTATCCTCAATGATCTTTCTGAAGACAGTCAAGTAGAGGTGAGGGTTGAAACCTCTGAATTCCTTCCCCTCTACTAGTATAATATTATCTGCACCGTGCTTGACCAGTACGTCAATAAGGTTTCTACAGTTATCGCCGATTAAAACAACTTGTAGGGGACATTTCAGCGCGTCCGCTAATTCCCTCCCTTTTGACATTAACTCCAAGGTAGTTTTCTTGAGAGCACCTTGCGCATGCTCAGCCAGCACCATAACACCCAATTATACCACCCCTTTCTCAAGGAGAACATTAAAGAGGTTTGCAGCTTGCTCCTCTACGCTTTTGCCCGAAATTATTTTCAGACTTTTCTTTCTTTCAGGGGTTGTCATCTTAACGATTCTGACCCTCGGCTTAACAGCATCAATATTTACCCCAATATCCTTAAGTTCTAAACATTTTAACCCTCTGCGTCGCGCAGCCAAGATCTTCATTAATGGAGCGTAGCGTGGAGGGTTTTTAGATGAGAGGGTTGCAAAAAGAACTGGGATTGGTACCTCCAACTCCTCGCTTACACCACCGCCGAGTTCTCTGATCACACGCGTCTTCCCATCTGATACTTCGACTTTTGTTACCGCTGCGACATGTGGTATCTTTAATTTTTCTGCTACGAGTACTCCAACTTGACCTTCATTGGTGTCTGTTGCCTCTAAGCCCGTAAATATTATGTCGTATTCTAACGTGGTAATGAGTCTGGCTAAAATTTCTGAGGCGACCCAAGCGTCGTATTCACCTTCATAGTTTAGGTGAATTGCGTCATCGGCGCCTTTGGCGAGCGCTACCACCAGTGCTTCCTGATATTCTAGGGGGCCCATCGCTATGGCTGTGAGATGACCGTTGGTTTCCTCTTTTAATCGCAAACCTTCTTCTAACGCGTAGTTATCAAACTCGTTCAACGTGAAGTTGACTCCAGCTCTCTTAATATTCCTCCCGCTTTCGTCTATAATTAGCTCTTCAGAGGCGGAGGGGACCCATTTAACAAGAACTATTATCTTTAACCCTTTGCTCCTTGGATTAGCTTTCAAGAGCAGCGTTAGCCCCCGCTATATAGCCGAAGGTAGCACCTGCCATTAGACCGCAGCCACCAGCGTAGGTGTAGTAGAAGAGTCCACCTACTATTATTCCAGAGGCGTAAAGACCCTTGATAACTTCACCTTCAGTATCTAATACTTGAGCGTTTTTGTTGATTCTGAGACCGCCCATTGTGAAGGTTATTCCTGTAGTTGTTGGGCAAGCGATGAACGGCGGGTCTTCTATTGTAAGCGCCCAGTTGGACTTGGGTGGGTAAATCCCCTCGGTGCTTTTCCCATCTAAAATACCTGGATTGAAAGTGCCTGGTTTCACTGCTTGATTAAATCTAGAAATAGTTTCCTTTAACATCTTACTTGGGATCCCTAGGATTTCTGCCAACTCCTCTATCGAATTAGCTTGAACGAGAGATCCATACCTTTCATACTCTGGGAGTATTAATTCCTTAACTTTAGAATCGAATATTTGGTAAGCCACACCACCAGCCTTCTCTATTATAAGCCTACCGACTTTTACATAAGATTTGGGGTGAAAATCCTCTCCTTCATCCAGAAATCTTTGTCCGTTTTGGTCTACGTAGACACAAAACGGGTAGGAGTAGCGGGCTGACTCCATCTTACTTTCGTAGTCAGGAGCATTCAGATCTATGGGGGCGCAATGACAGCCGGAGTAATGACCATAAGGTTGAGCACCTATCTCTAAAGCCGCATTTAACACCTCTCCTGTATTGTATCTTGACCCTCTTAATTTGACTAGAGCCCATTCAGGCCCGAGATATTTAGTCCTCATCTCAACATTAGCTTGAAAACCTCCAGCAGCCAGTATAACGGCTTTACTGTATAATTCGCTTATACCGTCCTTACGCTTCACTCTAACACCCACGACAGCATTCTTCTCATTAGTTAGCAGCTTGATAACCTTTGTATTATAAAGGATCGGTATCCCCTTTTTTTCAGCGGCATTAAGCTCGTACTTTATTAAACCTTCACCTGCTCCTTTCGCATGAAGCGGGGTTCCTGCGGGCAGATATATTTTGTCTCCCTTCTTGAAAGCTAAACTTGTCATGAAGTCAAGTTCGACGCATAAGCTGCGTAGCCATCTAACAATCTCATTTGACCTATTAATCACAACACTTATTAATTCAGAATCAGATCTGCCGCGCGTCACCTCCATCCAATCTCTGTAATAATCGCCTCTTGTGTATCTACTTGGATAGATGACCATACTCTCCTTCTCGGCTTCTGTCACCTCACCTCTTAACTCGTATATCTCCTCAGGTCCATCATATGTAAATCTGAGACCACCCTCACTATATCTACCATCCCCTCCAGCGTATGGGGCTTTTTCTACAACAAGTACCTTAGCCCCGTGTTCCTTCGCCGACATAGCAGCGCATAACCCAGCGTTCCCAGCACCCACAACTATGACGTCGTACTCCATTCTTAAACACCTAACAGATTTTAAGCTCTTCGTGATATTTGATTTTTACTTTTGGCGTTCTCTTCTCAGTCTTTCCTTTTCCTCTATCGCCTTGGCCATGTTGAGTATGGCCTTTAATCCACCGTATGTTGCGATATCGACCATTCTGCCTCGGAAATCTATAGCTCCTCTACCTTCCTGCATCGCTTTTTCGAAAGCTGCGACAGCTTCCTTCGCATACTCTGCATCTTCCTTAGACGGCTTGTAGACTTCGTTCGCTATATCTACTTGTGAGGGGTGAATTAGCATTCTACCTTCCATCCCGAACTGTTTGCCGAATAGGCAGTCTTTTCTAAACCCTTCAAGGTCGCCTATGTCTGGATAGGGGTAATCTAAAGCGATAACACCTGCCGCCCTCGCAGCCTGCCCTATTCTCATCCTCGGCCATAGACTTTCCCAAGCTTCCTTTGTCATCACTACCCGCATATCCCTTGTATAATCGACAGCCCCGTATATGAGGGAGTTTACTCTTGGGCTTGCTGTTGCGGCTTGGTATGCGAATTCCAGACCCTTTGCGGTTTCGATTAAGAGCTGTATTGCTATCGGCTTCTTAATGTTTCTTTTCTGCTCAAGCTCTTGGAGCCTCTCTTCAAGTCTCTTAACCTGCTCAGGGCCTTCGCATTTTGGTAGACATATACCATCCAACCCTTCTTGCACTACTGCGTCTAGGTCCTCATCTGTTAGCCCTGTCAGCCAACCGTTCACCCGTACATACACGTCGGTACCACTCTTCTCTTTCACCATCCTTAAGGAGTCTTTCACCATGAACCTCGCGGTTTCTTTCTCAGCAGGCGGCACGGAATCCTCTAGATCAAGAGTTATGATGTCGGCTGAGATTGTTGGTGCTTTCTCAATATAGCGGTAAACGTGTCCAGGGACATAGAATACGGATCTCATTATGGTTATGGGTTTTTCACTCTCCATTCAACACCACCTCCTTATCTCCTTAAGATCCGTTTAAGGGTAGGGGCGATCTCCTCAGGTCTGTTGACGACATACGCACCAACTTCTTTAAGCGCCTTAATCTTACTTTCGACGCTCCCCCTACCGTACTCAATTATACTACTTGCGTGTGAAAACCTCATACCCGCAGGAGCCCACGCACCCGCTATATAAATAACAAACGGCTTGGTAAATTTACCCTCTCTGATAACTTCTGCCGCCTCTTCCTCTTGGGTGCCACCGATTTCTCCGAAAGCCGCCACCGCTACCGTCTCTTTGTCCTCTTCGAATAATGGCAGTATGTCTCCGAATGACATGCCTACAACAGGCTCGGTACCTACGTGTAGAGCTGTACTAATGCCAAAGCCGGCTTGCTTCAATGCCCAAGCTACCGTGCTTGTTTGTCCTCCGCTACGCGATATCACCCCAATATCCCCTGGTTGAAAGACGATCCTCGCCCTCTCAGCCGAGCCTCCGAGCCAGCCGGCAACCGCTTTACCTGGGCTTATAATTCCTATAGAGCCTGGGCCGAGTAGCTTCGCATTATTCTGTTTCGCTACAGCAACCATCGTCAATATATCGTGGAGCGGTACGCGCTCGCTGGGCATAATAATGAACTTTATCCCGGCGTCTAACGCCTCCAAAACCGCGTCCTTAAGAGAGGGTCCAGGTACGAATGTGACGCTTGCATCTATTGATCCATGTTTCTCTACTGCTTCCGCTACGGTGTCGTAAACGGGAACGCCAGCTTCGGTAGTGCCGCCTCTACCTGGTGTTACGCCTGCGACGACCTTCGTTCCGTAACCTCTCATGAACACGGTTCTGGCAGAGCCTTCTCTACCAGTAATACCTTGTACGAGGACGGTTGTCTTCTCATCTAACAGGATGGCCATAATCCTATCCCCTCATCAACCCTACACTTCTTCTATATTCATCTAAACCAAGGACTGGGGTCTCTATCTTTATGGCTTTCAGCCCCCTGAACCAGCACTCGTATTCACAGGCTAAGCATTCTGTGCCCGTGCGCTTTACTTCCTCCGCGCTCATTAGCACCGTCGGCTTACCCTCTTTAAGTCTTAAAACTCCTCGGTCATATAGGCTGCAAGCTTTTATGCAGGCTTTGGACTCACATTGCCCACACTTCTCATCATCTATATATACTTTAATTGTGGCTTCTTCTATTACGATCATGCTTTAACACCCCTATCTTTTCTATATTCGTCTACTAGTGCCCTCATCCTTTGCGCTATAAAATCTGTGTTATAAACGTGTTCGCTCCCATATATTTCGAGGCGTATCGGCAGGTCCTTTAACCCTTCTCTCAATATTTCTAGTGACTCCTCCTCTTTATTGCCGCAGAGTAATAATACGACGGGGAAGCCGGGCTTATTTGCTAGCTCTTCTCTTAAAGCTTTGACGATAGCGTGAGCGTGATGCCACTGCTCTTGGTTCGCTACTATGAATCCGCCTAGAAGGTAGCCTTCTATGCCGGGTTGTGAAAGTATAATTTTAGCTATTCTATACACTTTGGATGCTGTGGGGTTGCCGCTTGTATCGGCGTAGTTTGCTATCTTTAAACCGACCCGCTGTAATGCATCAACCCCCAGAATTGCGCCGCCACCTCCTATACCATGGTAGCCTATGTAACCAGGTTCTTTTATCTCAGATACCATCTGTTTAAAGTATGCTATACCCCTGTAGTCGTTTTCTTCGACTGTCCAAGCGATGGCATCTAGTATTGTTGGTGGTTCGTTGAATTCGCGAGCCACTTTTATACCGAGTTCGGGGTGGCGGTAGACGGAGGAGTCGTCTATAGTCACTCTGCAATCTGCTGCTACTATGTTATCGCCTTTTGTCACTACAAGTGGGTTGGTTTCAACTACTCTTGCGTCAAATTTTACGAAAGCGTCGTAGATTCTGCATAGGACTGAGGCTAGTGTTCTTAATAGATTTGATGGTACTCCATATTTTTTGATAAGGTTGATGGCGTCGTAGATGCGTATCCCTCTCAAATAATCTATATACATCTTCGCTACCTTTTCAGGGTGCTCTCTTGATAACTCTTCTATGTCGACACCACCCTCCATACTGAAGATAAGAACTGGGCTTCTTACTCTGCGTGAGGAATCTACGATAACACTAGCGTATAATTCTCTATCGATAGCAAGCCTCTCCTCCACCAATACCTTCTCGACCTTCTGCCCTTTGATTACGCTCCCCAGTAGGGATGCGGCAGCTTTTTCAGCTTCATCGGGTTTCTCTGCGAACTTTATACCCCCTGCCTTAAACCTTCCCGTAACCCATACCTGCGCTTTAATAACCACGGGTTTACCCACCTTTTCAGCTATTGATCTCGCTTCTTGGGGTGTGGATGCGACTCCGCCTTTAGGTACCGTGACGCCTAGTGATTCTAATAACTGTTTACCTTGATATTCGTAAAGCCGAACCATAGGTGGAGTGGCTTTTTGTGTGTAATATAAAGGTTACTATTGTGGATGTGCCTGTTTGGTTAAGAGGGGGTTAATAAAAATAGGATGTGGGGCGGTTTTACCGCCTTCTTATTAGGATGACTATTTCTATGACGAGTGTGATTACTACTAGGGCTGTCACTACTAGTGTGAATGTTGATGTTGTTGCGATGCCTGTGTTTATGTTGTTTACTGTGTCTGTTAGGTTGTCTACGCTGCTCTTTACTCCTGATATGCTTCCTGATAGTGTTGTTTGGGCTGATGAGACCGCTGCCTTTATGTCGGATTGGGCTGCTTTGACCGCGTCTTCAACGCTCTTTATGCTCGATGCTAGTGCTGTTTGGGCTGATGAGGTTGCGTCTGTTATGGCTTTCTGTGAGGTTGTGATGGCTGCTTTAATGTCTGTTTGGGCTGATGTTACTGTGTCTGTTACTGCTTTTGTTACTGCTTTTTGGGATTCGGTGATTGTTGACTTTATGTCTGATGTTGCTTTGTCTAGGTCGGTTGTTGTGAGTGGGGCTGGCGCTATGGTTAGTACTGTTTGTCCGCTTGCTGAGACGGTTCTTCCGTCTGGGTTTGTGTATTCTGCTTCGACTTGAATTAGGTATGCTCCGGTTTGTGTGGGTGCTTTGAATGTTATCTGGTAGAGGCCTGTGGCTATTCTTGTTGGTGTTGGTAGGGTTACTGGTTTAGATAAAAAAGGGGCGGTGTATTGGGCTAGTTTGAATGCTACGTCTACTGGCGCCCCTTCGCTGGTTGTTAGTATGTATGCTGTTGTTTCTGAGCCTGGTGTTGTTTGTGATGCTGTTGAGACTTGGATGGTGAGTGTTGATGGTGTGAGTACTCCTATGCCTAGTTTTGCTGTTGCTGTTCTTGTGCCGTCTGATGCTGTTACGGTGTAGACCCCTGCTGGTAGTGGGGGTGTTTTGAATGTGCCTGAGACTGTGCCTGTTACGGTTGCTTTGGCTGATGCTAGTTTGACCGATAGCCCTTGGTAGTCTATGGTTAGGGTTACGGTTGATTGTGGTGTGAAGTTTGTGCCTGCGAATTCTATTGTTGAGCCTGGTACTCCGAAGTTTGGTTCTAGGGTTATTGTGGCTAGGACTACGGTTAGGGTTGTTGTTGCTGTTACTGTTTTACCTGTTGTGTCTGTGGCTCTTACTTGTATGGTGTATGTTCCTGGGGTTGTTGGTGCTTTTAGTGTTGCGGTCCAGGTGCCGGTTTCGGGTGTTCCTGTGGTTAGGTTGAGGGCTGTTCCGTTTGCTGTTACTGATGTTGTGGTTACGTTGTTTGAGACGGAGACTGATATTGTGTAGGTTGCTCCTGGTTGTACGGTTGAGGGTGTTAGGGCTACGCTCTTTATCTCAAGTGATGATACTATGACTCTTCCTGTGTACGTTACGGTTGTTGATTGTTGGACTCCTAGGTATGTTGCGGTTATTGTGTATGTGCCTGTTGGGTCTGTTGCTGTGAATGTGTTGATGTTGGCTGCGGTCCATTTGCCGTCTGCTGCTGGTGTTGCTGTGGTGTATGCCCAGGTTGTGCCGTCTGGCTTCTTGATTTCAACGGTTACTTGCTGCCCTGGTTCTACTCTGCTTACTGTGCCTGTGATGGTTACGGTGTCTCCTAGGTTGTAGGTCATCTTGTTTGGTGTTAGTGAGATGGTTACTGGTGCGGCTACTGTGAAGGTTGTTGATGCGCTTCCTAGGGTTCCGTAGGTTGCGGTTACGGTGTATGTGCCTACTGGGTCTGTTGCTGAGACTCTATTTATGTTGGTTATGCTCCAGGCGCCTGTGGGTGATGGTGTTGTTACGTCGTATGCCCAGGTTGTGCCGTCTGGCTTCTTAATCTCAATGGTTACCGCTACTCCTGGTGTTACCTGTGAGACGGTTCCTGAGACTGAGACCCAGTTTCCAGCTACGTAGGTTAGTCTGTCTGTTACTACTGTTACGGTTACTTGGGCTAGTGCTTGTGGTGTTAGTGTGAGGAGGAACAGTGCTATGAGGGTGTATGTGGGTATGGTTTTTATGTGGTTCAACTTTCTCACTCTCCTACCTTCTACCTTTATTCATATATATGTGTATGGTGGAAAAAATGAAAAGAGGTGGGGAGCGCATATGCGCTCTCTTTTTATGCTGCTGTGAAGGTCCAGGTGACCTTCTCTGCTACTGAGACTGGTTGTGCTAGGTCTGTGAAGACGAAGACTTCTACGGTGTATGTGCCTGCGGTTCTGGGTGTGAAGTTGACTAGTGTTGTTACGGCTGTGCCTGGTGGTAGGGTTACTTGCTGTTTGATGATGCCGCCTGGGCTTATGATTGCGCCGTCTGGCCCTCTGATTTGTATGATGACCCATCTTGTGTGTGAGGTTACGTCGTTGTTTGTTACTGCTGCTTTGAGGAAGACTTCTGAGCCTACGTTTGCTGCTGTTAGTGGTGTGCCTACTGCGTTAGTGAGTTTTGTTTCTGAGATCTTGTTTTCTGCTGTTGTGCCTGTTACTGGTGGTGGTGTGGTTACCGTTATCTTGTTGGTTCCTGTTGGTGGTACTCTGACTACGTTTGCTGCTGAGTCCTCTACTTGTATGTAGTATTCTACTGTGCCTGCTGTTGTCTGGGCTGGTATGGTTGCTGAGTATACGTTGCCTACTGCTGTCATTGAGAGTTCTGTGTAGGTCGTTGCGCCTACTGCTTTGTAGTAGAGTTTTGCTGATGTTATTGTTGCTCCTGCTGCTGGTGTGATTGTTGCTGAGATGGTTATGGGTTGGTTGGTTCTTGGCTGTGCTGGTGTTACTGTCAGCGCTGAGACTGTCGGTGGCACTACTGCTGCCACTATCGTTAGGCGTGGCGGTGTTAGAAGCCTGGTTTGGGTTGTATCGCCGGGTCTTAGGAGCATGATAGTTACCGTCTTGCCTACTTCGGCGTCAGCCGGTACAGTGAAGACAGCCGTTCCTGAGCCGAGTGCGTTAGGTATCAAGCCTGCGACTACGGTTCCTGAGTACATTGTAGCCCCTGAAGGAAGAGACCAGTCGAATATTATGTTGTATGTTTGTGTTTGATTTAATCCTGTTGCGCGAAGTGTTACGACAGCTCCTGGTGTTGCTGTCGTTTTATCTAGTGTTGCCTTGGCCCTCAGTATGAATGATGCGGAGCCTGCTGTAGTGCCTGCTGAGTCTACGACGTCAATGGTGATTGAAGTGCCTAGCTCATCTTTTGTCGGGCGCTCTGGGATAGTGATCTTTACGTTGGGTGGTACCTCCCCTTTCGCAGTTGAGGTGAATGAGGTGTAGGTTATACCAGCTATCTGAACGGTGTAGTCTGTGTTGGCTCTGAGACCTGATCCAGTTATAGTCACAGTGTCTCCTACGTAGCCTGCTGATGGGGTTGCTGTAAACCCAACCTGGAGTGTGAATAGTAGGTTAACGAACTGCGTACTTGTGCTTGTGATCCTTCCGTAGACGTCTGACGCGCCGGTTGCAGAGACGCGGATATCAATGACGTGGTCGCCAGTGGTTCCGGCTGGCACGGTGAATTGGGTGCCTGGTGGGACTCTGCCTTCTGATGTAGATGTGAAGGACGCTACCTTTATGTCGTCGAAGTATACGTCATACAGAGTGTTCGCCTTCAAGCCACGTATGCCAGTCGTTGGAGACTGCAGGACTACCGTGGTTACAGCTGCGGGACCACTAGTCACGGATAAGCTGCTTGCTCCATAATATGGTCTTAGGTCGATTTGTGTTACGCGCCTAAGACTATCCCTCGCCACGTCTGAATTCCCATCAGTTGTACCCGCTACTTTAAGATCATAGATGCCGCTAGCTATATCTGGTATTGCACCTGGATTCATGTTAGTGAAGCTACCATCACTGTCTGGGGTGATGGTGGTGGGGAATGCGTAAGTACCTAGGTAGACCGTTACGGCTTCGTTTGGTACGAAGCCTGAGCCGCTGATGGTTATAGTACTAGATTTATCAACTGTAGATCTTTGGGTGATTGCGGATGGTGCTGGAGATACAATCGTCACCGTGGGTATTATGTACACCGAAAGCACAGGGACAGTGAGTGTACCTGATGTAACCGAGAGGGTGTTAGCATCACCAAACGGAGAGGGCGGTAGTGGTGCAGTAGCCTTAAGCCTCGCCATCCAAGCGCCATTAGCGTCAGGTGTAACAGCACCTCCGGATACATAACTAGCTCCGTAAAGATCAAAGTCGGCAATAGTCCGAGTTTTTGGAGATGTAGCGGATGAAGTATAAGTTACAGCGGTTACTGTGGTATTTGTTGTACCGTCGAACCCGACCCCGAATACTGTCAGCCTGTCTCCGACCCTAAACTTATCCTTCTCCAATATTGCTAGGGCGGTTCCTGTGGTGCGTGAGGTCGAAGATAGGAGAACACCCTTGGGGAAGTTTGAGTTTGCTGGTAGGATGTTGTCGTTGGACCAGTTGAAGTCTGTGCCTGCTATGTTGATTGTAACAACACCCATAGGCAGGTTGCTTAAGACGGTTACAGCTATTGGTCCAAAGCTGCCATCGCTTCCGGTCGTGACTGATGAGTGAGCTGTTTGTATTGTTTGACCAGCTACGGTTAATGTGATGGAGTTGGCTGAGATGCTCTGACTCGAGCCGAAACCTTTACCGAGAACGTATAGTGTAGTAGGAGCTGCGCTACTTACACTTATTATGTTGCTGCGTAGTGGAGAAGGAACTGTTGTGCTTGATAACAGCGCTATTGCAGGCTTAACTGTGAATGTAGTCGTAGCTGATTTACCTGAGCTGAGACCCAGTGCCGTTATAGTCTTTGAGCCGCCCGCTGTCGTATTAACAGCACTCGTTGTAGAGCCGGTGCCTTGATTAGTAAGGGCTGTAGTGTTTGTAGTGATCGTTATGGTCCCAAATACATCTGAAGGTATTATTTGCACAGTTTCTCCGGAGCCGAAGCCAGCTACGTCGATCGTCACACCGTGGCCATAGCGACCTTCAGCAACTTCGGTAGCGGTTCGCACAACCTTAATAGCTGGTGTGATTGTAAACGATGCCGTTTGTGAGATCTTAGTTTCACCACTCTCAGTATACACCGCAAAGACAATGTAATCGCCTCCTGCTAACGCCGGTACACTAAACTGAACTTTAAACCAGCCGTTTGCATCAGCCTTAACACCACCTGTAGGTGGTGAGCCTGCTATAGATGGGCGGGTAAGGGTAAGGGGATATCCTGCGGTTGCAGATGGTGTCGTGTCTGAAGTAGCGATACGCAGCAGTATATTATCCTGGCCAGGCGGGAAACCCGAACCTGTGACTGTAACAGTAGTCGCAGTAAGCTTAGTAACGCTTGAGGTTGGGCCAGCAGGATTACCAGAGGTCGGCGACAGAGTCAGCGTTGGTACAGCAGCAGAAGCCACACCGACCGGAGCAACCAAGCTAAGACTAGCAAACGAAGCCAAGACAAGCAGTGAAGCTATCACCAGAGACATCACTCTACTCATATCCATCAATCACCTTTTTCGTAAGACCAACATCAACCAGCAAACATATATAAGCCTTATGGACAAATCGTCTACCACCACCACAAAAACCACAAAAACGCTTATATGACACACACCCACCACACACCTATGGCCGAAACAATAAAAGCCAAAGCCCCCAAAACCTCAGCAAAACTCCAAGAAGCGAGCAATAGAAATCCACGGCCCCAAAAAAAAGGGCGCCATAAAAGCAGCACTCAAAGACGCTACGAAGCGCTTCACCACCACAGCTAAAGTCGATCAGAAAAGCTTAAAGGGATGCATCAAACCCGAATCAACATCCATAGAACTACAACAAAGTTAGTACCCTATAGATAGGATAGACCACCTCTGCCAAAACCCAAACACAAACACCACAACCTTAA
>Ga0209225_1000970_pt1 | contig 30258 bp, 36 predicted proteins | sample WasSprMetagenome_FD_184732 | JGI IMG/M metagenome (GOLD analysis project Ga0209225, IMG submission 184732) | Sulfidic aquatic microbial communities from Washburn Spring, Yellowstone National Park, USA - WS (SPAdes) (version 3) | ecosystem: Environmental > Aquatic > Thermal springs > Hot (42-90C)... | reverse complement strand
TTGTATTCTGAGGAAGAGGAAGAATTGCTGGGCTGAGTTGGTCAGCGTAGCTCAGAGATAAAACTCTGCTTTCGGTGAGAAAGATGCTTGTACGTTTAGAAATGGAGCTGGAAGATAAACCGGGTCAGCTTGTAAAAGTCCTAGATCCCATCGCTAAGCTTGGTGGAAACATCCAGAGCGTGATACATTTAAGGGAAAAGAAGACTCCCCTAGGGAGACTACCAGTTACCGTCGTGTTCGAAATTCAAGACAAGGAAAAACTCGAGAGACTTCTTCAGAACCTGCGTGACATGGGTATAAGAATTACACAAGTAGGGGAGAAGGAACTTCTTATTAAGACAACTCTTCTTCTTTTAGGCCATATCGTTCACTCCGACCTGCAGAAAATCATAGACGCCCTGAATGCAATGGAGAGCGTCAGGGTTTCGGACCTCACGCTGGCTGTTGGAGGAGTTGGTATGGAATCTGCGGCTAGGATGAGCCTGTTAGCTGGAAATCCGGAGCAATTGGTTCGAGCTCTTTCCCTTGTGGAGGAAATGGCTTCGAGGATGGGCTTGCTGGTCGTCAGGTGTGTGGGACAGTGAGGTTGATATTGGTTGGATTTGGGAATTTGGGTCGGGCTCTGGCCAGAATTCTCCTGCAAGATGGAAATCCCCTCCAAAGGAGGAAGATAGAGACAAGCGTGGTGGCTATCGTCGATGAAAAGGGAGGCGTGATTGACGAGAGAGGATTGAGACTAGAGAGAGTTTTGGAGGTTGCTGAGAAAGAAGGTTCTGTTGCGTCTTTGGGTCAGCCAGGGCTTTCGGCGGTAGAGGTGATAAGAAGCCTTGAAGCGGACGTGGTTTTAGAACTCACTCCCACGAACATCAGGACAGGTGAGCCTGGACTTACTCACATAAAGGAGGCGATGAATTCAGGAAAGCATGTGGTAACTTCAAACAAGGGTCCGCTAGTAGCGGCTTTCAGGGAACTCACCGAACTTGCCCAAAGACGAGGAGTTCAGTTTAGGTATTCGGCCACGGTGGGGGGTGCTATCCCTGTGCTCAGTCTGGCGAAAAGACTCTGTCTTGGTGATCGAATTCTCGCCATAAGAGGTGTGCTGAATGGGACTACCAATTATATATTGACCCGAATGGAAAGGGAGGGGCTCCCCCAGGACATTGTTTTAAGGGAGGCACAGGAACTTGGAATAGCGGAAAAAGACCCAACTTTGGATTTGGAAGGCATAGATACTGCCTGCAAACTCGTGATTTTAGCGAATTCCACTTTAGGTTTGAATGCCACCCTTTCGGATGTGAACATAACTGGAATCTCCAGAATAACTCCCGAGGCACTGAAGTTGGCAAAGGAGGCGGGATACACCGTAAGGTTAGTCGGAAGTGCTAGCTCTAAAGGACTAAGCGTACGTCCGTCGCTGGTACCTCTGGACCACCCGCTGGCTGTAAGTGGCACTCTCAACGCGGTGTGCTTTGAACTGGAGTATGCTAGGGAAATCACGATTTCTGGTTTTGGAGCAGGGCCAAGAGAGACTTCCAGCGCTCTGTTGTCGGACCTCCTTGAGATTGCTCAAAATCTTTAGGCAATGTTGCTGTGCGAATGAGGCGCCCCCTTGCCTTTGAATGTCGTTGCCAAGATTGCAATGCGACGCGTTTTCGATTGCGGGCCGAGGCTTTGTTGTACTACCAAGTTCCGGGAGGAAATGTGAACGTGTTCCGAGCCTCAACATTCTTTTGAAGGTTTCAATTCTACAAATCTCGGGTAAGATTGTGGAGATTATCCGGAGGCTGGGCTTATAAATTAGGAAGGAAGATAACCAATGGTTTATTCCGACAGGTGGAAATACATATACATCAACCCTTTGAAAGCTTTTGAGGAGGTAACGAGAGAACCAAATCTCTACAAAACGAGTTTGTATTCGATGATTGTTGGTACTATAATCTTCTCCTGCCTTTTTCAATATACGACTGCCAACGTTATTCATCCTTTCCTCCAGGCTCTTTGGGCTCTCGTTTTTACCTGCCTTTGGCTTCCTCCAGCCTTAGTAAGCTATGGAGTTCTGAGAGGCTTAGGTAAAAAAGTGGATTTCCAAACACATGTTGAATCCGTTTTTCTCGGAATGCAACCTCTCTTCCTCTGCCTTAATCTTTATTTTGTCGGTTCGATTCTCTACCACCACGTGATTCTGGGCGATTATCCATGTTACGTAGCATACGCCAGGATGGGTGAGTGGGTTTGGCTGGCAGGACTTGGAGCCTTGGGCTTCTTCGTTTCTTCAATCTTTTGCATGTTGTATTTCTGGAAGTTCGGGGGAGTAAAGTGGTATCTAATACCCTTTGTGTGGTTTGTTTTCGTCCTAAGTATGGCACCAGTATACTACCTCTACGTTCTCTTCACATGAAGCCAGAAACACGCTCCCGGCTGAGGCCCTACCTTCCGCTTCTCTGTCTGTTGATAGGTATTGGAACACTGATGGCTGTCTATTATCCTCCAACGGTAGGTCACTGGTACCTAGACGAGGAGAGTTTCCCGAACCAGTATGTGCCTGCAGTGGCAGGATATGGAGGCAGTTTCTCGGTTTCTCCCAAGATTGAAGCTTTGTGGATTGATGGCAACGAGGCTAAAATCGAGAAAGGGGTTATCAGTGTACAGGGCCTATCAGTCGGTTGGCACGAGGTTAAAGTTAGAATCAACGGAAGGGAAGAAAATCGTGGCAAGGCTTTGTATGTCGCTCCCTTTAATCAGGAGAACTTTATTTTTGCAGTTACGAGCGATATCCATGTTCCTAGGTTCGGAAAGGTGATGAGGGAAATTGTCGAAAATGGATTCAAGCTCGTTAACGAAATTGGCCCTGCTTTTGCCTTTGCCGCTGGAGACCTTGTCGACTATTCCTTGGATATCGAGTGGAAGTACTACTTGGACCTCAAGAAAAGAGTTGAGATGCCCTTCTACCAGTTACCTGGCAATCATGACACTTACAGCGATCCGAAGCTGAAAAAGTTCATCAAGCACTTAGGACCAACCGACTATTCATTCAAGTTTGGTGATGTTCTGTTTGTATGCACCACTCTGGTTCAGCCGTATGGTCGTGCTTGGGGAGGGCTTACAGGTAACCAGCTTGAGTGGCTTGATAACAGACTTTCCCCTCCGGCATCGCTTAAGTTCCTCATAAACCATCTCCCAGTGGCGTACGGGAAAACAACCATTTATCAAAACTTTCCCATCATCAACCGGGGCAATTACCATTCGTGTGTTTACTATGGGCACGAAAAACTAATGCAGCTTCTGAAAAGAGAGAATGTTGTTAGCATCTTTGGCCACTGGCATGTTTTTGATGAACCATTCGTTTATGATAACCTTCTTTTCTATCACAACCCTAGCCTCACTCCAAACTCAACGGGTGGACTTATTCAATGGGCGCTTGGTGGAGGAATGATGATGGCAGGGCACTCCTTCTACATCTTCCAAGTTGAGAACGGTCGAATCTCCTATGCCAAGCCCGTGGACATATACAAGTTAAGAATCGAGAGGATAGAAAAAGAAAATTGTGTTGAAGTAAAGGTCAAAAACGACCATCCCTATCCTGTTCCATTGAACCTGGAGTTTAAGCTCGGTGCTGGGATGTACAAGAGCACAGCTGGTGAAGTGTTCTACCCTGGTGGGGATAGGTGCTGGATCAGATACTTGGCGCCGGAAAACTGCGAGTCTTCCTTCACCGTCACCGTCGGCAGGTGAAAGGGAGATTTTAGGCACGGAAAATTCTGGAATGATTAAAATAGGGGTCATCGGGGCGGGAAGTATTGCTTGGTCCTCCACCTTGGTGCGGGATTTATGTCTTTTTCCGAAGCTTTGGGGAAGCACCGTTGTTTTGATGGACAAGGACGAAAATCGGCTGAGTCTCATCTATAGATTCGCCACGAGATATGCCTCTGAACTTAACGCGGATCTGAAGTTTGAGAAGACCGTGGATATGAGACAGGCCATAGAGGGCTCGGACTTCGTGATAAATACTGCCATGGCATGTGGGCACGCGTACTATGAGAAAATGAGGGAGATTTCGGAGAGGCATGGGTATTACAGGGGGATTAATAGCGTGGAGTGGAACATGGTCTCAGATTATCACACAATCTGGGGCTATTATCAGCTGAAGCTCATGCTTGAGGTAGCCAGAGAGGTCGAGGATTTAAACCCCAAGGCTTGGCTCCTTCTGCTTGCAAATCCGGTCTTCGAAGGAACCACTCTTATTTCAAGAAGGACCAAATGCAAAGTCATAGGGCTCTGTCATGGGCACTTGGGGGTTTTCAAAATAATGCAGATTCTGGGGATTGACCCAGCCGATGCTGAATTTGAGGCAATTGGCTTCAACCATCTCATCTGGCTTACGAAATTCAGGTACAGGGGGGACGATGCCTATTCCCTCTTGGACGGGTGGATTGACAAGCAAGCACAGGACTACTGGGAGAAGTGGAGGCAGGAACAGGAAGACCCGTTCGATGTGGAGATGTCCCCGGCGGCAGTTGATATGTATCGCACTTATGGTCTGTTTCCAGTAGGTGACACAGTTAGAAACGGAACTTGGAAGTATCATTGGGACCTAGAAACAAAGAAGAAATGGTATGGTCCCTTCGGTGGGCCCGACTCCGAAATCGGATGGAAAATCTACCTCTGGGAGCACGAGCAATGGCTTAACCGATGTGTGGAAGCTATCCAATCAGAGGTCCCCCTCGCCGAGTTTCTGCCTCCCCAGATGAGCAGGGAGTCCATCGTTCCCCTCATGAATTCCATAGCCAACGACGAGCCGGGGATATACCAAGTGAACGTCCCCAACCTAGGAACGATTCCAGGGATTCCAGGCAATGTGGCGGTTGAGGTTCCCGCTAAGGTTGACAGCAGGGGAATACATAGGATTCCGGTCGGCAGGCTTCCGGACGCGGTTCTCAAGCTTGCCCTGTACCCGAGGATGATGAGGATGGAGTGGGCACTAGAGGCTTTTCTAGAGGGAGGCAGGGACTGTCTTTCCAGCTGGCTGCTCTCAGATCCCAGAACCAAGTCCCCCAAACAGGCGGAAGAGGCGATAGACGCCCTGCTGGCGATCCCCGAGAACGAGGAAATGGCCAGACATTTCAGGTAGACCGCGAAAAAAGCGTAATAGCAAAAATTTTCAAATTTGGATGAAGTACGTAATCAAAGACCCCAAGGTCTGCCACGGGAAACCCGTATTTAAGGGAACCCGGATAATGGTCTGGCAAGTGCTAGAAATGCTTGCGGCGGGGGAAAAGGTTAACGATATACTCAAGAGTTACCCGAGCTTGACGAAGGAGATGATCGAGGAAGCCCTGAGTTATGCGGCTGAAATCCTTAAGGGAGAACATGCCAAGTCCCCCTGAGTTTCTCCTGGATGAGAACGTTAGGGTTGAGGTAATCGATTTCCTGAGAAGGAAAGGTTTCAAGGCTGAATACGTCCCAAAAGGGTCGACCAACGATAAAGTAGCTTCCTTGGCAAAAAGAAAGCGTCTGGTACTCATCACGCACGACACAGGCTTCGCTGACCCCAATTTGTATCCACCAAAGGAATTTTCTGGAATCATTGTTATCAGGATTTCTCCCTCCGCCCTGGACGAAATATTGTCCTCCCTTGAAAGAGCTCTCGAACAGGTTCGGGAAATTTCAGGAAAGCTTGTTGTCCTAGAGAAGGGGCGCGTGAGAATCACTTGACTTAGATTGAACCATCATGTTCGATGCGCACCGGTGATCCTATCGGTAATCTTAGCTTTTTGTAACCGAAGCACAAGCCTTGAGAGCCGGTCCCTGAGCGGGTAAAATCCGACCGTGAACCCGAAGGTGTAGAGAAGAGGATAGAGTAGATAAAAGAGCACTAAGAGGTTCACCGAGACCTCGTCGGGCGAGATTCCCAAGGCCGTGAGCACGAACCCCGGCCAGCGGAGATATAGGTAAATCACAATAAGCACGCTGAGAATCGAGACCAGTAGGCCCGTGAGAAACCAGAATTTTCCCCTCTGCTTCCATAGGGCTATAAAGGCGAAGAAGAGCCCTGCGCCGAACATAAGTGGCCAATCCGTAACGAACATCAAAAATTGCTCGCGAAGTATAAAGATTGAGGGTCGTGGTAATTGGAGGGGGACTGGGCGGGCTCTCGGTGGGGGCCCTCCTACACCACAGTGACTTCGAGGTCATTCTGTTCGAGAAGGAGAGGAACTTAGGAGGAAGGGCGGCCGTGTCAGAGATTCAAGGATTCAGGGTCGACCACGGGATTCATGCCTCCCTCTTCGCGGAGAAGAGCGCGGCAGGACAGATTCTGAAGGAGATAGGTCGGAAATTGCAGACGAGATTTTGTGGCATGCTATTTTACGAGGACGGGAGGTTTAAGGGTTTGATCGGGAGAAATTCCGTCATGGGGACCCTAGAGAAAATCAGGCTTCTCAGGAACCTTGCGGGAGCGGTTCGCGACCCTTCACTCTATCGGATTAGCATGGAGAGCTGGCTGGAGAGGGTGGAGGCGGGGGAGGGGGCGAGGAAGTTTTTTGTGGGTCTCGCCATTGGGCTTATGGCCTCCACGCACCTCGAGAGGCTCTCGATGGGGGAGCTCCTCCAATTTTTGAGGACAGCGGTTAGAAAGAGGAGGGCCTTCGGTTATCCGGTGGGCGGCTGGAACTCGGTCATATCCCCCCTTGCAGCCTCGCTTGGGAACGGAATCCGCCTGGGCTGCAGGGTGAAGGAAATCTTGGTGGAAGGGAGAAGGGCTGTGGGGATTGTGGCTGGTGGGGAGGAGGTAAGAGCAGATTACGTCATCTTCGCCGCCCCCGCCTTTTTGCTCCCGTCCCTGCTTCCCCTGCCAAAAGATTACAGGAAAAAGCTGGAGGGGATACGACCAACAGCTGGAGTGATTCTGGACTTCGGGCTCGGAAGGCGGGTGAGCAAAATCCGCGATGTGATCGTCACGCTCGAACCTCCCACGCTCGGCTGGTTTACCTCCAACGTCGAGCCCTCGCTGGCCCCACCTGGCAGGCAGCTCCTCACCACCTTCATGCCGCTTGAGGTTGAGGAACTTAAGGGAGGAGCGAAGAAAGCTCTAATGCGGCTCAGGGAGGTGTATTTAGGGATTTTCCCAGAAATCGAGAAAAACCTTCTCTGGGAACGCGGCTTTCCGACCATTGTCAACGGTGCCGAGCTTAACGTTCATCAGACGCGTCTCGACAGACCGCCGGTTCGCGCCCCCATCCAGAACCTCTTCTTGGTTGGAGACACCACCAACGCCGAGGGAGCAGGTGCAGAGATAGCCTTCAATTCTGCATTGGAGTGCGTGCAACAGATTGAATCGAGCTCAAGTGGTTCCTCATGCTCCTAGGGCTCAACGAGGCCACCCTTTTGCCGTTGGACGCCCTCACCTTCGCTGAGGTGGCCGCTGCCGCGGGGTTCGATGGGGTTGAGTTTAGGATAGAGAGAGTGGAGGAGTGCCTCCGAAAGGGGGAGCTGGGAGATCTTGCCGAGGTTCTTAAGAGCCACAAACTCAGCGTCGTAAGCTTGAACGCCCTTGAAGATTTCTCCCTATCCCCTGCTCAGCAATTTGAGAGGATGCTGGGGAAAGTTGAGTTTCTTTTCTCCAAGGTTTGCGGCGAGATAGGCTGTGATTTGCTGGTGGCGGTCCCCTCCTTTCTACAAGGAAAAACCCGAGCATCGCTGATCGAAAGAACCGAGAAAAGGCTGGAGGAACTTTGCCGGGTGGTGGGGGAGTACGGCGGGAGAATTGGGTTTGAGTTCTTGGGGTTCCGCGAATGCTCGGTCAACACTCTGGAGAAAGCGTGGGGGATTGTGGGGAGCTTGAATCTGGAGAATCTAGGCCTAGTAATTGATACCTTCCACTTTCACCTGAGCGGCAGCTCCCCCGAGACCCTTGCCAGAATCCCCGGACGGAGGATCTTCCTGGTTCATGTGAACGATGCCCCTCCCCTGCCGAAGCGCGAGCTGAGGGACGCTCACAGAATCCTTCCTGGAAAGGGAACCATACCTTTGGAGAGTTTTCTGCACGCTTTAAGAGAAACCAAATATAATGGTTACCTTTCGGTCGAGCTGTTTAACGAGGAGTACTGGAGGCGGGACCCGGAGCGCGTCGCGGCGGAGGCCCTGTCATCCCTCAAATCCGTGCTCGAGTCCTCTGGAATTTTTCCGAAGCGGAGATAATGCCAGAGACGACGTCTCCCCTATGCGGTGTTTGGAACCGAGAACCTCAGAATGTTTTCTACCGGACGAGGAGAAGGTGGTGATAAGGACAAAGTACCTAAAGGGGCACAGGGAACGAATTCAGGTCGTCTGGAAGGAGCACGTTCGGGAGATTCCGCCGGAGGCTAGGGAGAGGGCCCTGAGAGTTCTGGAGGAGGTGGGCAGGCGAGTGTTTTCGTACACAACAAAATTCGTCATCATGGAGGGAAACCTTGCCAAGCACGCAATGGTTCCGGACCACTGGCACATGGTTGCTAGCGATCTAGATCCTCGCGCTGAAGATTTTGAACAAATCCTCAGCACACCATGGATTAGGGTCGTCGAAACGAAGCCGTGAAAGTTTCAATCAGTGCAGACGGTGCCCTAGAAAGTAGAAATAGGGGAGGGTGCACTTGGCTACCTTTCTCAGCCCTACCCCACTCCTGATTGTTTCGTTTAGGGCCTCGGTGCTCGAGTACTTGAAGTTGAAGCACCACTCCTTCCTGATCAGCCTGTTACTGGCCGTCCATCGGTACCTGATGAAGTCCAGAATAGTCGGCTCCCAGAAGTGGATTCCTAGCCTCCTTCCCAGCTCCAGCGCCAGCTTGGCGAGCGGGACGGGGATTTTTAAAGCTCTCATGCCGCGGGAGCGAAGGTACGAGGCGTCAATAGCACCATCTCCGCCCACATTGTAAACCCCCGGATGCTCCTCCACCGCCGCCCGGTAGAAGGCCTCCACAACATCCTCCTCGTGCACGAGCTGCAGGGGCACGGTGGGGAACTCCCCGATGCGTACGGCCAGACCGGCCTTGAGCGCCAGAACATAGGCGAGAATAGGGTTGTCGATGTGTGAACCTACCACCGTGCTGAGCCTGAGCGAGGTCACCTCCATCCTCCCGGCCAGCTCCTGACACATCCTCTCCACCTCTGCCTTCTCCCGGGCGTACTGTATGTTTGGCCTAGGCGGGTCCTCCTCCGTTAGCCACTCGGGGTTGTCGGGGTGGGCACCATAGACTGTGGTGCTGCTCGCGAAGACGAACTTGCGGGCACCACACTCCTTCGCCGCCAGCAGGACGTTCCTCGATCCCCCCACGTTCACCTCTCTTTGGAAGGCCGGGTCGGGCGGGGGATTCAGGATGAAGGCGAGGTGTACCACCGCGTCAACTCCATGCTTCTTGAAAACTTTCCTCAGCGCTGGGTCCCGGATGTCCATCCTGTAGTGCTTCAGCTTTGTGTGCGGACCGAAAGGTTTCAAGTCTATCCCCACTATGCCCTCAACCTCCTCGCACTTCGCCAGCCTTTCAACCAAAGCCCGTCCCACGAATCCAGAGACTCCTGTGATGGCTATTCTCATGGAAGTCTCGAGGCCGCCGCCTTGTCCAGCATCACCGTGCACGCGGGATGCCGTTGGAGAATGGAAGCTGGAACTTTGGTAGTTACGGGTCCCTTCAAGGCTTTCGCAACGATGTCTGCCTTTGCCTGACCATGAGCCATCAGTAGGATTTCTCTTGCCTCCATGATAGTTCCCAATCCCATTGTCATTCCCTTTTTCGGAACCCTCTCCCCAAAATAACGTGCTAGATATGTCTTAGTAGTTTCTGTGAGTTCGACAATTCTCGTTCTTGAATCAAAGGGTGAACCAGGCTCGTTGAGACCTAGATGCCCATTGAGCCCTATGCCTAAGAGTTGGAGGTCAATTCCTCCTACCCTCTTGATTTCTTCCTCATAGGCTTGGCAGGCGGAAGCTGGATTAGGAGAGGAAGCATCGAGAAAGTGCATGTTTTTATGTGGAATGTTCAGGTAGCGGAGTAAAGTTTCAAGGAGCTGCGATTTGCAGGAATAGGGATGAGACGATGGTAACTCTAAATACTCGTCGAGTGCAAAGGTTTTGACCTGCGAGAAATCTACTTCATCCCTCTCGCACATTCTGACGAGTTCCCTGTAGCATTCCAGTGGTGTCTCGCCTGTTATGAGACCTAACACAAGCTTCGGGTTTTTCCTAATTGCAGATGCTATAAATTTAGCGGCTTCTTTCCCCAATATTTCACGGTTTTCATACACGAATATTTTCATCAGATTGTGGTCTCGTTTTAAAAAAGCCGGTGCGGGGGAGGGGATTTGAACCCCTGAGAGCCCTACGGCTACAGGATCTTAAGTCCTGCCCTTTCGACCAGGCTCAGGCACCCCCGCCCAAATAAAGTTGGTTTGCGCCTATTTTTCGGTTAGCCGAGATATTTAATGGCGAAGAAGGAGGAAAGAGGTTATATTTCAACAATTCTGGCAGAAATTCCCCCTGAGGGCAAAGTAGAGACAGCACCGGCACCCGCTGAGGAAGAAATAAAACCAGTTCTCTGGGAAGCCCCGGAGGTACCCTCAGGAGCGAAGGTTTTGGACAGGTACGGGGAGTGCGAGATACTTTCCGTTGAAGGAGTAGTTCTTCCACTGTACAGGCTCAAGCTCCCGCAACTGAGCGATTCCGAGAAGAAACTTCTCAAAATTGTTAAAGAGAGGGCAGCCGAGGAGGTCAAGGTAGATCCTTCCACCGTCAAGGATCCCTCGGCGCTCAGGCAACTCTTCCTAAAGGAGACCATAAGAATCGGGGCGGAGGAGGCAAAGAAGCTTCGCGTTCCGTCAAGTCGGGTCAAGGTGATTTCTGAACTAGCGGTGAGGGACATGCTTGGTTATGGACCCCTCGACCCCCTGCTCGCTGACGATAAGTTGGAGGATATCTTGGTGATTGGCACGGGAAAGCCCGTGTACGTGTATCACAGAAAGTACGGTATGTGTTGCACGAACGTGGTCTTCGAGGATGAGGAATCCATCCGTTATCTCATCGAAAAGATGGCAAGGGTCGTGGGAAGGAGAATAGACCAGCAGGTACCATTACTGGACGCGAGGTTGCCTGACGGAAGCAGGGTAAATGCCACCCTCCCCCCTGTCTCGCTAGATGGGCCCACCATCTCCATCAGGAAGTTCAGGTCGGACCCGCTAACAGTGGTGGACCTGCTGAACTATGGAACGCTGAACCTAGAGGTGGCCTCTTTCCTTTGGGCAGTGACGGATGGTTTTGGGGTGAAGCCCGCAAATATCCTCATATCTGGAGGAACTGGTTCGGGGAAGACCACTACTCTCAACACCCTCTCAACTTTCGTCCCCGAGAGAGAGAGGATAATTTCCATCGAGGACACGGCAGAATTGCAACTCTTCCACAAACACTGGGTGAGGCTGGAATGCGTGCATCCCCGCACCTTCTTCATAGACGGAAGTGGTGTTCTTAGGAGAGTAGGAGAGAGCTTTGAAGAGGAAGCTAAGAGACATACCGGAAGAACTATCCTCTCTGGTCCTAACCTTTATCTCGAGTATCCCAATCCGGTGTCTTCAGTGCTCGCCACAAAGGTTCCCGAACTAGAGACCTTCCCCGATACGCTCGAGCTTTTGGGAAGAACCCACATCCCAGAGTACTGGGTGGTGATAAGAACGGCCGATGGAAGCAGGCTCAGAGTAACACCCAACTCTCCCCTTCTGGTCCTCTCGGGCGGAAAAAAGGTGGAACTGCCAGCGGGAAAAGTGAAAGTGGGAGATTACTTGCCAATTCTTGCGTCGGTTAACCTTCCGGGGGAGGAGGTGAGCATAGATCCTAAGAAATTTGCCCACTGGAGGGTTCATCGTTCGCAAGCTAGCCCGGTCCTGAAGAAGATGGTGAGGGAGGCTAGGAGACTCGGTTATACCAACGCGAAGCTCGCAAGGGAAATGGGAATCTCAGAGAAAGCTCTTGAGAACTACTTGTACAAAAAGATTCCGAATCACGTTCCTCTCCACATGTTGCTGAGGCTCTCGGAAATCTTGGGGAGGGAACTTCCCTCTTTTACACGATGGGTTGGGAATAGAGGGAAGCAAGTGATTCATCTCCCCGCCAAACTCGATGAGCACCTAGCCTACCTAGTAGGAGTGATTTCTGGGGATGGGAGTCTCGAGAAATACCGAGTGAAAATATATCCTGGCACGAAACTAGAAACCCTAAAAACGAGCAAGAAAGTCTTTGGCGTTGTAGCGAAACTCAGGATAAGGCAAAGAGCGAGGAAAAAGCGAGAGATTTGCTATGTTTTGGATTCGGTGTTGATTGCCGAGTTTATCCACAAATTCTTTGAGATTCCTATAGGCAAGAAGGCCCGAGCACTGAAGGTCCCAGAAGTAATTCAAAGGGCAAAGGAAAACGTTGTTGCAGCATATCTTGCGGGACTTGTGGACAGCGATGGTTGCGTGGATTATAGAAATGGTCGCATCTTTCTGACCACCATGAGCCGGGAACTCGCAACTGGAGTTAGATACCTTCTTTGCAGACTTGGAGTCTTCAGCAAAGTTTGGGAAAGGAGAGGGGGGTACAAGCCTACCCAGACTTACCAGATTTCGGTAAGTGGGGAGGACGCGAAGAAGCTTGCTGAAAAACTCAGACCGTACGTGTGCAAGCGCAACCGAACACGACTCAACTACCTCCTCAAATCAAGTCGGCAACTCAAGCCAAGGGCAGTTGGAGGAAGGGAAGGAGACATAGTTTGGTGTAGGGTTACACAAGTGAGAAAGGAATGGAATTACCAAGCTCTTCATTCGTATAACATTGCTCCCTCTTCCACCCACTACTACCCGGCTGGTGAGATGGGTTTTGTAGCCACGAACCCAAACACTCGCCCTCCCAACATCGAAGGCCGGGGGGAGATTACGATGGACGATTTGGTGAAAAATGCCCTCCGAATGAGACCTGACAGATTGATTGTCGGAGAGGTCAGGGGGCCGGAGGCACTAACCATGTTCACTGCCATGAACACCGGGCATGAGGGCTGTATGGGTACCCTTCACGCCAACTCCGCGGCCGAGACCATCACCCGCTTGACCGAGCCCCCCATGAGCGTTCCGCCAATCATGATTCCCGCCCTCGATATCATCATCATGCAGCAGCGCATCCTTCATAAGCAGAAGGGAACGGTTAGGAGGATAACAGAGGTTGCGGAAGTAACGGGACTAGAGGGAGGAAGGCCGCAGTTGAGCAGGATATACGTTTGGGATGCGAAAAAGGACGATCTCCTTCCGACCAACGTGCCCAGCCGAACCCTGCGGACGATCTCCGAGTTCTCGGGCATGACGCTAGGGGAGCTCCAACAGGAGATGAAAAGGAGACAGAAGGTGCTTGCTTGGCTGGTCAAGAAGGGGATAAGGGACCTCAAACGGGTTTCCGAGGTCATTCAGCGATACTATCTGGAGCCTGAAAAGGTGCTGAAAGAGGTAGCCTGATGGCGAAGAGGAGGAGGGAGGGTTCACTTCTCTCTTTCTTCTCTAAGTTGGGCTCTGGTTTGTTCAAGGTGGGGGAGGCAATGGGTGGAAAGCCGGGGGAGGAGGAGGCAGTGGAACGTTTGGAGAAAATAAAGGAGGTCTCGGTTGTCTCCTTGACACCTACGCCAGTTCTCGAAGAGGAGAGGGCTTGGATGAGAAAGAGGGCCGAGCTTCGGCGCCCCTTCTCCGAGCGTGTCACCCAGTTTTTGGTTTCCCCCTTCAAGAAACCGGCGCAAAGGCTTGTCGGTTCCTTTGCTGGCTTGGAGCGAGACCTTTATCGTGCGAACATGAAGATTTCTCCAGAGGTCTTCGTTGCTCTCACTCTCGCCCTCACCCTCTTGGTGGGAATTCCTATTTTCCTGTTTTCTATGTTCTTCCTCCCGTTTCCCGTTAACCTGCCCATTGGGGTGTTCGGGTTTGTTTTCGTCTTCATGTATATCAGAAATTATCCCCGGAAGAGGGCGTTGGCGAGGGTTATCGATGTCAACAGAAAGCTCCCGTACGTCTTGAGGCATCTCTCTACCAGCCTCAACTCCGGCGTGGGGCTTCCCGAGGCTATCGTTTCGGTCTCGCAGGCTGATTATGGGGCTCTTTCGGAGGAATTCGCCAGAGTGGTTCAGGATGTCAAGGCTGGAATGAGCTTGGAGGAAGCATTGGCGAGGCTGGACGAAAGGGTGGAGTCCCTTGCTCTAAGAAGAGCCATTCGGCAGATAAGGAGAACCCTTCAAACTGGTGGAGACTTGGCGAAGATTTTGACCTCCATGGCCAACGAGACCGCCTTCGAGCTGCGCATGAAGTTAAGGGACTACACGCAATCCCTGAACCTTTTTGGTCTGATGTACATGTTTGCCTCCTCGGTTCTTCCTGCCATGCTTATCATCGCCTTCACCGTCATGGGGAGGATAGGGGCCGCCGCTCTTCCGCCAGCGGTAATTTCTATGATGCTGACTTTTGTCCTCCCCATGCTCCTACTGTTTTTGGTTCTGACCATCAAGAGAATGGAGCCCAAGCTCTGATATGGTGTCCAAGTCCATCGCTAGGCTGGGAAGACTCCTTCCCGAAAGTTTCAGGGTAAACCTAGACAGAAGGTTGGCCTCCACTAGGATGGCTTTTACGGCCGAGGAATTCGCAGGTCTTTCTCTGTTACTTTCACTCTTCCTCTCACTTTTTGCAGGGGTAATGGGAGCTCTTCTTTTATCTCCCGCCATGTTTTTCCTCTTCCCCGCCTTGTTCCCCGTTCTTTTCCTAGTTTTAGTTTGGGCCGTCCCCTATCAGAAGGCGAGGAAGAGGGCTGCCGAACTGGAGAGGGAGCTACCCGATGCGTTGAGGCACATGGCGAGCGTTCTAAGGGCGGGGGTGGGAATAGAAGAGGCACTCACGGAAATCTCGAAGTCAAAATACGGTGCACTCTCCGAGGAGTTTGGAAGGGTGGTGGCGGAGGTGAAGAAGGGTAGGAGTCTGGCAAGTGCCCTTCTGGCTTTTGGCAAGAGATCCTTCTCTCCCCTCTGTGAGCGGACCTCAAGGCTGATTGTGGAGGGGGTCGAAAGAGGGGCGGGGCTGGCGGACGTGCTGGAGGCTGTCGCCACCGATGCCATAGAGGTAAGAGCCATCCAAAGGGAGCGGGTGGCTGTCACCACTCAACAGGTCCTGTTCCTGATGGTGGTCTCGGTCATGGCCGCCCCCTTTGTGATAGGATTGGCTCTCTCTATAACCGGCATAGGTGGGCCGGCTGGAGAGACCACCGGACTGGCAGCCGAACTCAGTCTCCCCGTTACCATTTACACGGCGATTCAGGCTTTCGTATCAGGTTTAGCGGTTGGAATTATTCGATACGGTAGCGCAAGCAAGGGAATGAGATACTCTGTTCTCTTTGTTCCAATGGCGGTTCTTATCTTAAGAGGCTCGGGTCTCGCCTTAAAATTCATAGCACCCATTCGCTGAGTTTCCAATAGGTTTTTAAAAGAAGGAGTTGAAGGAAAGATGAACGGGATAAAAAATAGGGGTCAGGGAGCAACCGAGTACTTGCTGATATTGGCTGCCGTTCTCGTAGTGGTGGCAGTTGCAGTTTACTATGTAACGAGAGCAGGGGCAGCTGCACCGAATCTGACGTTGATGCCATACGTCAAGGGGGAGAACATTTACATAAAGGCCACCACGACCTCGACCGACACCGTTAAGGCGGGCGACTGGGAGTACGTGGTGTATCTGCAAGGTCAGGCAGCTCCAGCGGCTACCACGGGAACCTTCGACTTGACACCCAACACCGATACTCTCTTAACCTCGGTTACACAGTCCGGAACGTACGTGGTCAGAATCAGACACAAACCTTCCGGGAAGTTCCTAGTGGACACAACCGTTTCCGTCTCCCTCTAGACCCCAAACAACGTAATGGGCTTTTGGCCTTTTGAGAGTAGATTTTTTTTTAATGAAAGCTCAGACTTCTGTTGAGTTTCTCCTCCTTTTAGCTGCTATGTTGGTCACGCTTGCCGGAATCCTGGCCTATTTGGTTACCTCTTCGTCCTCGGTGGGTTCGAGCGTCTCTGGGGAGGTGGAAAACACGAGGCAGGAGGCTTCAAACATTTTGAAATCCCAGTTCGGCACCTTTCGAACCTTTATCAGAGACGATGTTTGGACGCGGTGGAACGTGGTCTACACCGGAAAAGTACTGAATTTTAATCCGGGAAACAAATCCGTTATAATCCACCAACGGTTGTGTTTCTGAAAACGTAACAAATCGCACAAAGGGAAAACTGCTTAAAAGGAGGTCTGTACCATTCTGAAGGTCCATCCAAACAGCTAATCCTTCTGGTATCATGGTTTTCCTAGTCGGAATTCTGGTGAATGGAAACGCACCTAGGTTGAAATCGGTTACATTTTTAACGTTCTGTGATATTTGTAACCTCGACAATCGGACCAACCTTTGAACCCCTGAGTCCGAACAGCGGCCTCTCTACCCTTACCTTAACCTTCTGGCCCTTCTTGACCCTGAAGGGGGCTTCCGCGAGGTAAAGCCCCGCCTTGGTATTGCTCCTGATATCGTAACCCACCCTAACCAGCGCCTTCCCCCCCATGGTTTTTTCCACCACTCCGTAGGTGAAATCCCTGCCGTACTTTATCCTGAAGGTTGAAACAGAAACCAGGAGAAATCCAAGTCCGGCTAGGACGAAGAGCGGACCGAGGCGGGTGAGGAAGAGGAACCAGGGAAGGAGGACGCAGAGGAAAAGGAAGAAGCGGTAAGCGGGGTAGTCCTCGCCGAAAGCCGCTTTGAGCTGGGGGAGGAGGGAGAGTAGATAGGTAGAAACAAGGGCTAGGGGGAAGACCAACCAAAATGAAAAAATCGCGCAAACGGCGAAAAGGAGGGAGAGGAGGAAGGCCACCTGGACCTTGAGGATCACGTACTCCGGCCATCCCATCCCCTTTCCCTCGAAATACCCCTTGAGCGGGCGAGGGACCTGCGGGGGACCAAGCTTTTTGCGCACCTTAGGGAGCTTGGGTTTGGGTATGCTCGGGTGGAGGATCGCTTCCCCCAGTCTTTCGAAGAACTTCCTCAAGCTCATGGGGCCCCAATGTTAACCACTTTGCTGCACTGCGCGTTCTCCAGCCCCCAGCTCTTGGTGGCGAAAATGTATGCAAAGTTTTCAATGACCCAAGCCCTCACTGGGATTCCTCCGTATTGGTAGTATACGAGGGCGAGGTCGCGGAGGAGGGAGTTGTCGATAAGGAAGCCCATCGCTGCGAGCTTGGAGACGTTGTATTCTGCATCCTCCCCCGCGAAGGCCACCTTCCTCCCCCCGATCCTCACGGAAGAGGCCTCGCTCCCACCCTTCAGGGAGGCTAGGAAGGCGGAGAGGAGGAGCACGACGGTGAAGATGAGGAGGAGAGAAAGACCGCTGAAGATGAACCCGCGCTGATCAGGCATGGGGCCCCCTCCAGACGTAAAGGGTCACGGGCTCGAACTCGGGCTTCTTCCTCGAGGACCACTCCAGCGCCCTTATTGCCAGGGTAAGCCACTGGTTTTCTCCCACCCCCTGCGTGGCGCTCTCCACGAAGTGCGTATTGAAGAGGGTGGCCCTCTCCCTCCTGTAAACACCCGGGGATATCTCAGTCAGGGAATCCTTTGCTAGGATGGCAGAGTTGTCCCTCCTTCTCGGCGGTTTTGGGGTCCAATATGACTGAGCGAGGACGTAAACCGGACGCCCCAGCCTTCTCTGAGGCTCGTACCTATACTGGGGCATGGTATCTAGATATGGGATATTCTCACCAACTTGAAAGTTTTCGGTGAGGTAGTGGGTGTTATCCACGATGAGGATATCTTGGGTTTGCGTCCTTGAGGTTCTTAGCCGAGCTGCAAAAATCCTCTGGAACTCCGGCGTATTGTTGTTCAGCATGGTGGCACCACCACCCACTACCCCATACCAGCCGTTCCTATTACCCCGTTCGAGGGCCAATCTCGTTGCCAGAGCAAAGGAGTTGTCCACATCGGGGAGGAAAACCACGTGCGGCGTGTTCTCGTTGAGCTGGCTTATCAGACTCCTAAAGTAAGTCTCATCGTTTGTGCGGATGAAAATCCAGTTTGGTCTAAGGTTATGGATGTTGTCCAGAAAGATGTTCTCGTCATTCTCGTCCACCCAAGCCAGTATCCTCAGGTTCTCCAAGATCACGAAATCCACGGTCACGCGGGTGCAGGCCGCAACCTCTTCAAGATTCTCGAAGGCGCCCGGCCAGGCAGGCGAGTCGTCTGGATAGACCGTCAGCTTCTCCGTTTTCAGCTTGGCCTGAAGGTGGGGGGGGAGCCCTATGTCGAGCCTGAACTGTAGGTAGGAAGGGAGAAGACTTCTTAGGTTCTCCCGCAAAATCAGCTTTGCATTCTCGGGCAAGGGTACTCTCCGTGCGAGCATTCCGATGGCCTCGCTCAGAGCACCACGTCTTTCCAAGCAGAGGAGGGCATCGGAAGCAAACCTCGAGAGTCTTTCGTATCCATGCTCCTGGTAACCCAAAATTGGAGGAGCCAGCTTCACCGCCGCCGCCACTAACATGGTGGTCAGCAAGAGGGCGAAGACGGCATCCAAGCTAAGGATGAAGCCCCCCTCCCTCATCTCCAAAGCACCACCTCCAAGAAGCCGGTTCTCACACACTTGGGGTCCATCAGGGCCAAGGAGGGCGGGGAGCAGGCTGGCAGTTCGACCAGCTGCAAAAGGGCCCAAGTGTTGGCATCCCCAGTGACCCTATACTCCAGCTCGTTCGATCCGGGCTCGAAGGGTTCCTCCAGCCATACATCGTTTTCAATCCCTCCATGGATCACCCCATGACCGGCAGGAAAGGGATTCGGGAATGCATTCTCCGCTCCCATCGAACTGTTGTAAATGTAGCCATCCTCCGTGTCCGCGACAGGATCTTCAGGAGGATCCTCGTTTATCCCGAGCGACACGTTGTCCACCCTATAGGCGGGGTCTGGGTCCGAGACCACCCTTATGTAGAGGTCGAAAGCATCGTACTCGAACTGACTGAGCCAAAATTCGAATTCGTTCTCCCTAGTTCCGGCATCCGCGAATTCTATATAATTCTCCCATAAGACCCTGCCGGTTCTAAGAAGGATTGGCCTCCTGACCACAACCACCTTACTCGCATTCTCAAAGCCCGATGGTTGCGACTGGCCGGGTTGCCAGCGGGGCCAGAAGCTCCACAGTATCATTTCGCTCTCCCGGTAGGATCCAGCCACAAACACGGCCTCTCTCAGTCCCACCCTTATCCAGAACCTCTCCCCCCCAAACATTCTGCTGATGCTCTCCTTGGCCGGACTTGAATCCCAGTTTCCGGACCTTAGGATTTCTCTTAGTCTTGCGAGCCTCCATAAATCGATACTACACTTTAGCGTTAGGTTTCTCCAGTTTTCAGCTATTCCGGGAACCTTCAGGCTTTCGGGTCTATCAGCCCAGTCGCTCGGGGTCCCGCATGTATATACGAGGACATCGGCGGCATCGTTGGCCGTTCGCTCTAACGAGTAACCCGACCAGTAGGCCTCAACCCTCCCGCGGAGCTCGCCGAAACTGGAACCGAGCAGACCTAGGGCAAGAGCGAAAACACCCACGGCGAAAAAGACATCGAGGGTAAAGATTTGCCCCTTAGAGCCTCTCGATTCTGATTTCCACATCGTACCCTCCTACAGGCCCGGGCTGCGAGGGGAAGCTGCCGGTGAGGGTATAGCAGAGGAAGCTCAGTGCATTCTCCCTCAGCCGGTTTTCTATCTCCCCGTCCGGAAGGCTCGAGCCCCTGACAGCCACCCTGAAGACCACTGTCCTGCCCTCCAGCCAGGCCCCCTCCACCTGGAACTCTCCACCGTTCTCCCTCAGGCCTGCGATGGCGTTCTCCACTCCAAGCCTCGCCCCGCCCAGCACCATCTGCTCCTCGCTCCTGCCCCTTGAGAAGAAGGTCAGAGTGGTGGCGGCGATCAGTATGGCGGAGAGAAGGAGTAGCATCTCCAAGCTTGTCTGCCCCCTCAAGCGATTCCCTCCACAGATATTTCGTTCTCCCGCCAGCCCACCCGGATGGAGCCGGCGAGGTTCTCGGGGCCGAGGCTGAAGGGTCTCACCACGTCCCCGCAGAGGACCGGCACCGAGGCTAGGAGGGTGTTGTCTTCCCCGAGGGCAAGAAGGAGGTTTTCGGAGAGGAGAAGCTGGTAGGAGAAGTCTGAGGGGAGGCGGAGGAAGATTTCAAGGTTCTCGGTGGTATAGACGGTGTTGATGGCGGCAAGTAGCTTCTCGCACGCGGCCTTAGCTCTCAGCATTCGCCCTTCTCTCGATGCCTCTTCTCTCCACCTGCCATGAACGGAGTAAATGCTGGCGAAGATGGTCAGAATTAGGGCAAAGGCGATTAGGAGATCGACCGTGAAGAACCCCCTATCCTGGCCTGATCCTGACATACAGCGTGCGGTTCTCATACCACATGTTTTCCTGTGCATTCTCCCATAGAACCCTCGCGGCATGGGTGCCGGGGGAGAGGTACAGGTAGGTGCCCTCAAGGTTTTCGGAGAGGTACCTAATCGGGACAATGAAGTTCTCGCCGCTCTCAACCCTCACCACCTTCAATGCCCCGTTCTCCGTAATCTGGTTCTCCAGGAAGACCGTACAGCCCTGCTCTAGCGTGAAGAGGAAGGTTTTGCAAGACCCAGGTCCAGCTGAGTAAACCGAGTTTATGGCATCCGCTAAGCCGTCTGCAAGTATTTTGGCCCGAGACATGGAGGAGGTTTCCGCGGCGACCTTCTGCGAGGGGCTTATGGCCTGGGGCCAGATCACTATCCCAAAAATCATGAGGAAAGCTCCAAAGAGGATCAAATACTCGACTGCCACCTGACCCTTCATGCTCTCTTCAGAATCTGGTCGCTCACGTACAGATTGTCTGGTCCTATGTACCTGAAGGTGGTCCGGTGGAGGGAGCGCTGGGACGAGTTTTCCATCCTCCCCTGCAAAAAGTTCTCGGCTGGCAGGAGAGAAGGAAAGGTCAGGATGTCAAAGCCTAAGTCCACCCGAAGGGCCCACCTGTTGTTCTCGTTCTCCCAGCTGAACCCCACCGGTGGAACCCAGTACTCTACCGTCTGTCTTGCACCAATACCCTCGGAATAAACTGAGTTGAGAGCGTTGACTAGGAGGGTGGCCGCACGTCTGGCGTCGGCGAGCCGGACTCCTTCCTCCAAGTCCTCTTTCCCCCTCTGATAGAGAACCATAGAAATCCCGGCAAAGACCATCAAAAGTGCAGAAAAGATGAGAATAAACTCTATGCTTATCTGGCCCCTCATCAGAATGTTTGGAGACTATAAGCAAATGCTCAGAGTGTAGAGTGGGGAGAACCATAGCCTTTTTGTCCGGAAAGGGGGGTACGGGTAAAAGCACGGTGGTTTGCAATCTGGGTGCTGCACTGGCGGAAATGGGAAAACGAACCGTGGTGGTGGATGCCGATTTGACCATGGCGGATATTGGCCTCATGTTGGGATTGCACGACAAAAAGATAACCCTCCACGAGGTTCTAGCCGGAAAAGCCAAACCGGAGAAGGCCGTTTACCGCAGCTTTCATGATCTCCAGGTGGTCCCTTGCGGGATTTCGCTTGCGGGGGTAGAGGCGATGAAACCGGAGCGAATGAAGGAAGTCGTGAGGAAGCTGGCGAAAGACCAAGATTTTCTCCTCTTGGATTGTCCTTCGGGCTTCGGTGAGGATACTCTTGCTCCTCTTCAAGCCGCGGAAGAAGCGATAATAGTCCTCAACCCTGATTTTGCTTCGGTTACCAATGCCCTGAATGCAAAAATACTCGTGCAGCAGGCCGGACTGAAGTTGGTGGGGGCTGTCCTCAACAGAGTGGGAAGGGGACTTCCAACTAGGCGGGTTGTCTCCACACTGGGTATATCCGTTCTAGCCGAGATTCCCGAGGACCCGGAGGTTCCGAGGGCGACTTCGGTAGGCGAGCCCGTAATAGTTTTCGCCCCCCGCTCACGCTCCTCTAAGGCCTTCAGAAAGCTGGCGAGGGTTTTGGCACATGATTGAGGACATTAAGCAGGAGCTTGATAACCTCTCTTCAGAGCTTAGAGAAATAGTAAGGACGAGGTGGAACTATCTGGTGGAAATGTTGAGGTTCAGCGTGGCAGCTTGGATTTTCGGCTTTGCCTGTTTTTTCACCACAGTTCTGTACCTCGCCCCCGCACCTCTCATTTTTTATCCAAGTTCTTTTTCCCTGCTCCTGATTGCAGAAGCCGCGGCACTTGTGATCATAGGCCTTAGGTTGAGGAAATACGACAGGGAAATGAAAAAGTTGGCGGAAGCTAGGAGAAGACTCTTGATTGAATACCAAAAGCTCGTTCTCAGCTATGTGAAGAGGACCGTGAAGGAAGGACTGCTAGTGCTCGCAAAGCCTTCTAGCAAGTCTGGTTAGAACCTTGGAGGCTGGCTTGTTGGGGGAAGTCAAATAAAAAAGCTTTCCAATCGCCCCCGCTTTTTCCACCCCCCTATCGTTTGGTATTTCTGCGAGAATCGGTAACTCTAGTATCTTTCCTATTTCATCGGATGGGACCTCGTAGTCCTCACCCCTTATCCTATTCACGACCACACCTGTTTTTTTGAGCCCAAGCAAATCGGCCACTGCCACGGATTTGAGGGTATCGGAGATGGAAACCGTTTCAGGAAGGGTGACGAAAATCACCTCCTCAGCCGAGCGGAGGGCGGCCACGGCTTCCCTTTTCACACCAGCAGGAGCATCGATGAGGATGAAGTCAAAACCATCTATTTTCTTCACCACTGCGGGATAATTCGCTGGATTGGCCTTTTTCATGTGCTCGGGGGTGGTTCCAAGGGGCATCACCTTGAGACCGAAGGGTCCGTCGTACATGGCGTCCTCTGGTGAGAGATGACCTGAGAGGACATCGTTGAGGGTGTAGAGTACCCCTTCCAGCTTGAAGAATAATCCCAGATCCGGGGTGGTGAACCCCGCATCCATGAGGAGAACCTTCTTCTTTAGCTTGGCAAGCGCGACCCCAAGATTGGCGGTAAGGGTGGTTCTCCCAACCCCACCCTTTCCCGAGGCGATGGCGATCCTTCTCATCCATCATTCGCATCAGGAAAATATCCGACTTTTTAACCCTCCTCCCGAGTTTAAAATGCCAGATATACGTGCGGCACTGGGGGCAATTGTTTTCTTTGGCATCTTGGGGTTGGTGGGTTTCACTGTCTATCACCTTCTTGTGGTCAAGCCGTCCACCGATAGATTAGAAAGTACTAGGAATTCTGCCATATCTGAAGTGAAATCTCTCTTCTCCAATCTCGGCACCCAACAAGCCATTTCTGCTAGTCAGGATTACTTATCCAAAATAGGAAGGGCGAAAACGATTGGGGAAATCAACAGCCTGCTGGCGGAGGCTAGGGCGGTGGCGATGAGAGAGAAGAAAAGGGCAGAGCTGCTGAAAAAGGTCGACGAGGCATCCACCGGAACCTTTCATTCCGCCTCGGATGTCCCTGTTTTGAATCAAAAAGCCTCTTCGTTGAAAGAGCAGATAAAAACGAAGGGAACTCTGTCCGAACTAGAATTTGTGGAACCCTCCATCGATCAGGAGATGACCTCGGCTTGGAGAGAGTTCTTCCTCAGTAGACTAGAGGTAGTGGAGAATTCCAGAAGGGTGGTGCTGGTACTGAAGGGCTCTTGGCTATACATGGCAGCCGAGAACGCCAGAAGTTATATACAAACGAAAGACTGGAGGGAACTAAAGGACATGGATTTGGAAATGAGTTCCAAGGTCGAGGTCACCGTTCAGGATACCTATGCTCGTACCCCGAAGGTCAGGCCAGGTACTCTTGTCAATATTTACGTCTATGATACGAGCAAGAAACAGCTGAGCTTGTTAGTGGGCGGTGCGAGAGTTCTCTCCGCCATTTATCCACAGGAGGTTCTATCGAGCATAAGCTGGACTTCTCCGGATGGCACAACTACATACTCGGTTGACATATGGGAAACCATCAAGGCCCAGGCCGCTGGTGCGAGTACTCCAGGTGTATCGGTAGACAATTACGCCAACAAAGTCATAGACAAGGGCATTGGTGCAGGTCTTGGAATGTATCAGCTTTCAGTACTTTACACTGTCGAGGTTCCTGAGGGTGCTGGCAGGCTGATTTTGCAGTACGAGTTGCACGAGAAGGATAAAGACATCATTCTCGTCCCAGTACTGTCATAGAAAACCGCAAAACTCACTGGTGGACTAGTATCTAATGGGGAAGCGTCCGAGAAAGTGGAAGAAGCGCAGGCGGATGAGGTGGAAGTGGGTAAGAAAGCGGATGCGTAGAAAACTGAGGAGACTCAAGCTTAGAAAGCTTGGGAAACCGGGCTGAAGCAGAACTCAAAAACAGCCTTTGAGGAGTGTAGCCTGTTTTCAGCCTGTTTAAACGCCAAACATCTCTCAGAATACGCCACACCTTCCGAGATTTCTTCCCCAATCCTCCAAGGCTGGCAGTGCATCACCACGGTCTCGGGTTTACATCTCGAGAGCAGCTCCTCGTTGACTTGATAGCGCGGGTAGAATATCTTTTTTCTCCTCTCAGCCTCCGCCTCCTGTCCCATGCTCACGAAGACATCGGTGTAGATGGCATCCGCTTCCTTCACGGCTTCAGTGGGGTCTCTAAGCAATTGCACTTTCGACCCCCTCTCTCTGGCCAGTTCTTGAGCCTTTGGGAGCAGCTTGGGCTCAAAACCCTCTGGGATGGCAAGCGACACCTCCATTCCCAGCAGGGCACAGGCAAGTATCAGAGAATTGCATACATTGTTGCCGTCGCCCACCCAAGCCACTTTGAGTCCCTTCAATCTTCCAAAGTGCTCCCTGAGGGTCACTAGGTCCGCCAAAATCTGGCACGGATGCTCCAAATCTGTTAGAGCATTGATGACGGGTACGTTCGAGTGTCTGGCAAATTCCAGAAGGTCTGTATGCCTGAAGAGCCTCATAACCACGGCATCCACATACTTGGATAGAACCCTGGCGGTATCGGCGATGGTTTCCCCCCGTCCGAGTTGCAAGTCGTTCCATCCCAGATAGGTGGGGTGTCCGCCTAGCTGGGTGACGGCAACCTCGAAGCTCACCCTAGTCCTGGTGGAAGGTTTCTGAAAGACAAGCGCCACGGTTTTTCCTTGGAGCAAAGGTCTACCCTTTCCAGCCTTAAAGTCCAAGGTTCTTTCGACGAGTCCCCTCAGCTCGGTGTGGGTCAGGTCTTGAATGGAGAGGAAGTTTCTCATAGTCCCTTCAAAGTTTCCTCGAGTGCCAAAATTAAACCATCGATATGCTTCTCCTCGATGATGAGTGGTGGGACGAACCTTAACACTTTTTCGGCCGTTCGGTTGATGAGGTAGCCCTTCTTCAGACATCCTTCTACCACTTTTTCCGCGATCTCCTTGGATTCCATTTCCATCCCCAGCAGGAGCCCAAGTCCCCTCACGTCATGTATGGTTCCAAATTTCTCCTTCAGCTCCTCCAACCTCCTCTTGAAGTACTTCCCAGTTCTCGTGACTTTTTGTGGAAGCCTAAGTTTCCGCATGGTCTTTATGACAGCTTTCGCCACCTCACAAGCGAGAGGATTTCCTCCGAAGGTGGAGGCATGGTCCCCTGGCTGGAAAGAATCCATCACCTCCTTCCTCGCCCCTAGGCATCCAATGGGGAATCCTCCCCCCAATGCCTTTGCCATGGTGAGCTCGTCGGGTGAGACCTTCCAATGTTCACAGGCGAACCACCTTCCCGTTCTGCACATTCCGGTTTGTACCTCATCGAGAATCAGGAGCACGTTCTTTTCCCGGCAGATTCTCCTTGCGGCGGGTAGGTAATCATCGGGTGGAACTCTCACCCCTCCCTCTGCCTGTATGGGTTCCAAGATTAGAGCGGCAGTTTGTTCGTCCAGTGCTTTCTCGAGCGGAGCGATTTGACCGAAGGGCACGAACTCAACATTTTTGAAGAGGAGGGGAGAGAAAGGTTCTCTGTATGCCTTCTCCCAAGTGACCGAGAGGGAACCTGCGGTCCTTCCGTGAAAGGATCCCTCCGCGGCCACGATTTTACTCCTTTTTGAGTGTTTCAGGGCAAGCTTGAGGGAGGCCTCCACCGCCTCCGTTCCCGAGTTGCAGAAGAAGAACTTCTCTATCCCCTCCGGACAGATTTCAGCCAGCAGGTTAGCCAGTTCGGCCTGTTGCTGGATGTAATAAAGGTTGGAGACATGCATGAGTCTGGAAGCCTGCTTTCGAAGGGCCGTGACGACAGACGGATGGCAGTGTCCTAAGGCGCAGACGGCTATGCCGCCCACGAAGTCCACATACCTCCTCCCCTTTATGTCCCAGAGATAGACGCCCTTACCTCGCGAAAAGGCCACGGGAAGTCTCCGGTAGGTTGGGGCAATGTGGTTTTGGTATAATTCAAGCACCCGCTGCATCGGGTTCAATCATAGTTCCCACACCCTTGTCGGTGAGCAGCTCCAGAAGAAGAACGTGAGGGATATGACCACTGACTATGTGAGCTGCGGGAACTCCACCCTCAACTGCTCTTATACATGCTTCGAGCTTAGGTATCATTCCGCCCTTTACCACTTTCTCCTCCAACAACTTTCTGGCTTCAGAGATGGTGAGATGTGGAATGAGGGACTGCGGATCTTTCACATCTCTAAGTACTCCTGGAACATCTGTGATTAGAATGAGTTTGTAGGCTTTGAGGGCTTTGGCGAGTTCGGCCGCTAGCGGGTCGGAATTTATGTTTAGCGGATGTCCCTCGGTATCTATTCCCATCGGTGCAATCACGGGAATATATCCAGTGTTCAGTAGGTACTCTACGAGAGCGGCGTTCACCTCCTCCACCTCCCCAACGAAACCCAGATCCACTTCCACCTCTTTTCCATTCTTGTTGGTCTTGAGGGTCAGCTTCCTCGCCCTCACTAGGTTCCCATCCAAACCCGAAAGCCCCACAGCCCTACCACCATGACCGGCAATGATGCTCACGATTTCCTTGTTCAACTTGCCAGCCAGCTGCTCGTGTAGGATTTCTATGGTGGCCTCATCTGTCACCCTCAATCCCTGGATGAATTTAGGTTCCTTCCCCAGCTTCCGCAACTCTCTGCTTATCTCCTTTCCACCCCCGTGGACGATGACGGGCTTTACTCCAACATAACTCAAGAGCACGATGTCTTTGAGCATGGATTTCAGGAGCTTCTCGTGGTCGATGATTTCTCCTCCAATTTTGAATACCATGCTCTTTCCATGAAACTTCCGGATGTATGGAAGTGCCTCGAGCAGTAGATTTGCTTTCTCTTCCACGCTTATTATCATTCCATTGGTGCTTAAAAGCTCTTCTCCGACTTTATGAGCTCACGGAAGAGTGATTGATGGCTGGTAAAAAGTCGACGAGGAACGATCTAAGGCTCCTGATGATCGGTCCGCGGGAAGTCTCAAAAAATCCTCTTAAGGAACCCTCACTCGAGGAGATCGTGGAAATATTGTCCAAGCCATCGCTAGCGGACTTGATGAAAATCACGAGAAATGTCCGAAGAAAAAGCCCTAAATGAGCTAGTTCTGAGCCTCGTTGAACTGTTCAGGAAGTTTGGCATCAAGTATGTCCTCATTGGTGGGTTGGCGGTGAAGAAATACGATGATTACAGGACTACTTACGATGTGGATTTTCTCATATTTCCCGTTAGGAGAAAGGTTGACGAGTTTACGGTTGCCCTTTTGAATTGGGCACGGGAAAGAGGTCTTGCGATTTCAACCAAGATAAATGGAGAAAGGCTACCGGTCAGTCAGGTCACGAGGGAACTGGTGGAGAAGGTGATTGGAGAGGGCGGAAGAACACTCGAGTTCTGGAGAGAGGGGAGGAAGTTTGTTGACCTCATCTTCTGTCCGAGTTACGTGAGCTTCAGGACGGGTTTTTATAGGAGCGTCAACGGCATAAACGTCGCGACCCCAGAGTACCTTATCGTCAATAAACTGTGGCTAGTGGAGAAAGGAAGGGCGGAGGAGAGGGATTTCAGGGATGTGATACGTCTTCTGTCCCTCCCCGATTTGAATAAATCACGTCTGAGAAGGTATGCCGAAAAGCTGGGGGTTTTAAGGCTCTTGAAAGAGTATGAGCACAAAGTTCAGCAGGCGGCAAAGAAAATAGGGGACATAATGAATTGGCCCCCTTCATGGAGACCGTGAGATTCTTTACGGTTATACAACACAGGTTCGTTCGGGACTACGTACGTAGACTTCGCCACACAATGCGCGTGATTATGTACTTGCATGGACTTTCCGGCCGCATGTGGGCCTTAACTACGTACCTACGTAGAGTTTTCTCTACAGACTGCACGACAGACTTGGCCTAGAAATGGTGAACGTTTCTTCGGGAAGTCGTGACTACGTACCTACGTAGAACTCGCGTGAATTTACGACTTTCAGGCTCACATGCTCAGTGGATACAAACAATTCACCACCATGGTTCAAACTACGTACCTACGTAGAATTGCGGGAACGTCGTGTCTTTGACATCTCAGCTTCCAAACAAGCACTGTTGGATTTATGTGATTTGGGCATTGTTACGGAACTCTGGCCAACGTCGGAACTGGAGTCTACGCAGGTGTCGCTCGGTTACTGTATAGGCAACTCGGGACTACGTACCTACGTAGACTTTTCCGAGCCGTTACGACTACGTACCTACGTAGTGAGCGACAGGAGTGTTTTTCAAATGACTACGTACCTACGTAGAGTCCGTGATGTCGACTGCCTTGAAAAGACGGATTTTCTAAACACCAAATTCCCGCAGTTTTTTCACAAGTTTTCTTGCGACGCGAAGGTCATCCACACAGACGGCGGATTTTTGAATCCATCGGGGGCAGAACTCCTGTAGTTTCCTGTAATGCCATCCAGAGAGACTCCTGCCCGTCTTGTCGAAGATAATCAGGACATGCACCTCTTCGACATTTGAGGGAACTCTCTTTAAAACCCGAGAACAGGGCATAGAAAGCGAGCCCCCGCGTGTTGTTCATAAGAACCACCACCCAAAACTGTGATGCTTCATCTCGTGCTGGCCGAGGCTGAGCTGGAACTAGTTCCCGCGGCAATAGCTTCCCATCCTTCAGTAAAGGCCCAGGCTAGGAGAAAGGGCAAGAAAGCCACGGAAATTTTGCTCGATTCGAGTGTCCATCATCGGGCCATGCGCAAGCTCCCCGAGGCTGAGAGGAGGGGAAGACCAGATATCACTCATGTTTCCCTTCTCCTCGCCCTAGACTCTCCCCTTAACAGAGAAGGGCTCTTGAGGGTTTATGTTCACACCAGAAACGACGAGGTAATCAGAATAGATCCAAGTACTAGGCTTCCTCGATCCTACCATCGTTTTGTGGGACTGATGGAGGAGCTCTTCAAGACGGGAGCGGTTCCTTCCGATAAGCCCCTTCTAACACTGGAGAAGAAAACCCTCCCAGAGCTTTTACAGGAGCTGGAGGGCAGAAAGTTGGTGTTCAGCGAGAAGGGTGTGAAGAAGAGATGGTCGGAGCTTTTTCCGAAGGATATCTCACTCACCGCTATCGTTGGAGCTTTTCCACATGGGGATTTCCATCTCGACTGGAGTAAAATCCCCTGCGAGCTTGTCTGCATAGATTCAGAACCTCTGAGTGCCGACACGGTGGTTTCTAGGATAATTTTCACCTATGAGCAAGCCATAGGACTCCAGGATAAAAGACTCGGCAGATGAACACGAGAGAAATTGCACTGGAGCGGATGGAGATTCTCCTGAACCTGGCCGAAAAATACCTCCAGAGCGACGAGGCCAGGTCAAGAAGATACGTGGAGCTGGCTTGGAGAATCGCCACCCATTGTCGGGTTAGGTTTCCACCTCACCTCAAGAGGAAGTTTTGCAGGAAGTGCAAGACCTTTTGGAAGCCGGGTGTAACGTGCAGGGTAAGATTGAAGCGTGGCGTGAGGGTAATCACATGTCTGAAATGTGGAAGGGTTTACAGAGTTGTATCTATTAAGCCCGCGGACTCATCAACCGCCAACCGTTAGATTTAAATACTAGTTTAAACAAGTTTATACGATGAAAGAGGAGATAGTTCTGACCAAGACGAAACTGATTCTCTCCGTTGATGTGGAGGACATCTTTAGGAAGGAGGTCACGGCTATCGGGAATGGGGCACATGTTCTCTGCCCTAAGGAGCACATGGGCAAGACAGCCTATGTGATCATCGTGAAGAAAT
>Ga0209225_1000961_pt1 | contig 30457 bp, 25 predicted proteins | sample WasSprMetagenome_FD_184732 | JGI IMG/M metagenome (GOLD analysis project Ga0209225, IMG submission 184732) | Sulfidic aquatic microbial communities from Washburn Spring, Yellowstone National Park, USA - WS (SPAdes) (version 3) | ecosystem: Environmental > Aquatic > Thermal springs > Hot (42-90C)... | reverse complement strand
TCGTAATCATAATCGTCAAGGAAGTCTAGGCTAAGCAGGAGTTCACCACGCCTAATAAGCCTCTCATCAACAGCACTCCAATCCATAAAAGAAAGCTAAGCAAAGAAATTAATTAAGCCACAAAGTATAAAAAATAGTTTTGATGATCTAGTAGCTAAGTTAAGTTTCAGTATTGATGTTGCCGCCTTCCTCTTCGAAGAGCTCTTCTATGGTTTCACCTTTTCTGACTAGAACAAACTCACCATTCATTTTCCTCATAAGTATAGGAGGCTTTGTCTGGCAATGGAAAGGCATGTTGAAGACTATAGAATATGCACCAACATTTCTGAATACTATTACCTTGCCTATTTCAGCTCCTGAGAGCTTAGACGCAGGGGATAGAGGAAAGATATCGTAGGTGTCACATAATCTGCCTGCAAGATTGATCTTTAAGCTATCTGTATTCTCTTCGTAAGGCACGACTTCTTGAGGATATTCTTGGCGAAGTAGGGCAGCGTCTAAAAGCAAGTGATAGCCAGCATCTACAAAGATGAACTTATGCCCCCCATAGACTTTTAAGTTAATTATTTTTGAAACTAATATGCAAGCTTCAGCAGATAGAAACCTTCCACTCTCAACTATAAGCGTAAACCTATCTCCAAGGTTTTGAACCATTGAGTTAAGTTTTTTAGTTACAATACTGCCGATTTCTGATGGGCTAGGTACAGGAGTGCCATACGATACAGGAGTGCCACCACCGATGTCAATGATTCTCACATGCAGATCAGGAAACTCTTTTCTCATTTTAAGAACGAATGCCTCTAATTTTTCCAAGGCGTTAACAAAGCATACAGGGTTCTCTATTTGAGAACCTAAATGAAAGTGGAAGCCTTCAAAGATCAAGTTCTTGCTATTAATGATTTTTCTTAGCAAGTTCGAAGCACTATCTGGAGTAGGACCGTTAAAAGGTACTCCAAATTTACCATATCTATAGCATGCTCTCACTTCAGCTTTTACGCCTACTTCAGGATTGACTCTAATCATCACACTTGGTATAACTCTTTTCTCTAAAGCAGCATCGATCAGGTTTAAAAGACCGTTAAATGAACCAATTACTATAAGTCTAACACCCTTTTCTAGTACTTCACAAAACTCCTCTTTGGTTTCAGTGACACTTGTGTAAATAACGTTTTCAGCTGCTCCACCGCACTTTAGGTAGAAGAAGAGTTCGCCTATCGATGTGATGTCAAAGAGAGTGTTCTCGGAGATGAAGACCTTAATGACTGAAGGGTTGAAGTTAGCCTTCATAGAAAAGGCGATTTTGACAGTATTAGAGAAATCTTTGAATCCATCTTTTAATTCCCTTAGTTTAGATCTAAGGGTAAACTCATCTATAAGAAAATATGGAGTGCCATATTCTTTGGCTAGATCGTAAAGGACTTGCTGGTCGATGATAGGACTTAAAACCTCTATTTTCGGAAAGTAGTGGTAAGCGACTTCAACCATTTCTTTGAGGCATACGTTACATATTTTTGCTTAAAAACGTTATCCTCCAAAAATTGATACAGCCAAAATAAGAATTTTTAAGCATTAAGTCTAATCATCTTGTTGTAATATATGAATAATCAGATGCTTGTTTAAACAGTATCTAAAAATTAAAAATATTTTGGTTGATTGACTGATTATTGCTTTCATAGATTGCATGTAACCATAATTTTCACATTTCCAAACTCTAATTCATAATCATGGCATATATCTATGGGTTTCTGAGGAAGGAGAACAATACCAAAGAACTAATTTATGAAAAACAAGGGAACGATATTCTGATAAAGGTCAATACCAGAGTTCTAACATTTTGTTGATAAACTCTTCAGCAAACCTAGGCTCCGTATCCTTACTCCTTAGTATCTGTCTTTCAGCATGCTCCAAGGCATTTTGAAGAGCATGTGAGAAGCCCCAACCATTGCTTACACCCACGTATTGCCCTCCTTCGCTCTTGATCATAATTCGACAGTGAATAAACGGCAAGTTCCTCCATTTCTCTTTATGTTGCTTAAAGTAAGCTGTAAGTACACCTGTGCCTAGATATTCTGAGTACTTCCTAGCAAAGGATTCAATATCAGCCAACATACGCTCATATTCTGTACTGTCAATGTTCATGCGGTTAAAGGAGAATTGGACCGAAAGTCCACCCTTAACCATTCTTCTTTCCTGGGCTATTGCGCTCAGTATATCGGTTTTGGTCACAATGCCTGCTATCTTGCCTTTATCCAAAACGATTAACGAAGCTATGTTATGTTTGAGCATAAGTTGAACTGCATCCTTAAGGGTGGTATTTGGTGAGATGGTTATTACAGGCTTCGTCATAATACCCTTAATATGACTACTTAAAGGTTTAGGCTTATCTCCAGCAAAGTCTCCAAACCTGATCTTATCTTTTGGTAAAACAACATGTTCTACGATATCATGTATACTGATAATCCCCACTAATTTATCACCCCTGACTACGGGAAGCCTGGATACGCCTTCTTCTCTCATTAAAGCCAAGGCACTGGCTATGGAAGCCCTCTCTTCAATGACTTTAGGCTCCTTAGTCATGATATCCTTCACTGGCTTTAAGCCGAAAGCTCCCTCGACAGCCTTTTTAAGGACATATACATCTGCAACTAAACCGATAATCTGATTATCTTCAATCACTGGGACGTGTTTAATATCATTCTCAATCATCAATCTAACAGCCTCAATAGCATCATCTTTTGGATTTATTTTAGGTGCAGGTCTATATACTGCCTTGACTTTCGTCTCTTTAGGATTGAGCCTTGACCTAATTATCATACGTTCAGTAAGTACGCCTTTATAATTACCCTTAGAGTCCACGACTATGAGTGCCTCAGTAGGTCCAGCCTTACCCTCTTTGAACATGCCTATAACCTTTGAAAGAAATTCACCTTCCCTGACGACATTGAAGGTCCTAACCATAATATCTTCGACTTTGCCAAGTCTTTCAACTATTCCCATAAAAATCTAACCTAGGTAATACTTGCGCTATCTTTTCTATCTTTATTTATATATCTTTTTATACATCGAATCTAATTCAACTAATCTCTAAAAATTTAATTTAAATGGATTTAAGAAATTATCATGATGGAGAAAAAATTTGAGCAAAGAGCACATAGAGGGAGAATTATTTAAAAAATTAGAAGAAAAGAAGAAAGCCAAAAAGAGAAAGAGAGGACCGTATAGAAAATCAGTCCTCAAGATAGAGTTAAAAAAGAATCTTGCCAGTGAAGAATAAACAAAGATAATTAAGTCAGTCAGAGTTTAGGTCTGTTCTTAAATAAATTTGCTAGCAACTGCAGCCAGTATTCTGTGTTTAGTAATTTGTTTTCTGAAGATTTTAAGAAAAGATGCTTCCATATTAATATTTAAATCTGGATAATTACTTTGAACATCTAAACCAGCCTTACCTTTCTTTTGCCTGGCTCAGTCAAAGCGTAAGGATCAAGAATTTTATCAATCATATCTTTAGGAAGTATTTTTTTCTCTAACACAACTTCTTTTATAGTTTTGCCAGTGGCTATAGCTTCTTGAACTATCTTTGCGGTAGCATCAAATCCGATGTATGGATTTAATGCTAATGCCAAACCAGGGCTACGCTCTACCATTTCTCTACACCTTTTCTCATTAGCAGTAATCCCTAATACAAGTCTTTCAGTAAATACATGAATAGAATTCTTTAATATCTCCAATGATTGCATCAAGTTAAAGGCAATGACAGGCATCATCACATTAAGCTCTAGTTGCCCTGCCTGTGAAGCAAGAGTTACAGTTAAATCATTCCCTATCACTTGGAAGGCTACCATATCCATAACTTCTGCAATTACAGGATTTACTTTACCCGGCATTATGGATGATCCTGGTTGAACTGCAGGTAAATTTATCTCATTTAACCCAGTAACAGGACCAGAGCTCATCAGTCTAATATCATTAGCAATCTTAATCATATCTACTGCTAATGTTTTAATGGCATTTGACAATTCTACAAAATCACTCATAGACTGAGTTATTGCTATCAAATTCTTAGCACTACGAAAGTTGAAACCAGTGTAAATTCTTAATTTTTCTAAAACCAGTTTGACATATTCTGGTTCTGCATTCAAGCCTGTACCGACAGCTGTTGCTCCTATGTTTAACTCCTCCAAAGCAATAGACGCCCTCTTTATCCTTTCAATATTTTCAGAAATTATGGAAGCATAAGCATTAAAAACTTGGCCCAATCTAATGGGTGCAGCATCCTCAAGGTGGGTCCTTCCAGGTTTTATGATTTTATCGAATTCTATGGCTTTCTTTTTGAAAGCTTCCTCAAGATTTTTCAATTCAGAAATCAATTTTTGAATCAAAAAGAGGCAAGAGATACGCATTATAGTAGGAAATACATCATTAGTAGATTGTGCCATGTTCACATGGTCATTGGGATGAACGATTCTATAATCTCCTTTCTTTCCTCCTAATAGCTCTATAGCTCTGTTTGCAATGACTTCATTAGCATTCATGTTATGGGATGTTCCTGCACCTGCTTGAAATACATCTACCAAAAATTGATCATGATATTTACCATTTATTATCTCATCAGCAGCATTAATGATGGCTTTTGCAATCCTGGGCTCTAAGTCTCCTATCATCATATTCGCTTCAGCACAAGCTTTCTTTACAATAGCTGTAGCTTTTATGAACTCTGGATGAGCTTTTATACCACTTATAGGAAAATTCTCCATCGCTCTTAAAGTCTGAATACCATAGTAAGCATCTTCTGGTATCTCTTTTTCGCCGAGATAATCCTTCTCTATCCTTTTTTTATTCATGTATAAAAATCAAAAATATGTTATGTTTAACCTTTTTTGATTAGAAAAGAATAAGAGATAATGATACCTAATCCTTTAATTAAAAAGAGTAAGAACCTTTCTTCCCAAAGAAGCTTATTATTCACTCACTAGAAAACCTGATCACAATAAGAGCCTTTCCTCTTCTTAAAATCGACTATCAGCGCTTTTTTAGCTCCTTTTATTTTCTTGATCATCTTTCTAACAAATAAAGACTTCAAATATTCCTCTAATGATTCATAGAGATATGGCGTTTGGTGTAGCAAATAAAGTTGAACCTATTCATGCCCATGGGTTCTTTTGGATCTCTAGGGAAGGTATAGTAAACCAGACTATTATTTTTGACTATTATGATGATAAAGGGTATTACTATTCTCTTCTGCATAAGCCTGACGAGTATAAGAAAGAAATGACGAAGTTATTTTACTCAATGCAAAGCTTTCTTGATCAAGAGAAAATATTGATGAATAATGTAAAATGCAAACCTAAAGTTCTCACTGTAAGTCTTGACCATAGAGGTTTTGAAAGTCTTCCTTGCATTACTTTTCTCATAACCTTTATGAGCCGAACAAAAATTGGGTCGAACAAATATGAAAATTTTTATGAAGAGGGCATAGTTGAATACGATTATGAGGCATATTGGGTCTTTCCGAAAAAGACAAAGATCCTAGAAGTTGAATCTTCGACAGAGTATGAGATTGTTGCCAAGAACATTCTTATTATGAGGGCGAGAAGAGGCGATAAATACTCTGGTTATGAGAAGATTGTATTTGATATGAAGTAAAAAAACATTTAATATTCTTATCCTATTGAACGAATTATTATCAACGAAGATATTATGTAAAGGGATACGCCTAATGCCATGGCTTGGGCAAATCCTACTTTTGGCAAGAAGAAGATGAAGACAAGTAGGTAAAGTATCCAAGCCGGGGTTAAAAGGGCTAAACCCTTGGCATAAGAGAGAGTGGCATCTAAACCAGATTCTAAGTATATTATCAGAAATGTAGTAAAGGTCACTGAAGGGAAGAGGGCAATGAAAGCCGCCAACAAACCCTTTCCTTCGCTGCCGATCAATACAGTAGCGCTTACTACTATCCCTCCTATAATGAAATAAAGTAGCAGAAGGTTGATATGCAATTTTTTGCCCTTCATAGCTCTTAATTTACTACCAATAAATATTATTCTTTTCACTTTTGGATTATGCCAAAGTAAGTTTGAAAAATTTTGTCTCATTTAAGTTATTTATTGGCATCATCCCAGTTTTGTTTTAACATACTTCATTTCATAACAATGCTACTGATTTACTGAGTTTTTCACCAAATTCTTTGCCAGGATAATCTTAATATTTGCTGGGAATATCAGTTAATCGTGGTTAAGATGGTCTTAGGGTTAGATAAAATCCGCGAAAAGATTGATAGCGACAAATTTGCAAAGTTCATGGGAATACAACTATTAGAATTGAAGGAAGGCTATAGCAAATTGGCTATGGTCATTACAGAGGATATGCTCAACTTCCATAACATGGCACATGGTGGTGCCATATTTTCTCTCGCAGATGCAGCTTTCGCAGCAGCTAGCAACTCACATGGTCAAACATCTCTTGCCTTATGCATGACCATTAATTATCGTTCGCCAGCAAGTAAAGGGATGAAACTTATAGCAGAATGCTTCGAAGAAAGCCTTGGAAGGAGAACTGCCCTCTATCGTATTGAAGTGAGGACTGAGGATGGAAGACTTATCGCATTATCTCAAGGTACAGTATACCGAAAGGAAGAGGAACTGGCTTGATGTGCAATAAGGCTTATGAATACTTTAAACGGTTCATTCTTTATGGTTGATGGATTATGGTTTATTTAAATTGGAAGTAGAGTTACCATTAGATAAGGCATTATAGATTGATAAAAGCGTAGAAGGTTATGCAGTCAAAGAAATTAAGAGAGAATTATATGGGTAATTACATTAAGAATCTTATCACTTAAGATTAGTCTTAAGAAGGATATAGGGTAAGAATAGGAAAAGGGATGGAATCGGTTTGAGATCTTACCCATTAATATCCTTGGCTCGATATAATGAAAAATTTGGGAGGAAGACTATAGCAAACAAGGTGTATGAGACCATATTATTAATCAAGGATAATGAATAGTATGCTTGACATGCCTCTATCAATAGATATTTTCATATGTAATCTTTCTTTTTAATGCGCCTTTTGCGAATAAAATTATAATAAAGCTTTTAACGATAAAAACCAAGTCACTTCTAGCTTCACTATGAATATGACTTCCAATTACCGAAAAACAGGAGGAGAATATTCATACTATGAACCTTAGCATGCTCTAACTTAGGGAATGAGAAGAACTACCCAGCTCTCGGAGTGAATGTGGCTTTCCAGTCTTGCAACGTATGTGGTTTTTACCCCCACGTTGCCTTACTGGTTGGCCCTCGTTTGATCGCCATGGGGAGCCTTGTGGTTTCCCACAAGCTTCACATCAAAGCGATCAAACGACTGTCGACCCGCGCGGCATGTCAAGGCTTCCCCTGACATGCGAGTTCGATCGACAGACTCACTCCTTTTCCGGCTGGGTAGCTGTACAACATATGGCTAAAGGTCTATTTATAGTTTGTTGACTAAAAGAGTACTGTCTAAGTCAATATTTCTTAACCTAATAAATACATTTTCATTTAATGGCATTTACTAAAGCATGTGCAAGCTCAAGATTTGTTATAACAGGAATGCCAAATTCTACAGCCTTTCTTCTTATTAAATAATCATCGTCTAATGCCTTTAGAGAGCCTGCCCCTTCTAATTTCAGAATATTGATCACCAATTTTATCCTTTGGTTTATCAAGTAATCGAGAATGTTTGGCTTTTTACTCTCACTTACTTTGTGCAAAACATCACATTTTATATCGTTTTTGATTAACACTTCTGCCGTGTGCTCTGTTGCATATATTTGGAATTCTTTCTCCAAGAACTTTTTAGCGATAGGAATTATACTCTCTTTATGACCACCTACTGTGATGAGGATTGGATCTCCCTTCTTAGGTAAGTTCAGTCCACCAGCAATAAGAGCCTTTAGAAAAGCCTCCTCAAAATTCTCTCCAAAGCAAGCCACCTCACCAGTAGAAACCATCTCAACGCCAGTTATAGGATCTGCGCCTTCTAGCCTCATAAAAGAGAATTGAGGAACTTTTACGCTAAATTTGTTTACTGAAGCTTCACCATCTTTTATCTCTCTTCCTAGTATAGCATCTGCAGCCATGTTCATAAGATTTATGCCAACAGTCTTTGAAACAAAGGGCATGCTTCTCGATGCTCTCAAGTTACATTCTATAACATAGACTTCTCCATCCTTCACTATATACTGGATGTTAAAAGGTCCTTTGATGTTCAATCTTCTAGCTATTCTTCTTGTGTAATCTCTTATCTTATCTTTTACATAGTTTTCAATATTAATAGATGGTATGCACATAGTGGCGTCTCCTGAGTGAACCCCTGCATTCTCCACATGCTCTATTATTGCACCTATGAAGACATTCTTTCCATCACAGACTCCGTCAACCTCTACTTCTTTGGCGTCTGTAATGAATTTTGAGATAACTACAGGATGCTCCTTTGATACTTTAGTTGCCTTCCTTAGATAATCTTCTAAGTTTTTCTCATCGAAGGCTACATTCATAGCAGAACCAGAAAGGACATAAGACGGTCTTACTAATACTGGGTAACCTATCTTTTCTGCAAATTTCTTTGCCTTCTCTATTGTTTCTAACTTGCTCCATTCAGGTTGCTTTATCCCTAATTCATCAAGTATCATGCTGAACTTTGATCTATCTTCAGCGTTGTCTATGTCTTTAGCAGAAGTCCCAAGTATTTTGACATTATTGCTTGCGAGCTTAATAGCTAAATTATTAGGTATCTGCCCGCCTACGCTCACAACTACTCCATCAGGATTTTCTTTCTCAACTATGTCCAAAACTCTTTCCAATGTTAATTCTTCAAAGTATAGCTTATCTAGAACATCGTAATCTGTTGAGACGGTTTCTGGGTTGTAATTTATCATTATAACCTCCTCTATACCCTTTTCTTTTAGAGCCCAGGCCATATTCACACAGCACCAGTCGAACTCTACACTTGAGCCTATTCTGTAACAGCCAGAACCAAGAACAACGACTTTGCTCTTTCTTGAAATTTCTATGTCGTCTGTTTGACCATTATAAGTGAGATAAAGATAATTGGTGACAGCTGGCCATTCTGCTGCAAGAGTGTCTATCTGCTTTATCACTGGCAGTATTCCTAAAGATTTTCTTATCTTCCTAATTTCTGCTTCACTCTTTCCGACTATTCTGCCAATCTTTTTGTCCGAGAAACCAAGCTGTTTGGCCTTCTTTAAAATCTCAGGAGTTAAATTCCTTTTTATCAATTCTTGAAATTCTACTATACCTTTGATTTTGTTTAAGAACCAAGGATCTATGCCGGTCAGTTTAGAAATTCTTTCTACATTTATGCCAAATTGTAACGCTTTTACGATGTAAAATATTCTCTCATCTGTTGGATTCTCTAATTCATGTTCTATCCTTTCTATGGCAAAGATGCCACTACCAACTTCTAAATCATCAACATCTGTCAATTCTTTGTCTATATCGAGCATTCTTACCGCTTTTTGTAAGGCCTCCTCAAAGGTCCTACCAATGGACATAACTTCTCCTACAGATTTCATTTGAGTCCCAATTCTTCTATTCACGTGCTTGAACTTCTGGAAATCCCATCTTGGAATTTTGACTACAATATAATCTAATGCGGGTTCAAAACAGGCTGTAGTAACCCCTGTAACTTTGTTCATCAACTCTGGTAAGGTATAGCCAACAGCAAGCTTTGCAGCTATGTATGCTATAGGATAACCAGTAGCTTTTGATGCTAGAGCAGAGCTTCTTGATAATCTAGAATTTACCTCTATTACTTTGAATTGTTCAGAGTTGGGATCTATAGCGAATTGTATATTACATTCTCCTATTATTCCTAAAGCTCTTATTACCTTAAAACTTACCAATCTTAGGTTATGGTATTCCCTATTAGTCAAAGTCTGAGAGGGAGCAACTACGATGCTTTCTCCAGTATGAACACCCATAGGGTCAAAGTTCTCCATATTGCAAACTATTATACAATTATCTTTATAATCCCTCATCACTTCGTATTCGACTTCTTTCCACTTCCCAAGGTATTCTTCAACCAAGACTTGTTTTATTCTACTATGAACTAAACCTCTTGTTGCTATCTCTACCAATTCGTTTCTATTGTGAGCTACTCCTGATCCCTGACCACCAAGCGTATAAGCAACCCTTACCATTACTGGATAACCTATCTCATCAGCAGCCTGTATCGCTTCATGGACAGAATTTGCCTTCTTGCTTTTTGGAATTGGTATACCATTTTCTAGCATGGTTTTTCTGAAGAGATTTCTATCGTCAGCGATCTTTATCGCTTCAATACCAGTCCCTATGACTTTCACATTGTATTTCTCTAAAATTCCTCTTTCTGCCAATTCTACGCCACAGTTTAGGGCGGTCTGTCCTCCAAACCCTAGGAGTATTCCATTAGGCCTCTCTTCCTCTATTATCTTCTCAACGAATTCCGGATTTATCGGAAGAAAGTAAACCTTGTCCACAAATTTATTGTCAGTTTGAATTGTCGCTATGTTAGGGTTTACTAGTATCGTTTCTATTCCTTCTTCTTTGAGGGCTTTTATAGCTTGTGCGCCTGAATAGTCGAACTCCCCAGCTTCTCCTATCTTTATCGCACCACTTCCTATGATCAAAACCTTTTTTATCCAATCAAACTTTGGCAAACTTCTTAACCTCCTTTAAGAAATAATCGAAAAGAAAACTCATCTCATAAGGTCCAGGAGAAGCTTCTGGATGAAACTGAGTTCCGAAAATAGGTTTCTTTCTGTGCCTTATTCCCTCTATAGTCTTATCGTTAACGTTTTTGAACCATATATCAAATTCGGTTTCCCTTAAACTTTCAGCATCTATGGCATAACCATGATTTTGACTCGTTATGTAGCATTTCTCATCGAATAAATCTATACAAGGATGGTTCTGACCCCTATGTCCAAACTTCAACTTATAGGTTTCTGCACCTGTGGCAAGGGCAAGAATCTGGTTGCCAAGACAAATCCCCATTATAGGCAAATTTGTCTCTAAGATTTCTTTAACAGCTTGAATAGTCCTATGACATTTTTTAGGGTCTCCTGGGCCGTTAGAGATAACTATACCAGAAGGATTCATTCCCAGAATCTTTTCAGCAGGATAATCGTAAGGCACTCTTACAACATTCATACCTCTTTGTAAAAGATTTCTTATTATACCAAATTTTGTACCACAATCTATTAGGATGACTCTTGGCGATTTTTCATAATTATACTCGACAAGTTTATCAATAGTTACTTCTTTTACCAAATCTCTTTCGTTAGGGTCTTCTACCTCGTTCAATCTTGTTTTGATTTCTTCGAGATCTATTTCTTCTGCCACCTTGAGAATCCCTAGCATAGTACCCTTGACTCTTATCTTCTTAGTAAGCTCTCTCGTGTCTATGCCTTCTATGCCAGGAACTTTTTGTTCATATAGCCATTCGTTTAATGTCTTTTTGTTAGACCAATGACTAGGATTTTGGGTGAGTGAATATACCACATAGCCTTTGACCTGAATTCTATCAGATTCAAAATGTAAAGGAATCCCAAATTCATCAGTAATTGAATACGGTGGCACACCATAGTTACCAATTAGGGGATAAGTTTGAATCAGTATCTGGCCGAAGTATGATGGGTCTGTTAAAGCTTCTGTGTAACCAGTCATCCCTGTGCTAAAAACAACTTCTCCTGAAACTTCGCAAGGATAACCAAAACCATTACCCTCTAATATAGTTCCATCTTTTAGAGCTAAAACGGCTTTAACCAAAGTCTACACCTGTCTTGAGATTTTTGAAAATGAAATTGAAGGGTACTAAACATGAAGGAAACGATCATTCGTAGAAGGAGAAGAGGATTCTCGGTCAGTAGGGCTTTGATTCTTGCTCCGTATTTATGCACCCTACGGCTACACCTTATAATAACTAAAAATATCTACTAATAAAGTTTTTTAATACCATCCTACTATGAAAATCCAAGTTTTATTCAAGATTTCGCTTAATCAAATATTAAAATATCTTCTCCTTGGACCTTAACTCTATAAGTTGGCTCAGGTTTTGAAGCAGGAGGTCTTATCGCTCTCCCAGTTTTTATGTCAAAGACAGCAAAGTGGCAAGGACAAATAACCTTCTCATCCTCAAGTTTACCTTTGGACAAAAGGCATCCCTGATGAGTGCAACGATTACCTATGGCATAGAAAGTTCCATTTAAATTCGCTACCAATATGTCTTTCTTATTAACCTTAACCCCGATCATATTTCCTTCGGGTACATCTTTAACTGAGGCAACTCTAATGAATTCTGTCAAAGACAATCTCCCATAAAATATTTAACATAAAAACTTTACTTTATTACTTGAGATGATGTTATGAAAATAGAAGATTTAAGATGCTTTATCCCTGTTGGAGGCCGGGCTTTAAGGCTAAGGCCTTTAACTCATGATGTATCGAAACCTTGTATTCGTTTCTTAAATAGGCCTTTGATCGAGTTTGCTATGATAGAACTAGCTGAACAAGGTGTTAGAAACTTCATCCTTGGAGAGAACGGATACATAAATTACACAAACCTTTTTGACCAATATGGTGAAGGAGTTGGCTTTTCTGCAAAGTATAAAATTGAACCAAGAGTGCACATCAAACATCAACCTAACTTAGATGATTTAGGAAGCGCTGATTCATATAGGCTGAACGTTGAATACTATGATGTGAATGAACCGGTCATCGTTGTGCAAGGGGATAACATCTTCAAAATTAATCTTTATGATTTTTTGAAAAAACATGAAGAGAGAGGAGCCATGATGAGTATAGCTCTCTTTAAAGTAGAGGATGTGAAGGATTATGGCGTAGCAGAACTAGGACCTGATATGAGAATTAAAAGGTTTGTTGAAAAGCCTTCATCAGATAAGGCTCCAAGCAATTATATTAATGCTGGTATATATCTTCTCTCGCCAGAAATTAGAAAAGAGGTCGGGAGTGAGGAGGTGATGAAGATAAGAGAGCAAAGAGGAAGACTTGATTTTGGTTATGACTTTATTCCCTACCTAGTAGATAAAGGCATACCAGTTTATGGCTATGAATTGCAGATATGGTATGATTTAGGTACTCCAGAAAGTTATTTGAAGGCTATGAGAGAAATTCTATATGGTGCATTGGACATAAGGGTTACAGAAGAAAGGCTTTTCCCAGGCAAGAACATTTGGGTTCAGGGGTATAGCAAAGAGTCTATGAAGAGAAGAGAGGAAATACTAATAAAGTGCAAAGAGAATAAGCTATTCATAAACGGAGCAGCCCTGATTGGTAGGCATACAAGGATAGGTGATTACACAAGAATCACAGATTCAAATATCGATAATTTTTGCATAATCGGGGAAAAGGTGGATATAAAGAATTCAGCCATAATGGATGCTAGTAGGATTGGGGACTGTGCCCAAATATCAGATAGCATTATAGGTAGAAAGGTTGTAATAGAGTCAACGTGCCAAAGTCCTACATATATCGAATCGACATCTGTAATAGGTAATGCTGTGCATATTAAAGAGGGTTGCACATTTATAAGAACTCGGGTGAATCCAGGTTTAACAATTCCACCGCGAATGACTTACATAGACAAATTCCTTCAAAGCTATGAAGATATTGTGAGGCTAGCGGAACCAACAGGTTAAGATAAACATATCCTTAATTTAATCTAAACTAGATCATGTTTCTCCAAATTCTTATAAATCATCATTCCATACGCATAGGACTGGAATGAAAGTCGTAATTAGGAATATTATAACATTCTTACTTTTGGTTTGTATAGCATTTCATACTATAATTCCTACAACTTCTGCTGTGAACGATTTGCTTCCATCTGACTTTAAGCAAGAAAGTTGGGAAAAGATTGTTGATTATTTTGATTATGTTAGGGAGTTTGCCTTGTTATATGGAAAAATTCCGCCACCTGAAGATTGGCATGCTTACCTTTATCTAACATATGTGAACATGAGCGGATTGAAGATGATGTATGCGGGGCTATTAAACATAACTACAGAATGGCAAGATGCACTAACGATTCCAGTCCAAACATGGATGATGCACTATAAATCGAGGGATAAAAGCAAGGATATAGTCACTGCGGGATCTTTCATTATGCTTATGACCTTTAGTGAAGGCTCAGACACAATATTTGAGGGTTCTCCAGATATGAATGACACTTTGTATTCCTCCTTTAACTTAGGCATAAACTTGGCTTCTTACTTTGAAGGTTCAAAGCCTCCAGCCTTTTCTAGCGAAACGACAACCATTCCCTTAACTTCATCTCAGGATAAACTAGATTGGTATTGGGGAATGAAGTATAGCAATTTGACAGCCATTTGGTGGAGAACTTACATCAACCCCTCTAACCCTCATAGTGAGTTCTTACCAATTGCTATAACAAGATATGATGAACTGACTTTTACATACCATTTGACCATAAATCCCATTGATGGTACCGCAACTTTGACAGCAAACTACATTATCGGTAAGATCACAGACCTTTGGGTATTTCCAGGCATATTTGGATGGTTCTTCTCAAAGCTATTTGTGGCTCATTACAATAGTACAGGTTGCTACAGATTAAATGGTCAAAAAGAGTCAGACGAGACTGTTTACCAGTTTTTAGATAAGGAAGGAATAAAGATGAGTATTGTTCAATTTCAGTGTACTGTCATACTTGATCACACAGCCCAATTTGAATCTCAGGGCACTAATGTGAGAGACAAGGATATTGATGTGAGTAATTCAAGTATCATTACAACGACAGAGGATGGGGAAAAGATTTTTGATGTGAACTTCGGCGTCAAAAAAAGCTACAAACTTTACAATTTTACCAAGGACCCAACAGAGTCTATTTATGAGACTTATGATACAAATACTAGAACGAGCAAGATTGCCGGGTTTGCCAAAAATAGTATCTTTACAATTCACACATACTTGATGCGCCACATTCCTTGGGTTATAGCAAACATAGACCCGAAACTGTTCGAGCAAGCTAAAGACCATCTCTTAGACTGGAATTATGCAGATTACTTCTACATCATCTCATATCCAACCTATAGTGGCTATAGGATAGAACATGATCCAACTTACACAGCTTATTTGGCCATATCATATTCTCAAGTTCCAAACCTCAAAGCAACGTTTATGCTGATCATAATCGCAATAATAGCTACAAGCGCAGTTGTTTCAGTTTTGCTAATCCGAAGGCGAGGAAAGACAAGAATCACTTCACCCATATCATCTTAGAGAACTTATCTTATGACTTGAGAGTAAATTATGAGAGTGCGGAGTGCGGGATTTGAACCCGCGACCTTCAGCTTGGGGGGCTGACATCCTAACCAGGCTAGACCAACTCCGCTCAAATATGATTAACAAAAAGGAATTTTTATTTTATTCTATGCTATGATTTACTTATACTCTCATCCCGCATATAATGGCAATCATCAAGGATGAGGCTACTATATCAGCAGTTGCTCCAGGGTTCAATTCATTTTTAGGGTCTCTTAACTCTTTGTCAAAGCGATCTAATGCTCTCTTACCATTCTTAGAAGTTAATCCTCCAGATCTTAAAATCATCTCAGCCTGCCTTGAAATCTTTTTGGCTTCTATCAATCCTATCTTGACTGCTTCACTTATATCTTGTGTATACTTCAGTCCTATTTTTCTGGCAATAAGTGTATCAGGATGCTTTGACAATATCGTTAAAAAAGTATGAACAGTTGCTATATTGATATCACCTGTCTTTTTATAAACATCTAAAAGAGTCTTATAACCTAAGCAAAAAGAAATTCTCATGCCTGTGGTTAGTTCTTTAGCTATATTATCCCATTCTGAAGAAATTTTCATTAAATCGTATAAGCTAAGTTTTTGCTTGATTATCTTGTTCTTTGCATTAATGTCCAAAAGGTCTGGTGCAATATCTGCATCTAATCGTCCTAGGGCTGAAGCCTTAGATTCAATGATGGCATCCCAAACATCTAAGGCATCTTGATGAGTGGTTGCCCTCATAACCTTAAAAAAGGTTGAGCGTAATCTGATGGGCTCTATCTTCTTAAATCTTGTGATCATAAATCCTGCTGATGCTGCTAATGGAATAAAGAGCAAGGTTATGCCTAAATGAGTGTTTCCTCCTTTATGCCAAAGCTTTACTTTATGGATGGCTTCTTTGACATGCTTACCAATCTCTATCTCGCTAAGTTTGATTCTATCAAGACCTGCTTCCATTCCTCTTAATGCAACCTCTCTTATATGAGGCCCAATAGCTATGGAGCCAGCTAAATGGTGCTCGAATCTTGTATCCATAAAGTCTGCAGTTCTATGGACATTACCTGGCTTTGGCGTCCCACTTACTTCTAGGGCTGATGCGAGCTGAGCCGCCATCATTATATCGTCAGCAGTTCTTATAAAATTATTCTCCATATTCATAAAAAAGTCTTAAAAGATATATTTTTATTTTTGACAAAGTTATTCAACTCCTTTAACTCACTATTTATATATTTGTCTTATATTAATTGATGCGTTATGATAACGATGCAAAAAATAATTAGAAAAACCTTTGGGATATCTTTTGTCTTCTTGATGATGCTACCAGTTATATTAACATCATATGCTAGTGCTACTGAAACACAAATGCCATCGCTTTCTATAGGTAATTTTTGGAAGTATAGGGTCGAATACTTTGATCCTGACACCAGAACTGTTACAATGAATGGGACTGTCACTAAGGAGATTATTGGAGAATCTAATGTCACTATTGATACAATGACATATAATTGTTTCGTAGAAAAGATAGAAGGTAGCTGGAAAGATCAAAATATCATATGGACTATGAGTGGTAAAGTCTACAGGGTAAAGTCCGACCTGAGTACTGTAAAGGAAGATATGGAGATAACGCTAAGAGTAGGAGAAGAAGTTGCTTTTAATCAGATATCCAATGTAACCTATAATCCCCCGCTTAAGGAGTTATACTTCCCCCTTACAGAAGGTAAGAAATGGAATGTGAGTGTAATGAAGACTGAGACAGTGAAATATCCTGAAGAACCTCCAGATACAAGGACTACCCATGTTGCCCGAAATTACACAATAAGCAATATAATGGAAAGAGTAAAAGTAGATGCAGGAACCTTTGATGCTTTTGTAGTTAGTTACAGAACTTCAGATACAATCTATGAACAATACTACTCTCCAGCAGTTGGTGACAGCGTTATGGAGCTAGTCAAAAGAAGGGTAGATGAGAGATTGATGATAAAGATGAGCTTGATGGAGACCAATTTTATACTGCCTAGCACTCCAATAGAGTGGTGGGTTTGGTTGGCAATAGCCATAGGCGTCATAATTGTAGCTTGCGTTATTATCATCATCAAAGTAAGAAAACCTCCTATTAAGGCTGAGACGCCAAAGATGGTACTTGTCCATAAGTTCAATCCCCCTATTTTTTAAGAAATGTAAAGTAAATGAGAGATCATAGACTTCGTGAGGGCGATTTTTTTAAGATATATGATGGAACTATCTTTGAAGTAAAGGGATTGTTCCATCCTTTAGAAAGAGTAGTTGCCTTCATCAGGTACATCCCAAGCCCTATAGGCGATAGGGAGCTCGATGGTAAATCCTATCAAAAAGTCTACTCTATAGAAGAAAGATATAAAATATTAAAGGAAAGATACCCCCACTTCTTTGTCTATGATGATGCCTTTGGAGAATACATGCCAGAGATCGATCTTTCAAGCATAATCCATGTTTATAAACCACAGGAGAAGCTAAGCGAGTTAAGAAAAAGTAGTCAATTAGGCGAATTAGAGAGACAAGCACTTCTATTGACAGAGACATTGAAGAGAGAAGCGAAGATACCATGGAGCAATATAGGCATTACTGGTTCCATATTGGTTAGACTCTGTACAGATAAATCCGACATAGACATAGTAATCTATGGTATAGAAAACTGCTTTAGAGTTCATGACGTTATGCAAGAATTTTTAGCATCAGAAAGATTTGTCTCACGATACAAGATGAAAGATTTGATAAAACTATATCGATTCCGTGTAAAAGACACGATAATGCCTTTCGAAGATTTTTTGAGGCATGAGAATAGAAAGAGTTTTCAAGGGATATTCAATGGTAAAGAATTCTTCATAAGATACATTAAGGACTGGAATGAAGTCAAGGAGAAATACGGTGAACTAATCTACAAGCCTGAAGGATATGCAAAGATAAGAGCTAAGATTATCGATGACTCTGAATCTATATTCACACCATGTGTCTATAAAATAACTAATGTAGAATTTTTGGAAGGACAAGAATTTAATGAGTTAAAAGAGATAGTATCGTTTAGGGGGAGGTTCTGTGAACAAGCAAAGAAAGATGAGATAGTGATTGCTCAAGGCAAAGTTGAGAGAGTGGTTACTCGTGATGAAGATTATCGTAGAATTCTTTTAGGAAGTAAACCAACAGACTTCATGATAACTATAACCTAAATTAAATAAGCAATCTGAATAAATAGGAAATACTGATCATATATGGATAGAGGCTTCAAAGACAAAGATTTCATAAGAACTACTGAAGACCTTTTCTTCTGTGTTGTAGGATATATGCACCCTAAAGATAGGGTGATATCTTACCTTAGGTATTTTCCTAATCCTGCTGGTAAGTGGGGCCATGGTTCAGAAAGGTATGCTAGAGCGATGCCCTCATACACAATAAATCACTTGCTCAAGAATATAGAATCATTAAAAAAGGATTTTTCAGATTATGTTTTTTACTCAGATATTTTTAACACGCAAATGTCATCTGTGCCTCATAACAAGATAAAGAAGCATTATCGACCGGAGGACAGACTTGATGAGATATTGAAACTTACAAAACGTGACGAGTTACAAGAAAAACTTGTAGAATTGGCTATTCTGATCTCTGACAGAAGTAACGTTCCTTTGAGCCATATTGGAGTAACAGGGTCCATTCTTATAAACATTCACAGACCAGAGTTTTCTGACATGGACCTTGTCATTTATGGGAAGGAAAACTCTCTAAAGGTTAAAGATGCTCTCCTATCTTTGTACAATGAAAAAAGGAACTACATCCAAAAGTTACATGGAAATGCTCTTTATAGATGGTGTGAAGAGAAGGTAAGGGATTATCCCTTAACTTTTTATGAAGCGAAAATAATCTACATGAGAAAGTGGAACTATGGTTTATTTAGAGATACGAATTTCTCTGTGCATCCAGTAAGGTTGGACTCAGAAATTACTGAGTTTTACGGCGATAAAATCTTTTCTAGCGTAGGTATGGTAAAGATAAAAGCAACAATCTCAGATGCATCAGAATCTATTTTTCTTCCACACACCTATTCATTGCAAAGAGTTACAATAGAAGAAGGCAAAAAAGTGCAAGATATAAGGAATTTAACTACATACGAAGGCTTGTATGGTGGAATCTTTGAGACTGGTGATGAAATAATTGCTAAGGGAAGATTGGAGAAAATCATCGATAAAAAAAGTGGAGATGTTTATCATCAAGTTTTGGTAGGCTCCCTTGAAGGGAAAGGTACAGAATATATAAAGCCGATAAACCGTCAAGAATGATTATTTCTTGTACATCTTGTCCTATCTTATCAATCAGATAAAATATAGGCATTGAAGATGTTAAAAAAGGAAGATAATTAATTTTGTTTTTAAAAATTATAAATTTAATTCCATTTTTTATTTAAAAATCAAAATATAAGGAAGAAAAAATAGTTAAGGGAGTATTGTTCAGGCTCTTTGAGAGATCATGAAATTTAAGGCAATACTGCTAACAGGTAGGAGCTTAAAGCAAGGGATGGGAAAAGAGTTGGGCAAGGTCTCAGATAAATACATGGAGAGTGTATCTATCTGTGAAGTCCATCCAAAAGATGCTGAGGAACTGGGGCTTAAAGAAGGAGATTTTATACGTGTCACAACACAGTTCGGCAGTATTGTCGTCAAATGCAATCCTTCACAGAATATCAATAAGCGTGGAGTCATCTTCATCCCTTATGGTCCATATGCAAGTATGATCATGGGTCCAAATACGGATAGCACTGGCATGCCTTCTTTTAAAGGCATATCTGCTGAGGTTGAACCAGCCCCACAAGAGAAAGTTTTGAGCGTGAAGGAGTTATTAAGCAAATACTTAGGGAGGTAGACCTAGATTGGCAGTAGTCAAAAATGTTGTCTGTCCGATATGTGGTTGTTTGTGTGATGATATAGAGGCTACTGTTGAGGACAACAAGATAATTAAGGTCAAAAATTCATGCTCTATTTCAGCTACGAAATTCTTGAATTATTACAAGGAAAGAAACCTTTCTTCACTAATAAGAAATAATGGCGAGCTAAAGCCTGTAAGCCTTCAAGAGGCTGTAGATAAGACTGCTGAAATCTTAATGAATGCAGATCTTCCTGCCATCTATGGTTTTGCTTGCTCAGGTTGTGAAGCTCAAGCTTTGGGGGTAGAGCTTGCTGAAGAAGTTGGAGGAATCATAGATAATCAGACAGTAACTTGCCATGGCCCCAGCGCACTAGGAATGCATGACCAAGGAATGCCGACATGCACCCTTGGAGAGGTTAGGCATAGAGCAGATCTTATCGTTTATTGGGGGAGCAACTTCCAAGAATCTCATCCAAGGCATTTGGCAAGATACTCTGCTCTATCAGAAGGAAGGTTTAGAAAAGGGAGGAAGGATAGAAAGCTTATAGTTATAGACGTAAGAAAGACTCCAAGCGCAAGACTTGCTGACCTCTATATTCCTATTGAGCCAGGCCAAGATTATGAACTTATGTCAGCATTAAGAATGGCTTTACAATTCGATGAGATAGAGGAAGAGAGTGTTGCTGGAGTGCCGGTTGAACAAGTTGAGGAATTGGCAGAGATGATGAGAAGCTGTGAATTTGGAGTTCTTTTCTATGGATTAGGTCTAACTATGAGCAGAGGAAAGGAGAGAAACATAGATATGGCTATCTCCCTTGTTCGTGATCTGAACAAATGGACAAAATTCGTCATTATGCCAATGAGAGGGCATTATAATGTAACTGGCATGAACGAGGTAACAGCTTGGCAGACAGGCTTTCCTTACGCAGTAGACTTTAGTCATGGTTATCCATGGTATAGCCCTGGAGAAACAACATTCGTAGATCTGTTAAGAAGGGAGGAGTGTGATGCTGCCCTTATAGTAGCTTCAGACCCCTTGGCGCATTTTCCCAAAGATGTAGCCCAAAACTTATGCAAGATTCCTTACGCTGTTATCGATCCTCATCTTTCTATGACTGCTCTTGCTGCAGAGGTTGTTATACCTTGTGCCTTTACAGGGATAGAAGCTGAAGGATCTGCATATAGAATGGATACAGTTCCTTTGCCTCTAAAGAAAGTTGTCGATCCTCCTCCAGGAATATATCCTGATGAAGAGATAGTTAAGATGATATTAAAAACTATAAGATCTAAAAGGAGGTGATAGAGGATGGATCTGCTGATAAAGAATGGAGTTGTTTACGATCCTATAAATGGGATAAATGGCGAAATTATGGACATAGCTATAAAGGATAATAAGATAGTGGAGAAAGTAGACGAATCTAAGGCTTACGTAATAGATGCATCGAATAAGCTTGTTATGCCAGGAGGAGTTGATCTTCATTCACATATAGCAGGACCGAAGTGCAACACAGGAAGGATGCTTCGTCCAGAAGATCATTATAAGGATGTTGAACCTAGGACTCAAGTAAAGCGTTCAGGTGTTGGATATTCTGTCCCATCGAGCTTCACAATTGGTTATAGATATGCGATGCTTGGTTATACAACTGTTTTTGAGCCTGCAAACCCTCCTTTAAAGATGCTACACTGCCATCACGAATTCAAAGATATACCTATACTTGACAAGGGTTGCTTTGTCATGTTTGGCAACAACTGGTTTGTAATGGAATATTTGAGAGATAATAAACTCGATGAATGTGCAGCCTATGTGGCTTGGACTCTGGATGCTACAAAAGGTTATGCTATAAAGCTTGTAGACCCAGGCTGTGTCGAAGCTTGGAAGTGGGGAGATGTAGAGTTCTTAGATGTTTTATGGGGAAGACCTGAAACCATGGATGAGCCAGTCCCTAAATTTGATGTAACAGCAAGAGAGATCGTGAGAGGTCTATGTAAGGTCAACAAGCTTCTTAATCTTCCTCATCCAATTCATGTTCACGCAAATGGTCTAGGCACACCGGGTAATTATCAAACTACAATAGATACTATGGATTGTGTTAAAGACCTTGCAAAAGAGGATGGACCAACAATCCATCTAACTCATGTTCAATTCAACGGATATGCTGGCTCAGACTGGATTACTATGAGATCAGGAGCTTATGAAATAATGAACTATGTCAATACCAATAAGCATGTAAGTATAGATCTTGGTCAAATTATCTTTACTGATACTACTACAATGACAGGGGATGGACCCTTTGAGTACAAGCTACATTTGCTAACAAAGAATAAGTGGACAAATTCTGATGTAGAAAGTGAAGAAGGGGCGGGTCTTGTACCAATACACTATAAAAAGAGTAGCTTTGTCCATGCAACTATGTGGACTATAGGCTTAGAGTTAGCTTTACTTGCAAAAGATCCTTGGAGGGTATTTCTGACTACCGATCACCCAAACGGTGGACCTTTCACTCACTATCCTAGAGTAATAGCTTGGCTCATGAGCAAGGAAGCTAGAAAGAGAACTCTTGACAAGATTTCTAAGAGAGCGAGATCAAGAAGTGACTTGGACAATATGGATCGTGAATATTCCTTCTATGAGATAGCGATTGTAACAAGGGCTGCAACTGCCAAGATTCTTGGCTTAAAAGATAAAGGACATCTAGGAGTAGGTGCAGATGCAGATGTGGCCATATATGACATAAATCCAAGGGAAATAAATCCATCACGAGATTATAAAAAGATTCGCAAAGCCTTAAGCAAAGCATCCCTCACAATAAAAGATGGAGAGATCATAGTAAAGGACGGGGAAATAGTCAGATCTGTTGAGGGAAGGACTTACTGGGTCAAGCCTAATGTGCCAGAAGATTTGATGAATGCCATGGTTAGTGATCTTACTAATAAGTTTCATGATTACTACACAGTGGAAATGGAGAACTTTAAGATACCTGAAAGGTTCATAACAAGATCTTCACCAATACCTACATATTACGCATAAAATCCTATAATTTTAACAAATCCTCCTTTTTTATCTTTAGATCATGAAGAGCTGTAGAGATCAATGCCCCAGACACTCCAATATTACGAAGTAAAACAATATCATCTATATTTCTAATGCCCCCACCTGTAATTATAGGAATACTTACAGAATTCAAAACTCTTCTTATTAAATTAACATTAACCCCCGACCCCTTTCCTATTCTTGATAGGTCTAAAACGATAAGCTCTTCAATATTCATCAATTCTAATCTTTTCGCTAGTTTTTCAGGACTTAGTCCAGATATTCCCTCAGATTTTGAAAGAATCTTGCCATTCTTTACATCTATAGAGACAATAACATGTTCGTATCCAGCAGCTTCCAGAATACTCTTTAATACCCCAAAGCTCGTTAATGTTTCAGTCCCAACGATGATTTTTTCAATCCCAGCCTGAAGAAGTTCCTTCGCCTTTTTAACATTGTTTACTCCTGAGTCTACCATGATCTTCATATTACTTGATTCATAAATTCTCATAAGCACGTCTATGTTATTTCCAGTTCCCGTGATGCTATCCAAGTCAGCGATATACAACTCTTTGAACCCAAAATTTGATTTAAAGGTTAAAGCCAAGTCTACAGGATTGGAGTTTTTGCATAATTGGCTCTTTATTGGCTGATAGTACCGCCTTTGACCACCTTTCGCATGAACAGCAAACCCGCCCATTACATCTATGACAGGGATGATCCTCATTCAATGAGTTATAGTATTAGATGAAGATAAGAATTTCGAATTCTTTCATGACTTAAAATTCCTTCAAATGAATGTAAAAACCAAGAAATAAGGCAAAGTACCCCCATACGAAAAGAAGATCATCAAAAGTCGTCAAATAATTACCATAAATATATTCACCTCTCATCGTCAAAAAAGCGAAGAGAGAATCAGCTATTACATTCATGATAATGGCAAGCGTAAGATAAATGTATGGTTTTCCGATCTTTTGTCCAAGGAATGTTATAAGGCTTCCAAAGGCTGGTATAAAGAGTAACAAATCCCCAATTGGATAGGCAAGATTGAAAAATAAGGTAATAGGTTCCTCTTCCAAGGAGGTCAATATCGGATATAGCGAGAATAATGCAATCAAAAAAGATGATAAGAATGCCACACTAACCATAACAAATAGTTTTTTCTTAGAGAGAAAGGGTGACCCAAACATTTTGAAGTATTCTAAGAATGCCATAAAAAAAGGAGCGTAAGCGATCAGCCAAAAGGAATCACCTATGGAAGGATAAGGTACTTCTATACCTAAGCCTATTGAATAAATTGCCCAAGTCAGTTCTCCTAAAGACCAAAAAAGTGAACCTAAAAAGAAGAATAACCAACATCTAGAGAATTTATTATGGATACTCCATCTATATTTTTTAGCGATTAGATAAGAGGTAAGAGTGGCGAATCCTGAAACAAGCGTCACTACAATGCTGGATAATTCTTCATATAAATCTGTAGATTGCAAAACAAAGTAAAGGATCGATATGAAAATAGCGAAAATGTATGTTCCAATTACAATAATTCTTTTTTGGTTTGAAACTTTTACAAAATAATTGACTTCATCAAAGGATGCCAATTTGTATCACACTCACCGTATCTATAAACAAAAGCCCTGTAGAATCTCTTTAGTTTTTGCGTACCATTATTCTTATCCTCTTCGATCTTAAACTCTACAATACAATCCATAATTTGCCGTACTTTATTATAAAATTGCTCACTATGAGTGCCTTTTTCAAACACGATGAAACTCCAATAATCATTCTCTTTTAGTCTTGCAACTATTGAGTTTAAAAGCCTAGTAGCAAGATCTTCATTAATGTAATATAAGATTGTTGAAAAAGAATCTAAAATAAACAATGCCTTCTCACCAGTTTGTGAGATAGCACTGCTAATTGTCACGCTTATATCTGATGGATTGCTAAGATTTTCGATTTGAAATACTCCATCGACTTTCGATCTTTCTCCGCTTATACAAGAGTAACCATCTATTATTTTTAACATATGCCTTGCTTTTTCATTTCTGCTTAAGATGTTCTTCATAACGATATGAACAGGTCTATCGAGCACAAAAAATATTACTGGAATTTTATCAATTTTTTCTAAAATGATTTCCATACATAAAGTAGACTTGCCACTACATGGCTGCCCGATAAAGGCAGTATTGGTGCCAGACGCCAATGCAGGAATAATTCCTGCTAACGCATTAAAAGTCAGATTCATTAATAACAAAATTCATTGTAATATATATCAGGTTTATGAAACAGAAAACTAGAACACCACCTCTATAAAAGTGACTATTTACTAATTCATTTTATGGCAATCCTCATTTACTAGAGCAATAAGATAAGTTTTGATTTGAAAGTCGCTATTCTTGAATATATATCTGGCGGTGGATATTCAGATAAGAATTTACCTTCAGGTATCTTGAGCGAAGGATATGGTATGCTCAGCTCAGCTTTATGTGATTTTAAGGAGGCTGGCCATCAAACTTATACTCTTTTAGACTCAAGGATTGCTCAATTTCAACCACCGTTAAGAGCAAATAAAATCCGTTTAGTAAACTCTAAAGAAGAGTTCAAAACCAAAACCTTAGATTTATTAAAAAACGCTGAAATTTTTTTGCTGATCGCTCCAGAATCTGAAGGAATACTTGCCAACTTATTAAGCTTGAGTGAGGAATTAAATGTTGAAACTTTAAACTGTGAAATTAAATCGATAAACACTATATGTAGTAAGTTTATGCTTTATGAAAGATTAAAGGAAAAAGGATTACCTGTCCCAAAAACCAACAGGGTTGTGATTGATGAAGAAATCGAAAAAGTTCAGAAGATAGTTGAAAACATGGGTTTTCCTGTAATTATTAAGCCCGTAGAGGGTATTGGGTGCCATGGATTAAGCATTGTGAGAAGGTTTTCACAATTACCAATTGCAATAGGTAAGGTAAAAGAAGGGGCAAAGACTAATGCATATTTGGTCCAAGAGTTTGTAAGAGGCATACACGCAAGCGTAAGTCTAATCTCAAATGGAAAAGAGGCAATGCCTCTTACTTTGAACCTACAGACGATAGTTCTTAATACGCCTGATAAAGAATCAAGCTATATTGGAGGAGTGGTACCCTTTGACCATGATTTAAAAGATAGAGCCTTTTATTTAGCTAAAAGGGCTGTAGAGCTTTTTAACGGATTAAGAGGGTATGTTGGGGTGGATTTAATTATATCAGAGAAAGGTCCTATATTAATGGAGATAAATCCTCGATTGACTGTAGCTTATATTGGTTTAAGGATGGTATCAAATTTAAATCTAGCTAAAGTTATGATCAAGGCTTGTCTTAATGATGAATTACCAGAAGGATTTAGTCACTTTGGTTATTCTATCTTCTCAAAAGAGCCTATACAAAAGGTAAACAGGAATCTACTGAAGGAGATCTATTCGATGAGAGAAGTTGTAACTCCTCCGTTCCCTCTTAATAATAAAAACTATGCATTCTTAGCAACAAAAGGAAAAGAGCTTGAGGAAGCCAAAGCCTTATTTAAAAAGGCAAAGCGTAAACTTCGAGGAATAGTTGGAGCAAGGCGAGGCAAATGAGGGTCATAGGCTGGGACATAGGTGGAGCTAATATAAAGGCAACATATATGGAGATCGAAGACGAGAAAGTCTTCAAAATAAAGACCATCGTGCGCTATTTTCCAATATGGATTGAAGGTAAGGAGAGTCTCCCTATTATTTTGGATGAGTTGAAAAGAGAAATGAGCGAAGCTTCTTTTGATGCCATAGGTTTGACTATGACTGCCGAGCTTTCTGATGTTTATGAAACAAAGAGAGAAGGGGTAAACCATGTATTAGATTGTATCAAAGAAGTCTTTCCTAAAGAGCAAATATTTGTGCTAGATACTAATAGTCGATTAAAGAGTGTTGAAGAAGCAAGAGAAGATTATCTAAAAGTGGCTAGTGCCAACTGGGCTGGTACGGCTTGGATGGTCTCAAAATGGGTAAAAGATTGTATTCTCTTGGATGTTGGTAGCACTACCACTGATATAATCCCTATAATAAGGGGGAGAATAATGGCAAGAGGTAAAACTGATCTGGAGAGACTAGCTACTGGTGAGCTTATCTATACTGGCGCTTTAAGAACAAATGTCGCTACTATTGTTAAGGCAGTTCCTGTTAGGGGAATTATGACAAGAGTATCTTCAGAACTTTTTGCTTTGTCTGGTGATGTTCATCTAATCCTTGGAAATATAAGCGAAGATGATTATAAAACTGAGACTGCGGATAAGAGGGGAAAGACAAGAAAAGAAGCTCTTTCTAGACTTGCAAGAATAGTTTGTGCAGACACAGATATGCTAAAAGAGGAAGAGATAGTTGCCATAGCAAATTATGTGTATATAAAACAGTCGGATAGAATAGCAGATGGGCTCATGCAAGTTTATGGCTCAATAAGAACCCTTGTCAAGGATAGACTGTCTTTAGTTCTTACTGGAATTGGAAGAAACTTCTTAGGTAGAAAATCTGCAGAAAGGTTAAGGTTTGAAAGCGTAATCGATTTGGCGCAGATCATAGGCAAGGAAGCAGCTATTGCGACCCCTTCTTTAGCTGTAGCATTGATGGTAGTAGAGGCTTTAGGCTTAAGAATTGAATTCTCAAGCTTCAGTAGTTTCAATGTATAAAATTCTATGATACTGTTCAAATAAGCTCCCGATTGTTCATACATCATAATAAGCCTATACTTAAGAGATAAGCAAAAGCATAACTTCTATCTTATAGATGATAAAATAACTTACCAATACACAATTTGTTGAATTTTATTTTCCACTCATCTCTGTTCGTTGTAGGAAGAATTTTATGTTAATGTATATACAATCAGACAGAAATGGTTACCGTAGTAAAGATAGGAGGCAGCTTATCCGAAGAACCAAATATTCTAGTTCATTTATGTAATAAACTGAACATCTTTTCAAAAGATCATGACATAACAATAGTGCCTGGGGGAGGAAACTTCGCAGATACAGTAAGATACTTGTATGACAAATTCAAGTTATCCGACGAAATTGCCCATAAAATGGCTATATTGGCTATGGATCAGTACGGATTGCTTTTAAAAGATTTAATAAAAAAAGCTTTTTTAACATATAGTCTAAAGAATGCGTTAAAAGCCTCTAAAAGGAGAATCCTGTCGATAGTTCTTCCTTCAAGGATCATTTTCTCTTTAGACCCTTTAGAGCATTCATGGAAAGTTACCTCTGACTCCATATCAGCCTTTATAGCTTCATCATTAAAAGCAAAAAAGTTGATTTTAGTAAAAGATGTTGATGGAATTTTCACATCAGACCCTAAGAGAAGTAGTGCAAGAATGTTCAAAAACGTCTCTGCAAATAAGCTCTTGAGGGAAAAACTTGGATGTGTAGATGAATTCTTGCCAAGGATTCTAATCGAAAAGCAACTTATATGCTATGTAGTGAATGGAAAGCATCCTAATAGGATAAAAAGCATATTAGAAGGTAAGAGAGATATTTACACGAAGATAAACCCATTTTGATTATCATGAATTACATTGCAATACCCATCAAGACAAAGTACTGGAGGCCTGGAGTTGATTACATAAGTATCATAAAAAGCTCTATAGTTAATAGAGTTGAAGATGGAGACATAATTGTACTATCTGAAAAAGCCATATCAGTAGCAAAAGGAAGGTTAATCGATGAAAGCAAAATCAAACCTAGTTTACTTGCTAAATTCATCGCCAGATTTTGGATAAGATACATATGGGGATACATACTTGCTAGATTATGCCATCTAAAGATCAAGAATGTTTATCGCTTAAGAAATTACCCTTTAAAAGAAGGGTCCAATCATAAGCAAGTAGCATTGATCTATGCTGGATTTTTACAAGCTTTAGGGGTTTGGTCAGAAGGAGGGATAGATGTTAGTAATATTCCTTTTAATTACGCATGCTTACCTCTTGAAGATCCTTATAGTGAGGCTATAAAAATTCAGGCTGAGATCCAAAATATTGCTAGGAAATTGTGCGTGATGATAGTTGATACAGATATGACTTATTCTTGGCATAATTTGCACATCACACCACGTCCAAAGCCAATGAGAGGGATATTGTCTATGGGATTCTTAGCGTATGTAATAGGTAGAGCCTTTAGACTTAAGTGTAGAGCAACTCCTTTGGCTATCACCTCAAAAATTGATCTTAATAAAGCAATAGATATAGCACAATTAGCCCATAGTGCCCGAGGTTCTGGTGCAGGAAGAACGGCATGGGATATGGCAAAAAGGTTTAAAACAAAATTGACCGAAGTAACTTGGGAGATGCTAGATGAGGTAGATCATTATCCAATAGTAATAATCAGAGAAAAGATTGTTACTTAATTCTGATCAAGTCGCCACCTAAAGAGCAGGGTATTAAGCTTTTATAGGTTAGCAAGATTTTTCTTCCTTATGATTCTGGCGTGCCCTCATGCTTAGGCGTCTGTAAGCCAAGCAACTTCTAGCGAGGAAGCAGAATCATTGATAGTTCAAGGTCGGGAATATATAGAAACACTTCCAACAGAGGACATGGCAACTTAAGACTGCCTCCTTAGATGGTTGTATTACAGCATAAAAAGCTTCACGAACAGGTTCCAGCACAGCATCGACCTCTTGAACCTTTCCCCTGTCGAGCAGGTTCGAGGTTATGTTGTTGAAGAATGCTTTAGTCCTCTGTTTGAACGATGAATATACAGACTCCACTAAGCTCCTATCGCCAAAAGGATTCTTGGTTGTATCCAGGCTCCTCTAGAGCCTCTTTAAGCAAGGAGCTCTATACACTACGAATGTAGGATTACCCAGAGTACGGCGGACTTGGTGGAAACGTGCTTTACTTTGATACTGAAGGGACGTTCAGCTCCAACCGCGTCTATCAGATAGCTGCTGAAAACGGCTTAGATCCTCTTATTCTCCACTGTCAAGAAGTAATAAAAATCATAGCTGTCAGAAGGATGAAGGGAAAAAGTAAAGCAATACTTAATTATTGAATCTGATAATAGTCAACTGGAGAAAGTGATGGAAGCAGTCCAGAATAAGAGGAAAATTGTTAATAAGCTCAACGATTTAAGCGGTAAAGAATGGATTAAATTTACCAAGACATGGTTTATTCATCGTCCAGCCCCGAGGGAAAATGCTAAACTTTTACACCCGGCAGCC
>Ga0209225_1000959_pt1 | contig 30509 bp, 28 predicted proteins | sample WasSprMetagenome_FD_184732 | JGI IMG/M metagenome (GOLD analysis project Ga0209225, IMG submission 184732) | Sulfidic aquatic microbial communities from Washburn Spring, Yellowstone National Park, USA - WS (SPAdes) (version 3) | ecosystem: Environmental > Aquatic > Thermal springs > Hot (42-90C)... | reverse complement strand
CCCCATAGAATCTTTACACTTCCTCTAAAGCTTTAAGCCCGGGCAAGGTTTTTCCTTCTAAGTATTCAAGGAAGGCTCCACCCGCGGTTGAAACATAAGATAGAGCAGTGATTACTCCCGCCTTTCTCAAAGCAGCTATGGTGTCTCCACCTCCAGCTATGGTTAGGGCTTGAAGGCTTGCGATCTTTCTTGCTATGGCAATGGTTCCAAAGGCATACTCATCTCTTTCAAAATAACCAAGAGGTCCGTTCCAAATCACCGTATGAGCCCCCTCAAGCGCTGCGGAAAAGAGAGCAACTGTCTCCTCCCCGATATCATAGATAACATCCCCTTCCTTTATGCTCAAAAGGTCTACCTTATAGACTTCTCCATCCCTTTCTACAACTACATCAACTGGGAGATATATCTTTACTTCAAGCTCCTTTGCTGAGCGAAGTATATCCTTGGCTATTTCCCTATATTCTACCTCAACCAAGCTTTTACCCACGTTATAGCCAAGAGCAGAAAGGAAGGTGTTAGCCATAGCACCACCGATTAAGAGTTTATCAATGCGAGGTAAAAGGTTCTTTAAAACACCGATCTTGGTTGAAACCTTGCTTCCACCAACCACAGCATAAAGCGGTCTTTCAGGCTTACCAACAACCTTAGAAAGGTATTTTAGCTCCTTCTCAAGCTGAAAACCCATCCCCTTTTCTCTTACAAGGCTTGGGACACCAACGACAGAGGCATGAGCCCTGTGACACACCGAAAAGGCATCGTTAATATAAACATCAGCCATCCTTGCCAAAGCCTTTACAAATTCAGGGTCATTCTTGGTCTCGCCTTCGTAAAACCTCACATTTTCAAGGAGTAAAACCTCACCTTCCTTGAGCTCAGCTAAAGCTCGGTCTACCTCTTCCCCATGATAATCCTCTAAAAACTTGACCTCAGTCTTTAACACCCCCTTCAAGTATTCATACACAGGCTTTAAAGATAGCTCAGGAACCCGTTTACCTTTTGGTCTACCAAGATGAGAACAGAGTATAACTTTTCCTCCTGCTTTTATGGCATAATCTATGGTTGGTAAACTTTCTACAATCCTTGTATCATCCGTGATCTTTCCATCTTCAATGGGCACATTAAAGTCAACCCGGATAAAAACCTTCTTACCTCTTAGGTCAAGCTCTCTTAAAGTTTTCATAGTAAAACCTCCTTTTTTTATTTATATTTTTATAAATTAGATAGTCTTCTTAATAGGTTAGCAAGCTCAATTGCGGCAAGAGCTGCTTCTGCCCCTTTATTACCAGCCTTTGTGCCAGCCCTTTCAATAGCCTGTTCAATGGTGTCAGTAGTCAAAATACCAAAGATTACCGGAACCTCAGTCTCAAGCATGACTTGAGCTACGCCCTTGGAAGCCTCGCTTGCCACATACTCAAAATGTGGAGTTGCCCCTCTGATGATCGCCCCAAGACAGATGACAGCGTCAAAGCTCTTGCTGCTTGCAAGCTTCTTAGCCACAAGAGGTATTTCGAAGGCACCAGGCACCCAAACCACATGAATGTCCTCTTCGTCAACTTGATGTCTCTTTAATACATCCAAAGCCCCTTCAAGGAGCCTTTGCGTAATGAAAACATTGAACCTACTAACAACGATCCCTATTCTTAGCCCTCTTCCGTCAAACATTCCCTCATAGACTTTACAATTCTGCATCCCCCCTACCTCCTTTCCTGAGCCTTATTCTCGTAGTAAATAAAAATCTTTTCTCCGTCTTTTATATAACCAAGTCTTCTTCGAATAAGCTCTTCATAGTTAGATTCACTGCTTTGAAGTTGTTTGATCTCTTGACGTATCTGTTCATTCTTGACCTTTAGGTCCTCTATGTCTTTTAGTTCCTTTTTTATCCGCCAGCTTAAATAAAAATACATAGAAGTAGTCAACAGAACAAAAATCAAAAGCCCAAATAAAAGAAGTTTTCTAATTCTCTTTTTTCTCTTAGGCTTCGGTTTTATGATGATAGGCTTTACTATTGGCATCAGATAGAATTATAGCAAAGGCTAAAGAAAAAAATAGGGGAATTTTTCTTAACGAGAAGATATTTAAAGAAGACAAAAAGTAGAGGTTTATATTCGAGTATGGAAAATATCTACAGAAGGACAATTTTTGTCCAAAGTAAAAGCCCCTCGGTTTAACGAGGGGCAAAGGGGAAGCCACTTTAATTATCAAGCTCTGACGGTTTCCAAACTTCGTAGACCTTACCAGCAAGCTCAGCGCTTGGCTTAAGGGTCTTTTTACCAGGTTTCCAGGATGCTGGACAAGCTTCAGCTCCACCTGTTGCCCTTACATGCTGGCAAGCCTGGATTAATCTAACGATCTCATCCATGTTTCTACCAATGGGTAGATAGGTAATGATAGAAAATTGAAGAACACCGTCAGGGTCGATAAGGAAGGTTCCACGAAGGTTAACTCCCGCGTTCTCATCATAAACCCCATAAAGGGTCCCGATTTTTCCACCAAGGTCTGAAGCCATTGGATAAGGGAAACCACCAGGAATGAGCTTTGAAAGCTCAACTTCCTGCCAAACTTTGTGAACAAAAACCGTATCGATGCTTATGGCAATAACTTGGACGTTAAGCTTGTCAAGCTCATCCTTGTATTTAGCGACATCTACAAGCTCTGTAGGGCATACGAAGGTAAAGTCTGCCGGGTAAAAAAACAGCAAAACCCATTTCCCTTTGTAATCAGAAAGGGCAATGTCTCTAATCTCGCCGGTCGGAAAATAAGCTTGAGTCTTGAATTCTGGAGCGGCAAGTCCTGGTCTTACGCACATAACCAACCTCCTTTTAAAAAATTTTATTCTAAATGTAATCTATTTTTGTAAACTTTCAAGGGGTTTAAAAAAAAGACAAAAGAAGAACCTTCTCACTTTTTAGGGATGGCATAAGGGGAACATGTCAGATGGCGTTTGCCATGATCTCACGCTATTACTAAAAAAAAGTCAGACAAATCTCGTAGTAAAGGAATTTTTTTAGGTTGACATATTTTCCTTTTAACGGGTATAATTTTAAAGCAAACTATGAACTCTACTCTTAAAATAATCGGTCTTTTAAGCTTAAGCTTTTTAATCTTCCTTGGAATACTCGTCCTTGTGTTTTTTCTCTATCTCAAAATTAGTCTGCCAAGCATTGCTAAGCTCAAAAATTATCAACCAAAGCAAACAAACCTTATCGTGGATTATCAGGATAGAATAGTTGGCTATCTTGGGGAAGAAAGAAGGATTTATGTTCCCATAAACAAAATACCCCCACATGTGATAAAAGCCTTTTTAGCGGCTGAGGACGCTAATTTTTACAAACACCGAGGAATAGATTTCTTCAGCCTTATGAGAGCTTTCGTAAAAAACATTATTTCCGGAAAAATTGTTCAAGGCGGAAGCACCATTACCCAACAGGTTGCAAAGTCTCTCCTTCTTTCTCCTGAGCGGACCCTTTCGAGGAAAATTAAAGAGATGTTTTTAGCTTGGCAAATAGAGAAGCATCTGACGAAAGATGAGATCCTCAACATATACCTAAATCATATTTATCTTGGTGAGGGAGCCTACGGAGTTGAGGCAGCAAGCTTAACTTACTTTGGCAAACATGTTTGGGAGCTTTCCATACCTGAAGCGGCAGTTCTTGCTGGGCTTCCTCCTTCTCCAGTTAGGTATAGTCCTTTAAACAATCCAACCTTAGCGCTGGAAAGAAGAAACTATGTCCTTCGCAGAATGGCTGAGGTAGGGTTTATCACCGAAGACCAGCTTAACCGCTATCTAAAGGAGCCTCTACTTCTTAATCCAAAAAATGTAAACATACCAGCCTATGCAGGGTATTTTATCGATGTTGTAAAGACTGAGCTTGAGTCTATTCTACCAAAAGAAAGGTTAGAGCAAGGTGGGCTAAGAATTAAGCTTACTATGAATGTGGATTGGCAAAAGGTAGGCTACTTTAACCTTGTAAATAAGCTAAGACAGCTTTATCCAAAGGGGAATCCTCCAGAGATATCCGCCGTTTGTCTTGATAACCGTGATGGAGGAGTCCGGTTCCTTACAGGGGGAAAGGACTATCTAAACTCAACCTACAATAGAGCAGTATTAGGGAAAAGGCAGCCCGGGTCAGCCTTCAAGCCTTTTATTTGGGCTCAGGCACTGGAAACAGGGGTTGTTACTCCAGATGCTGTAATCCCTGATGAGCCTATAACCCTACCTGGCGCAGACGCTGGCAAGGATTGGTCACCAGGTAATTACGATGGTAAATATTTAGGTCCTGTAAGCTTAAAGCTTGCCCTTGCACATTCGCGAAATACCGTCTCTGTTCGTTTGGCTTTAATGCTTGGAACGGACCGTTTGGTTGACTTGGTGAGGAAGATGGAATTTAGGTTCCCTATGCCCATTAATTTAAGCATCGCCCTTGGCACCTATGAACTTACCCCACTCGAGTTAACCACCGCTTACACCATCTTTCCAACTCTTGGCAATAAACTTAAACCCCGATTTATCGAGGCAATATACGATCAGATTTACGGAGGAAAGCCCATCTACCAAAGTCAGCAAGAAAGTAAGCCAGTATTCAGCCCTCAGACTATGAGCATAATGAACGATTTTCTTCAAGAGGTAGTCCGGTCTGGCACAGGAAGGTGCGCTCTTAGCCTTGGGATTCCTGTAGGCGCAAAAACAGGAACTACTCAGGAGTATAGGGATGCTTGGTTTGTGGGTTTTACTGCTGACTACACCTGTGGAGTTTGGGTGGGCTATGACAAAGGCGCTACCCTTGGAAAAGGAGAGACAGGAGGAAAGATTGCCTGCCCCTTATGGGTAAGTCTTATGCAGGGAATAAGACATGAAGCTAAGCCATTGCCAGTTTATATCCCACCTGCCGATGTTTTCTCAAACAGCACAACAGAGGATACCTCTGGGAACAATTAAGTTTTACTCCTCCTCTGAGGCTCGCCTTTTTCTTGGTAGCTGATGAATGTCTTCTACCTTATGGTATAGCAGATAAAATTTTTCTTTGAGCTCAGAGAGTAAATTCTCTAAGACTTTAGGTTCAGTTTTAGAAAATCTCACAAACACATAACGAGCCTTTTTTTCATCAAAGGCTTGCCAGCCTTCTCCTTCAACAGGGAAAGCCATTTCTTCCTTCCAGGTAAGAATGCTGTAAATGGTTATACCATGCTTGATAAAGATAGAGATAATAGAAGATAAATCTTCTACAGAATTGATGATAAGAGCTAATTGTTCTGGGCTATGATACACTCCAGTTATTTTGACAAAGAGCTTAAAAATGTCCGTTTGAGTGATTATACCTACTACTCTTCTTTCTCTATCTATAACCGGAAGACCAGAAATCTTATTCTCAAGCATAAGCACTGCTGCATACTCCACGGTATCATCAGGATAAACGGTTATCGGGTCTTTGGTCATGATGTCTTTAAGCTTAAGCTCAGAGAGGAGGTAGTACTGCTCATGAAGTTCCATAACACTGATCTTCGAAGGGGCAACCTCTTTTAAATCCCTATCAGTCACTATGCCTACGAGCTTTCCGCCGCGAGTTATAGGAAGCCGTCTTATTTTATGCTCTTTAAAGACCTGAAGAGCCTTGATGATGGAAGTATTCTCATCCAAAGTGATAACATGCTCTGACATCCAATCTTTAACGAGCATAAAATAAACCTCCGGAATAAAATTTTTAAAAACAATTATACTTTAGACAAAGTTTTAAGCAAGCACTATTAGAGGCAGTATCAATAAATTTACCGCTGTGTCCTGTCGAGAGAAGCAAAATCTCCCCCCTTAGGAGCTCTTTTTTAATCGTGCGGTTTCATAGATAAACGAAGAGTCCTCCGCTTACGCCTCGAAGCGACCAGCGGGTTGTCGAGCCATAGTAAAGTCTTCTCTTATAAAAAAACCCCCGAGAAGGGGGCGGAGGGGGGTTGAGAATGGATGATTATGGTATGTTGGGAGGGGGCTAATGAAAGAAAGTTCTACTGATAAATACCAAGATTACGATCAAAGCAATTCCTAAACCTAAACAAACTTTTACCAATTTACTTTCTGCGGGAAGCCATTCATCATATTTCATGGACTCCAGTTCTTTTAGTAATTCATCCTGGTTGGGTTGATTGCTCATCTTTATCACCCCCCTTAAGGTGTTATTGTATTACTGGCGGTTTTAAACCATGGAAAAAGAGGTAGGCTATCAACAATCCAATCCAAATGATGAAACCGAAAAGGGCTACAAAGTAAACTACCGCAAGCTTCCCAAGTCCTTCCGCCCAGAGCTTCTTAAAGTTTGTTATGGCTCCGATGGCAAAGAAGGTTACAAGGAAGAAAATTAATCTTAAAGCATCAAGCCCAGCGGTTGCGGTTCTAAGCTTATTTACTATGTCGGCTGAATCTTTTATCTCCGCTTTTAAAGAATTGACCTGAGCCTTTTGGCTTTCTATTTCTTTCATTATCTTTTCCTTTACTGCCAGGTCAGTTGTTGCGTTTGCTTCTTTTTCTAAGATCTTAATCTTTGCCTCTACAAGCTTCATTTTATTCTCAAAAGATTGAACCTTTGGAGCATGTGGGGCTGAAATGATCAAAAACAGCACGAAGCTTAAAGCATAAGCTAAAACAAACTTAGGAAACCTATTCCAAATCTCAACCCAAGAAACCCTTTCTCCTGGTTTGGATTCAATCATAGCGCACCAGACATATGCAAGGACAAAGGCCCAAATACTGATAAAAATATCTATGAAAAGCTTGGTAGTAGCAGCAGCTAAAAAGATCCAACCCGGCTCATACTTTATTCCCGTAAGGGCTTCAGTTTTTCCCCTTATTAAGGCATCAACGATGGCTCCAGAGGCAAAGGCACCCCCGTCTGTTTTTACCGTTAATCCCATCCAGGCACCAGCTACCATTGGTTCTTGCCATAGAAACTCTCTTGCCAAAAAAGGTAGAATAATCAGCTCAACCACGGCAAAAATAACAACAAGAGAGGAAACCATAATTGGGACCACAGGTCTTGCTCTTATAGCTCCACCAGTAGCTATAGCAGCAGAAACACCGCAAATTGAGATACCGGAGGCAAGAGGGGCAGCCCATTCTCTGTTGAATTTGAACCATCGGCGAGCCATGTAATAAACAAGCCCCCAAAAGATTAAATATGCCACGATAATAGCACAAAAACCATTAAACAAGATCACCGAAGCCATACCCAAAGCTGAAGCCGCCTTTAAACCTAAAATGGCTCCCATTATTCCGATTGCTGTCTTGATGTAGAATTCAGCCCTAAGGGCTTCATTTAGAGAGTTAGCAAAGCCTGGAAATAGGTTGCCAACGATTAATCCTAAGATTAAAGCAAAGATGAAACCACCCTCACCTGTAAGTTTTAAAGACCATGGGATGTTGTATTTTGAAGGGTCTGTTGCCGCAAAATAAGCATAATGACCAGCAATCCAACATATCATACTTAACCAATAAACAAAAAAGAAGCCAGTAATAAATCTTTTAACATTGCCACCAAGAAGGGCTATCCCAATGCTTAAAAGCACTGTTAAAACAACATAAGTTATAACTAAGGAGGCACCGCCAGAAATAACTCCTTTATAGGCTTTGCCCGCTGGTCCTAAAGCTTTACTAAAATCTATCCATTCTTCAACCTTTATAGCCCAACCTAAAAGGTCAATGCCAGCAAAGGCAAATAGGGAAACTAAAACTAATACGGACGCTAACCAAAAGGCTAACCAGTCCTCGTTAAGAATTCCCTTTTTCTTCTCCTCCATAAAACCCTCCTTCTAAAAATTTTTAGAATAAAAAGAAAATTGATTAAGCTACTTCACCCTTTGCCAAGCATACTCACCACCTCCCTTCTTTCTGGTAAAGCCCTTATGCAAAACTAATAATACAAGATGCATGCCTACATTCCCCATCAGTTTTTTCTGACTTTCGAGAAACAACTGTTTCTTCTTGGAGACTAAACAAGTGGGTTTATGTTACCTTTTGTAGACAATCTTGATTTTTTAATAAATGATTTAAGTTTATGCTGATTTCTCATGTAGGTGAGAGGAATGCTTACGAGAAGGGGTTTTTTTAAAGTTTGTGCAGGCTTGCTTGGGCTTTTAGCCATAAAGACCCATTCCAGACTGTTGACCACGGAAATTCCACGAAGATTGAAAGCCAAAAAAAGTTAGGATTGACGCGCTAACTCCTTACAACTTGATATTCGTCCAAAAGGTAGAGTTAGATGGAAAGACTATATACATCCCAAGGAGGTGCATGCACAGGGATAATCCTCCATGCGTTAGGGGATGCCCTTTTGGGCTTTGAGCAAACAGCTTGAAGGTAATACAGTTATAGACCATAGCATCTGCTTTGGGGTGCTAAGTGCCGGGATGTTTGCCCCTGGGGCATACCTCAAAGACAAGCTGGCGTTGGAATGTATCTTAAGCTGGCTCCAAGGCATTCGTTATGGTATGAACGGATAAAGGAAAAGATCAATAAGCGAGAAGGGATGAATACTTCTTAAGTTTTTTCCAGAGGGTTTTTCGGCTTATTCCGAGTTTTTTGGCAGCTTCTCCTACTTTTCCTTCACACTCTTCAAGGGTGCGAAGAATAAGTTCCTTCTCTATAAGCTCTAAACATTTTTTGTAACCCCTTTCTTCTAAATCTTGCCCTTCTAAATCCATATTAGCTAAGATGATTGAACGAACTTCCTCAGGAAGATGCCAAATTTCAATCCGTCCGTCCTTAGAGAGGAGATAAGCCCTCTCAAGGATGTGCTTTAGCTCCCTGACATTCCCAGGATAATCGTAGCTTAAAAGGGCAAGATAGGCAAGCTCCGAAAAAGTTGGAACACCTTTGTTATACTTCTGAGAGAAAAGATGGAGAAAATGCTGGATTAACACCGGGATGTCTTCTTTTCTTTCTCTCAAAGGAGGTATTTTGATCGTGAAGGCTGAAATCCGGTAGTAAAGGTCATCCCTAAACAAGCCTTCTTTCATGAGTTTTTTCAAGTCTTTAGATGTGGCAAAAAGAAAGCGAACATCAGCCCTTTTTTCTTTCGTTGAGCCAAGGGGATAATAAGTCTTTTCTTCTATGACCCTTAAAAGCTTCGGTTGAAGGGAGAGGGGAAGGTCGCCTATCTCATCTAAAAGGATGGTTCCCCCTTGAGCAAGCTCTAATTTGCCAACCTTTGAGGTGTAGGCTCCGGTGAAGGCTCCTTTTTCATAGCCAAAAAGTTCGGCCTCAAAAAGGGTCTCAGGTATAGCTGCGCAATTTATCTTAATAAAGGGAGCTTTGTTCCTTGGACTAAGCTCATGGATAATCTGAGCAACCAACTCTTTCCCGCATCCTGATTCCCCAAGTACGAGAACGGGGAGGTCAGTCTCGGCGACAACCTCAATGTTTGAGAGAAGGTCTTGGACGGCTTTGCTTTCGCCTACAAATTTTGTAAGAGCTTCCTGTTGTCCAAGCCTTCTTTTTAAGGTGTCAACCTCTTTTCTAAGTCTTTTAAACTGAAGGAAGCGTTCAATGGTTACGAGTAATTCTTCCTCCTCAAAGGGTTTAGCAAGATAATCAAAGGCTCCTTCTTTTATGGCTGAAACTGCGGACCTTACTTCAGCATAGGCAGTTATGATTATAATTCCTGCATCGGGTGCTAACTCTTTTATCTTAGGAATAAGGGTTAATCCGTTCACATCTGGGAGCCTAAGGTCAAGGAGGACAACATCAAAGGCCTCGTTCTTAAGCATCTTTAAAGCTGTTTCTCCCTTTCCTGCTACCGCAACCTCATAGCCCTCCTTAGATAGGAAATTTTTCAGCACTGTAGTCAGTATCTTTTCATCATCTACGATAAGGATTTTAGGCTTCATTTTTGTGCTTCTTTGCAAGCGGAAGCTTTACATAAAATGTAGTTCCGGAGGATGAGGTTTCAAACCAGAGGTCACCTTGATGTTTTTGAATTATAGCCAAGGCCACGGTAAGCCCAAGCCCAGTTCCTTGACCGGGTGGCTTAGTGGTAAAGAAGGGTTCAAAGACCTTAAGTTTTAGCTCTTCTGGTATGCCGGGTCCAGTATCTGAGATAGAAACAACCGCATGCTCCCTTTCGGCCTCAACTTTGATAGTTAAACTTTTTTGTGTTGAAGTTTCCATGGCTTGAATGGCATTTAGGATGAGGTTCAGAAAAACTTGCCCTAGCTTCTTTGCATCTCCCTTTACCCAAATTCTATCGTCCTCGTAATCCTTTTTCAACTCTATTCCGTTTTTAGATATTAGATGGGAGATTAAACCAAGGCTCTTTTCTAAAACATCGACCAAATCAATGGTTTCTGCTTTTACTTCTTCAGCTCTAGAAAATTGAAGTAACTCTCTTAGGATGCTCTGAATTCTTAGCATGCCCTCATAAAGCAGACTAAGGTATTGAAGTTTTTCTTCGGTAGACAGATTATCCTTTTGCAATTCCTTAACGATAAGGAGCATTCCTGAAAGGGGGTTGTTTAGCTCATGAGCAATCCCTGCGGCAATCTGCCCTAAGGAAGCATACTTTTCTAAAAGGAACATCCGTTCTTCCATTTTTTTCCTCTCAGTAATATCTTCCACAAGAATTATAGCCTTTTCTACCTCATTTTCCTTTTCACACACAGGATAGACATGGATATTGTAAATTTTACCCCCTTTTCCTTCGTAGTAACGAGTTTTTGCCTTTTTTTCTTCAAGAACCTCTTCAATCAACTCCTTTGCGCATTTCCTTTCTTTCCAATTTTTAAAAGCATTGTTTTCCAAGATGATTTCACAATCTTTGCTAATTAAAGCCAAGGGGTCGGTAATGCTATCCACCACGGTTTGCAGAACTGTTAAGCTCTTTTCAAGCTCTCTTTGAACCTCCTTTAAGTGGATGGCTAAGGCATTAAACTCTTTAACAAGGCTCCCGATTTCATCATCCCTTTCTTCAGCTTCAAAAGGTCTAAGAGGTTTTTCCCCTTGTCTTATTTCCTTAAAATGATTGCTAAGCCTTTGAAGTGGCTTTGCCACCAAGGTAAAGAAAAGGCTTTCCAAAAGCAAAAGAAGAATGGTAAGAAAGACAAACCCCACAAGGAAAAAGGTCAGTACGGCTGAATTAAGCTCTTCTAACGCGTTTTTCAGGTCTAAGCGATAAACCTCAATTCCCATCAAATCGTTGAGTTCCCAAGCATAACCTTGGGAATTACTGTAAAATTCTTTGATTTTTTTGAATTCCGAGCCTGCCTGATGATGACAGCTCATGCAGCCCTGTTCTGCATACACTGGCTTTGCAAGCACAAGATATTTTCTGCCCCCAATGTTCATTTCGCCCCGCCATTCTTTCAAGCCTCTATCTTCTAAGAATTGTCTATACACATCTTTCGCATAATCCTTCAATTGATTCTCGGGGTTTAAAGGATAGGGAGACATGCGCTCAAAGATTAGGTCTGAATACTTTTTTTGCACCTCGGAAACCAAAGCTTTCCTTGCCCTCGTTGTAGAGATTAGTTGAAGCGTTTCTTCTGATAGGACTGATTTATCATGAACGAGCTCAAAGAAGGCAGGTCGAAGATGATGTTTTACAAACTGTCCTATCGACTCAAGCTCCAAGGAAAAAAGTTCAAGCCTCTGCCAGCTTGAATAATAAACCCGATCCTTTAAATGGAGATAAAAAAACAAAGTCAAGGCGGAGGTTGAAACAACTAAGATAGGAAGTAGGAGGACTAAAAATTTTAAGTATAATGGCAGTTTGTAAAATCGTTTCCACATAGGTAAAACTTTAATCAAGAAAAAGTTAGGTGAAAAGGAAGATTTAAAATAACAAGAAGGTGCACCAAGTTGGAAAACTTAAGCATCGGTTAAAGCGCTACTTTAAAAGATGAACATTCCCAAGAGAAACCCTTTTTAAACCAGCACTCTTTGCTATCTCTAAAGCTCTATAAGCAAACTCCTTAGAGGTAAGGGGTAGGTCTCTCATAAAAAAATGGGGATAGAAAGCAAGAAGTCTATAGGGTATTTCCGGGTTTAGGCTTGCGATAAACTTGGCTATGTCTTCTACCTCTTTTTCATCAATATACCCAGGGACAAGAAGGGTGCTTGCAGTAAGCAATGGCACGCTCTTTCTTTGATCAAAATGCTTGGCCACTTCTGCAAAATTCTCTAATATGGCTTCGTTTGTGTAGCCAGTTAAAGCAAGATGAACCTCTTTGCTGTAGGCTTTTAGGTCAAACTTGATAATTCCGCCAGACTCCAATGAAAGCTCAACAACCTTCTTCAAAAATTTCTTTGAAAATAGCCCGTTTGTCTCCCAGCATATCCTCAGCTTTTTCTTTCTCTTTAGTGCCCTTTGACTGAAATTTATGGCAAAATGAACTTGAGGCGATGGGTCGCCCCCAAAGAAGCAAACGCAGGAAACTTGCTCGTTTAAGGCTAAAAGCATGGCGTCGACGCTTTCCCATCTGCTTGTTGAGGTTAGCTCTCTAAAATGCCAGTTTTGACAGTAAAGACAGTTGAGATTGCAGGCATGAAAAAACACAGCAAGGTTGTAATTGCCCCTTTCTTCTTTGCTGCTTCCGGGACAAATCCAGTCTGCTACGCAGTTTGTGGGCAATGGGTCAAGATACCAGGAGACTTTGGCATACCTGGCATCAAGCCCTAAAATTACCCCATTCCTTACCTTCTTTAGACCGCAAAAGCCTTCCCCTCCCTCTGGGATTTGACAGCTTAAGGCACAAAGTGAACAGGTTTTTCCCTCCGCATCTCTTGGGATAGATTTAGGAAGGTTAAAGACTGCTCTTGATTTTTCATGAGCCTTTTTTACATAGGGGAAAGCGGAGTGAAATTTGAACCTCATACATTCTAAACAAACACCGAGAAATCCTGATATTAGCGAATTTTCCTTTTTACAAACATGGCAAACTTTTCGGGGCATCAATTATAAAATAAATCATGTTAAGTTAGGTTAGAATTAGGCATCAAAGTATCCAAAATGTCGTGGTAAAATACAAATTGGGAATTGAGACAAGAGAGCTTTGGAGGGCTAAGGATGGATTGGAAAGAGACTCTTAAGCTTCCGCAGACAAGCTTCCCGATGAAGGCAAATCTTGCTGAAAGGGAGCCAAGCTTCATCGAATTTTGGGAAAAGAATAGAATCTACGAAAAGATGCTTAAAAAAAGGGCAAACTCTCCCCTCTTTATTCTTCATGATGGTCCACCCTACGCAAACGGACATATCCACCTTGGCACTGCTTTAAACAAGATTTTGAAAGATATCATTGTAAAGAGCAAATCCATGTCTGGGTTTCGGGTACCTTATGTTCCTGGCTGGGACTGCCATGGGCTTCCCATTGAGCTTAATGTAGAAAAGGAGCTTGGTGTAAAGAGGGGGGAGCTTCCGCCACTTGTCATAAGAGAAAATTGCCGAAAATACGCTGAACGCTTCATCAACATTCAAAGGGATGAGTTTCGCCGGCTTGGCGTCTTTGCCTTTTGGGATAAACCCTACCTTACCATGAGCCCAGAATATGAAGCGATCATAGCAAAGGAATTTTTACGCTTCTTAACATCCGGGCAAGTCTACAGAAGGAAAAAGCCTGTTTTTTGGTGCCCAAACTGTGTGACCGCCCTTGCTGAAGCTGAGGTGGAATACGAAGAAAAGACTTCACCCTCCATCTATGTGAAGTTTCCTTTAAGCCAAGAAACAATAAGCTTTTTGAAAAAAGAGCTCAGCATAGAACTACCAGAGAAGACTTATGCCCTCATTTGGACGACAACGCCCTGGACCCTTCCCGCAAACTTAGCCTTAGCCCTACATCCTGAGTATGACTATGTCCTCATTAGATGGAAAGGAGAGGATGAGGTTTATCTTGTGGCTGAGGGCAGGGTTTCTGCCCTATGCGCAATCCTTGAAAAGGGCCTTCCGGAAATCTTGGCTAAGGTCTCGGGATCCGCTTTAGAAAAAAAGACGGCTTTTCACCCCTTCTATGATAGGGAAAGCCTTTTTGTTCTTGCTGAGTTTGTGACCCTTGATACAGGAACGGGGATTGTTCACATTGCTCCTGGGCACGGTGAGGAAGACTATCAGGTTGGGCTAAAGTATGACCTTCCTGTTTATGTGCCTGTTGATGAGGAAGGGAAGTTCTACAAGGATGTGCCTTTGGTTTCCGGGCTTGATATCTATAAGGCAAACGAGGTGATCATTTCTACGCTAAAAGAAAAGGGGCATCTTTTTTATCAAGAAAAGATTAGCCATAGCTATCCCCATTGTTGGAGGTGCAAAAAGCCTGTCATCTTTCGCGCGGAGTATCAATGGTTCATCTCTATGGAAGCAAAGGGGTTGAGACAAAAGGCTCTTGAAAGGTTAAAAGATGTCAAGTTTATTCCGCATTGGGGGAGAAATCGGTTGACTTCTATGCTTGAAGTAAGGCCGGATTGGTGCATATCGCGCCAGAGAGTGTGGGGTGTGCCCATCACCGTGTTCAGGTGTAAGTCCTGCGGTGAGGTCTTAAAGGACCTCTCCTACTACGAAAAGGTGCTAAAGATCTTTGAGGAGAAGGGATGCGACCCCTGGTTTGTTGAACCTCCAGAGAATCTTCTACCAGAAGGAACAGTCTGCCCAGCCTGCGGGGGAAAAGATTTTGACAAAGAAAAAGATATCCTTGATGTTTGGTTTGATTCAGGTGTTTCCTTTGCCGGAGTGCTTGAAAGAAGCCCTGAACTTAGGTTTCCGGCAGACCTATACCTTGAAGGGTCTGACCAGCATAGGGGATGGTTTCAGAGCTCTCTTATATGCTCTGTTGGAACAAGGGGCGTCCCCCCTTACAAAGCCATCCTTACCCATGGATTTGTCGTTGATGGTCAAGGAAGGAAAATGTCAAAGAGTCTTGGGAATGTGATACATCCCCAGGACCTTATCAAAAAGTATGGAGCTGAAATTGTGAGGCTCTGGGTCTCAGCAGAGGACTATCGAGATGACATCAAAATCTCCCAAGAGATAATCGACAGGCTCGTGGAAACTTACCGAAAAATCAGGAACACCTGCAGGTTCCTCATCGGGAACCTTTACGACTTTGACCCCGCTAAAGATTTAGTCCCCTTTGAAAAGCTTCCGCCCTTTGAAAGGTATATCCTTCATAGGTTGGCAAGAATGATAGAGCGGGTAAAGAAGGCCTATGAGGATTTTGAGTTTCATATAGTGACTTATGAGCTACATAGGTTTTGCGTGGTTGAGCTTTCTTCGCTCATCATTGACATAAACAGGGACTACCTCTACTGCGAAGCAAAGGATAGCCTAAAGAGAAGGGCAACTCAGACAGTTTTTTACTACGCATTAGATAGCCTGGTTAAGCTTATGGCACCCATCCTTTCTTTTACCGCGGAAGACATATGGCAGAATCTTCCGTATCCAAAGAGGGAAGAGTCGGTGTTTTTAACAGACTTTCCGGATTATTCTTGGACCATTTCAAAGGAGGAAGAAGAACGCTGGGAGAAGTTCTTAGCCTTAAGGGATGAGTTTTTAAAAGCCCTTGAGATAGCAAGGAAGGATAAAAAGATCATCGGGAACTCCCTTTCTGCAGAGTGTTATGTAGTTTGTCCAGAAGACTTAAAGGAATATCTTTCTGATAAGGGCTTCTGGGAATACTTCTTGATGATTGCAAGATTTGAGGTTGGAGAAGGGTTTGAGGAGACCTTTCCCGTTGAGTACAGGTCAGAGGAGTTCCCGGGTCTTATCATCTATGTCAAAGAAACCTCTTACGGAAAATGCGAGAGATGTTGGCAGAGAAGGCCTGAAGTTGGAAGCCTACGAATAAAAGAGCTTTGTGCAAGGTGCCTTGAGGTAGTCCAAAGCGAGCTCGGACTATGAGGAATTTTTACCTGACCGCAAGCCTTGTCTTTATCCTTGACCGTTTGACTAAACATTTGGTCCTTTTAGCCGATTACCATAGGATAGAGCTTTTGCCTTTTTTGGCTCTCGTTAAGGTTTGGAATAGAGGGGTTGCTTTTGGGCTTTTTAGCTCAGCAGATGCAGCAAACCTTTTTTTTGCCTTGGCAACAGCCCTTGCCCTGGTTGTGGTCCTGTATTTAAGCAGGCGTGCAAATACCATGGCAAGGATTGGCTATGGGTTAATTTTTGGAGGTGGGCTTGCAAACCTCGTTGACAGGGTAGTGTTCGAAGGAGTTTTAGACTTTATCGACCTTCATGTGGGAGGACTGCACTGGCCAGCCTTTAACATTGCCGACCTTGCCATAACCATAGGGGTCATAGTCCTTCTTTTTGCTTACTCTAAAAAGAAGACTTAAGACATGTTTATCAGGCTAATTCCTTATCGAACTTACGCAAGGCTTATCTTTTCTTATCGAGCAAGGGATTTGCTTGAGTTTTTCCCAACGATACTCAAAGATGTCTTTTTACCTCTTGATTCCAACCTCTTTCAAGTAGAAGGACGACTACAGAAGCTAAACGACCTTCTTTTTCAGTATAAAGAACATTTTAGCAAAGAGCTTGGGTCAGCACCCGCGCCTTTTGCAATCTTGATTACTAAGGAAAGAGAAAGGTCCCTCGCTTCGCTCGGGATGACAGCGGAAAGGCTCGGGATGACAGGGGGTATCAAAAAACCCTTAAGACCGGGGAAGGTCTACATAGAGGAGGGACTTAAAGATAAGGTTGAAAAAGAGTTAAAAAGGGAACACCTTCATTTTCGGCTCGAAAAATGGGGGGACTTTTTTGAGCTAAAGCTTCCCTCAACCTTTGAGCAAAAGCTTTACTTTCCCTTTAAAGATTTTTTCCTTATCCCAAACGATAAGAGATGCTTTTTCTGCGGTTCATACCAGCATGCTACATCAGATTGCCCTGGGCTTAATGATAGAGAACCCCAACAAACCTTTTACAGATTGCTAACCCACTTACCTTGGACAATAGCAGATGAGCTAACCAAAGCCATCTTTGAAGAAGAAAATACTGAAGCTTTAAACTTTTTTTACACCCGGTACTTTTTCAATCTTCCGGGCTTTTTGAAAATAATTTTTTACCGCACAGGGGAGATAAACTCTTTTTCTCAAGTTCCTCTTCATCTTCCAACTTCGGTGAGGGGTGGTGGCCTTGGGCTCGGGCTTGAGGAGCTAATGGCGGGAAGAGTGGAAACAGCAGAAAAAAGATTTTCTGAGGTTGAAGAAGGGGACTTTAGGAGAGAGCTTGGCTTAGCCTTTGTGCAGATCTTGAAGGAAGATTTCCCGAAGGCTATCTATTTTGTAGAAAATGCCTTAAGCCTTGTTAACAATCCCTTTGTTCGTGGTTATTTGAATTATCTAAAAGGGGCTATCTACTTTCAACTTGGGGAGAAGGGTTTAGCTGAAGAAAGCTTCAAAGAAGCAATGAAAGAGGATAGCACGAATTCACCTTCCTTTTTCTTTTTAGGGCTACTTCGCTACCTTGAGGAAGAGCCTTTAGATAAGCTTAGTCCCTTCTTTCACCATCCTTATACTCTTTACCTTTCTTACCTTGAACCTTTGTTCCTAAGGGTTGAGAAGGAGCTCGAAGAACTACTTGACAGGGTCTACCTAAGCTACAAGGAAGAAGCTCTAACAAGGCTAAAGGAGGCTGAAGATAAGTATCATGCTTTAAAAGAGGTGATGCCTGATGAGACTTCCAAAAGTTATCTTGAGAGATTAAAAAAGCTTTCTCAAGATATCAATCAGGGCGGGCTTGCCCTCGTTGATTCCGCAAGTAAACAGGTTCTTGAGCTTACCCTTGAGCTTAACGGCTATGTGTTTTCTCGCATAAAAAAACTAAAGCAGGAGTTTGAACCCCTTAGATTTACTTTTCGAAAGCTTTCTGAATTTTGGACTATCTACCCCTACAAGACGGAAGATGCCTTCTTTGGTCAAAGCTTAAAAAAGGCCGAAGGATTAATTTTAAGGATAGAGAGAAGGCTTAAACGGTCTGAACCAAGCAAGGAGTTAAAATTCCTCGAAAGCGAGTTTAAACAACTAAAGGAAATTGTTGAAAATCTACAGAAGGCTAAGCCAGAACTTGAGAGGAAGTGGGAATTCCGGAAGAGGCTCTACAGCTTCATAAAGAAGTTTAGCTTAGCCGAAGGGCTAAATCTAATCTTTCATGCTGCTCTTCTTTTCCTTCCTGAGGTTGGAACAAGCTGGTTCCCCTCTCTTGGGAGCTTTATTGTAAGCTCTCTTTTTATCCTTTTTCTCGTCCTTATTAGCGTCCTTTTCATAGAAAAGAAGGGCTAAGCTAAATGAGAAGGTTCAAAGCCCTTTGGGTTAACGCAAAAGATATACCCTATAGGGGCTTCTCTTTAGAGCCCGAGAAAGTATTAAAGCTTGAGGGGAACGAGGCAACCGCTGAAAATGTAAAAAAGTTCTTCCTTGAGCTTTCTTCGAACCTTGAGGCTCATTACTACGCCATAGGGTTCATCGCCTATGAACTTGGCTACCTTTTGGAAGAACGCTTAGTTCCCTTTTATCAGCCCCCATCCCTCACTTCGCTCGGGTCGGCGTCTTGTCCTTTAGCCTTTTTCTACCTTGGAAAGAGCATAGAGCCCTTTGAGCTATACCCTGAACCTGAAGATAAAGAAAAAATAAAAATTTATGATGAAAGGCTAAACATCTCTACGGAGGACTATAAAAGGGCTATTCATAAGATAAAAGAATACATAGCCCTTGGACACACCTATCAGGTGAACTTTACCTGTAAGCTCCTTTTCAATTTTACGGGCTCACCTTTTGAGCTCTTTAAGGCTTTGCTTTTTTCTCAAAGATGTGAGTATGCCTGCTATCTTGAGGGAGAGAATTTCGTGGTCTTGTCTTTATCTCCTGAGCTTTTTCTTGAAAAACGAGGAAATTGCCTCATCAGCTCGCCTATGAAAGGCACCGCTAAAAGGGCTCCTCTTCTTTCCCTTGATGAAAAAGTAAAAACAGAACTTCGTGAAAACCTAAAGACCCGAGCAGAAAATTTGATGATATTAGACCTTTTAAGGAACGATTTAGGGAAAATTTCAGCCTTTGGGTCGGTTAAGGTTGATGAATATTTAAAAGTCAAAACCTATCCAACGCTCCATCAGATGGTTTCAACTGTCGAAGGACACCTTGAAAAGACTGACCTTTATTCCATCTTCCAAAGCCTTTTTCCCTGCGGGTCGGTGACCGGTGCCCCAAAGATAAGGACTATGGAGATCATAAGAGAGCTTGAGGTTGAGCCACGAGGCGTGTATACTGGTGCTGTTGGCTTTATCAAACCATCGGGTGATTTTATCTTCAATGTAGCTATAAGAACGGTCTATCTTCAAAGAAAAGCTCAAGACTACACTGGTGAGCTTGGTATAGGGTCAGGCATTGTTTGGGATAGTGATGCTGATGCAGAGTATAAAGAAACACTCCTTAAGGCTAAATTCTTAACCAACCCTATCCCCTATTTTTTTCTTATCGAAACCTTTGCCATTCCTTCCGATGAAGAAACCCTAAGGCTCCACTTTGAAAGACTACAAAGCTCAGCTTCCTACTTCAACTTTCCCTTTAGGTTTAAAGATTTTTCTGACTTCTTAGATTTTTTAAAAAAGGAAATCGGTCTTTCGTCCTTACATCACGCAAGCGAGAAAAAGAGGGTTAGGCTTATCCTTAAACCAGAGGGCATCCTATTCCTTGAGGTTCATCCCTTTGAGCCTTGGGAAGAACCTATCCGAGTTGCTTTCAAAAGAAGAAAGACCCCGACAAACCTTTTTCATTTTCATAAAACAAGCTTGCGGGAGGAGTATGAAAGAGAGAGAAAGTGGGCTTTAGAAAATGGATGGACTGAGGTCATATTTTACAACGATAAAGAAGAGGTCCTTGAAGGGACGATCTCTAACTTTTTTGCCAAAAAGGGAGAAATTTTCTATACTCCATCCCTAGCGCTTGGGATACTCCCTGGTGTTCTTAGAAGGAAGTTATTAGATTCTAAGCTTGCTAAAGAAGGGGAAATCAAGCTTTCTCAGCTCACAGAGTTTGACTCTCTTTACATTGGAAACTCCTCCCGAGGGCTTGGTAAAATAAAAGAGTGGGTTATACTTTAAAATTTAACCGACCTGACCTAAGGGTCTTTCAAAAAAGTATGTAGGAGGTAGGCATGAGCGGTAAAACTTATAAGATTGCTGTCATCCCTGGTGATGGAACCGGTCCAGAGGTGATCAGGGAAGGGGTTAAGGTTCTGCAAGCGGTTGGTGAACGCTTCAACATCAACTTTCAGTTTAACTACTTTGATTGGGGGGGCGAAAGGTATCTTAGGACCGGTGAGACCATTCCTGAGGGTGGAATTGAAGAGTTAAAAAAACATGATGCCATCTACCTTGGAGCCATCGGGCACCCTGATGTTAAGCCAGGTATCCTTGAGAAGGAAATACTACTTCGCATCCGTTTTGAGCTTGACCAATATATAAACCTTAGACCCGTTAAGCTTTACCCAGGGGTTTGGACGCCCATCAAGGATAAGGGACCTGAGGATATAGACTTTGTTGTAATAAGAGAAAACACCGAAGGTCTTTATGCAGGAGGAGGCGGATTCTTGAGAAAGGGCACACCGTATGAAGTTGCCATTCAGGAATCTATCAACACAAGGTTTGGCGTTGAGCGCTGCATCAGATTTGCCTTTGAATACTGCAGGAAGAGAAATAAGAAAAAAAAGGTGACCTTGGTTGGGAAGACAAACGTCCTTACCTATGCTTGGGACCTTTGGTGGAGGGTCTTTCAGGAGGTAGGTGAGGAGTATCCGGACATCGAAAAAGATTACGCCCATGTTGACGCCACCTGCATGTGGATGGTTAAAAACCCCGAATGGTTTGATGTTATCGTTACAGACAACATGTTTGGTGACATCATCACCGACCTTGGAGCTATCATTCAAGGTGGTATGGGCATAGCAGCAGGTGGAAACATCAATCCGCAAGGGGTTTCTATGTTTGAGCCCATAGGGGGTTCAGCACCAAAGTACACCGGCAAAAATGTGATCAATCCCCTTGCCGCAATCTGCGCAGGCATGATGATGTTAGAATGGCTTGGAGAAAAGGAGGCGGCAGAGGCTATTGAAAAGGCAGTGATCAAAGTCTGTCGTGACCATTTGAAGAGCTTAGCAGCTGGTAAGATGGGCTACACAACCCAAGAGGTGGGAGACTTGGTTGCCAAATATGCCAAGGAAGGCGTCGAGCTGTGAAGCTTAGCATCATCGGAGCCGGAGCTGTTGGGACAAGTTGCGCCCAATGGGCGGTTGTTAAAGAGGTTGCAAAAGAAATAGTCCTCATAGACATTGTGCCTGGGCTCGCAAAGGGGAAGGCTTTAGACCTTGCTCAGAGCCTTCCTCTTCTTTCTCGGTCCATAAAAGTCGAGGGGACGGAAGACTTTTCAGCACTTTCAGGAAGCGATGTGGTGCTCATCACCGCAGGGAAACCACGAACCCCTGGGATGAGCCGAGAAGAGCTCTTAAAGATTAACGCCGATATCGTTAAGTCCTGCGCTGAAAATGTTAAACGCTACGCACCGGAGAGCATCGTGATCGTAGTATCAAACCCCCTTGACGCCATGGTGTATGTGGCTTACAAGGTAACGGGTTTTCCGAGGGAAAGGGTCATAGGAATGGCTGGGGTCCTTGATTCTGCTCGTTATCGGTATTTCATTGCTGAAGCCTTAGGGGTAAGCCCTGCTGATGTTTCTGCGCTTGTGCTTGGCATCCATGGCGACCATATGGTGCCCCTTGTGCGACTTGCTAATGTTGCTGGGGTGCCCATAACTCAACTTCTTTCTCAAGAAAAGATCGAAGAAATAGTAAAAAGGACGAAGTATGGAGGGGGCGAGATCGTAAACCTTCTTAAGACTGGGAGCGCCTTTATCACCCCGGGGTTAGCCACGATTGAGATGGCAGAATCTATACTTAAAGATGCAAAAAGGGTGTTGACTTGCTCAGTGCTTTTGCAAGGTGAATACGGCATTTCTGGCGTTTTTCTTGGTGTTCCTGTTATCCTTGGAAGGCAAGGAGTAGAAAAGATCCTTGAGTTTGACCTTCTACCGGAAGAGAGGGAAGCTTTGTTAGCCGGAGCCAAAGTCTGCGAAGCCCTAATCTCTCAGCTTGAGTTGTAGAAGTTTTAGATGCTATTATAGAGCATGAGGGTTGTGAAGACAAATTTAGTGGATTTAGGGCTAACTTAGATAAATTGTTGTCCCATGTGCATGGGGGAATAGAATGAGTAATTACCTAAAAATGCTTTATTATAGACAACTCCTTTAATAGAGGCATTTCCGGATGAAGGATCAGTGGAAAGATTATTATATTTAATCTTGAAAGGGACGAACGAAAGGGTAAACTCAAGGAGGTTAAGGGGGTTTAAGGAATTGAATTGAGGAACTATCATTCTTTTCCCGAAAAAATTTTTACACATTATTAGGGACACTTTGAAGAGCAACTTACTATTAACATAGTAAGAAAACAGAACATTAATAAGATTTTTCCCACTTTTTGTATCTCATAGTTGGGAATTTTTATGAGAGAAATTTGTATGTCTACTTATCTCAATGATAGAATCGAAAAACATAAAAATAACATTAAAAAATATTTTAAAATAATTTTAATAGGCACAATTTTGGCCGTTCCTGTATATCTATATGTTCCCAATTTAATTTTTCTATATTTTGTTTTTCTTGGGCTTATGTCTTTTAAAATTAATGAGCATTATTCAGCTATCAAAATTTTCCGTGCAGGACTACAGGGAGAAACAGCCTTAAAACAAACTCTAAATTCTCTCTCAGATGATTTTGTTGCTTTTTATAATGTTCCTATTAATAATTCAAAAGATATAGATTGCATTTTAGTAGGGCCTAAAGGTGTTTTTATTATCGAAGTTAAAAACCATAAAGGCACAATCATTTATTCAGATAGTGGATGGAAACAAATTAAAACAGGGAGAGGGGGCACTCAATATCTAGGGAATTTGGGAAATCCAGGAAAACAGTTGTTAGCTAATATGCATAAGTTTAAAACATTTCTTGATGAAAACAATATCCATGTCTGGGTTCAATCAATTCTTGTTTTTACAAATCCTGAGGCAGATATTATTCTTGAAAAAGAACCTAAGCCTATTATTGTTTGCAAGATTGAAAATATATTGGATGTTATAAACAATTCAGGCAAAACTATTTCCCAAGAATTAATTAATAAAATCTGCGATTTATTGCAAAATTCTGTTAAAATTGAATCCACAAAATTATAAAATTACTCTATCGTTTCAGTGTAAGTCAGCTTGGTAGTGTCTCATTAATTGTATAAAAACTTAAGAGGACAAATATGACATGGTAGCTTCCCCAAGGAATACCCATCCAAATTCACTAAAAAGCAGTGGAAGCTACCATCAAACAACCAAACAAATTAAACTCCCAACTGCAACAGAAAATTTTAGGCTCCTTCCTACAGTTATTCGATTCATTAATGGGGTTGTATTAAAAATGTTTTTGTGTAAACCCCAGCTATCATCCTGACGCGTCACCCGAGGGGTCTCCAAATGGAGCGCCGTCCCGAACAAATTGAAGGAAAGCCTCGCTATTGCTCTGTATGACAATAGGGGCTCCTCTTTTTGAACACCCCTTATTTGACCTTGAAAGAGCCGGAAGAAAATTTAAACTCAAGGAGGTTAAAGGAATTTAACAAGATTGAATTGAGGATCTACATGCCCTTCCTGAAAAATTTTTACACAGTGAAAGTGACCTTATGCAGAATGGAAAGGATACCGAAAGTAAGTTTGCTAAAACTTATTAACTTTGATTTAGTAAAGTTTAGTAAATTCACCAGTAGGAGGTCTTAAAATATGAAACACGTTATTTACGCAGCGTATGGATCAAACCTTTTGAAAGAACGGTTTTTGGTTTATATAAATGGTGGGGAATATAAAGGCAGGTATTATCCTGGTTGCCCAGATAAAACCCAGCCAGAATCCCTTGGCTGGATGTATGTGCCTTACAGATTGTATTTTGCTAAAAAATCTAGTAGATGGAATAATCTAGGGGTAGCCTTTTTAACCTGTGAGAAAGAACCTAATCCTGAATATCATGCAATAGCTAGGCTTTGGAAGATAACCGAGGAACAGTTTGAGTGCCTTCATGAGCAAGAAGGAAAAAGTTGGTATCATGAAATTTTAATTTTGGGCGAAAAGGATGGACTTGTAGTGAAAACTTTTACCGGGTGTTGGATGGATGAAATGAACTTACCTTCGAAAGAGTATTTGGACACTATAAAGAAAGGTTTAAAAGAGACTACAGGATGGACTGATCAAGAAATAGAGAATTATCTAAGTAAGTTTATCAAATAAATATATATTTAAAAATCTTTTTTCTTATTTTCAGCAGTTCTGTCTCAATAACATGTATAAAAAATTTAAAATGTTTTTGTGCAAACCCTCCAGCTGTCACCCCGAGCCTGTCTTTTTTCGTCACCCCGAGGCGCAAGCCGAGAAGACCCCTCGGCACTTGCGTGCCTCGGGAAGACAAAAAGGGGATCGTGCCTCAGAATAACATGTATTGGGTGTCACCCCGAGGCGTCAGAAAAGGGGTCTCCCTGTAGGACGCCGTCCCAAACAAAGTAACGGATGCCTAGCTATTGCACGGAAGGACAAAGGTGGGAGACCACATTTTGAACAGCTATTAAACAAATAAACAAAATTACTATCTCAAAAAAGCTCGGCGATCAAATTGTGAAAAACTGGACGAAACTCCCTTATAGCAAGGTTGTTCCGGTCAGGATGAACTCTGTTTGTGAGCAAAGCTACGATTAGCTCTTTTTCTGGGTCAACAACGAAGGAAGTCCCGGTAAAGCCAAGATGCCCAAAAGCCTTTCTACTAAACCTATCTCCAAAGGCAGACTTGCCGTTCTTTGAAACCTTCATAAAACCAAGGGCAAAGTCGCTTGCTTTGTCCTCAAACTCAACGAAAGTTTTAACGACATCTTGCGAGAAAGGACCAGATCCTTTGTAGGAAAGAAGAAGCGTCTCTAAAAGGTCAAGGACGCCGTAGATATTTCCAAAAAGTCCGGCAACCGCTGAAACTCCACCCAATGCTCGGGTGTTCTCATCTTCAACAACACCGCGAAGCAAAATTCTTTCCTCCTCAGAGTAAGAGGTTGGGGCAATGTCTTCAACATCAACCCCCTTTTCGAGAGGCTTAAACATTAGCCTTGCCCTTTTTGAAAATGAAACCTTTAACCTTGCTTCCTCAAAGAGGCTTTCAAAGTCTTTACCAAACATCCTTTCTAAAACATAGGTTAGCAAAAAGTATCCAAGGTCTGAATAGGCTGATGAGGCTCCTGGTTCGTAAGCTAATTCTTCCTTCAATATTAGCTCAACTGCCTTTTCAAGGGTCAATGGCTTGTGCTTATACAACGGCAGCCAAGGTTTAAACCCTGCGGTGTGGTTTAAAAAGCGAAAAAAGGGGACATCTAAAGGCAGGTAGGGTTGGACTGAGGAAAAGAGATCTACGGGCTTTCCTTCAGAGAGCATATCGATAAGTATTAGAGCCCCGGCAAGAGGCTTAGTAAGCGAGGCAAGGTCGTAAACATGATAGTCCTCAACAGGTTCAACAAAGGGGGTCAAAGAGAGGTAGCCGCAGGCAACGATATACCTTTTACCAGCTTGAGATACCCCGCAGACTGCCGAGGGAAAAAACCCCTTATCAACACCTTCCTTAAGGAGTTGAAATATTTGACTTATCCTGTTTAGGCTCATCCTGCGATCCCTTCCTTAGAGAGCGCTTAAGCATTTGAACAAGGGAAAAGCTTATGCCAAAAAGCAAACCAAGGACAAAGCTTAAAATTATAACCAAAGCTAAAGGTATGTTTTCTAAAGCAACGCCCGGTAGCAAATGAACCGTCACCTTTGGCTCAACATTAAACACTACAAAAAATACAACTAAAAGCAAAACTATTATCCAAATGAACAATTTAAACATGGTTTACCCCTCCGAAATCAAGGTTAAGAGTTCTTTTAGGTCATCGATGTTTAATTTATAGGTTGTTCGGCAAAAATGGCAGGTTACTTCAACTGGCTCACCCTTTGCGACCAGCTCCTTAAGCTCTTTTTTTCCAAGGGCAATTAAGGTGTTCTTTACTCTCTCAAGGTTACAGGTACAGCGAAAGACTACTTCCCTTTCCTCAAGAACCTCAACCTCACCGAAAATAAAGGAAAGGATACCCTCAGGAGACAGCCCTTTTGAGAGAAGTTCTGTTGTCGGTGGCGTTGCCTTTAGTCTTTCTTCTACAAAAACTATCTCTTCCTCCTTTGCTTGGGGGAGCTTTTGGATCATATAGCCACCTGCCTGAAGAACGCTGCCATCCCGGTCTACAAGAACGCCCAACGCCACAACCGAAGGTATCTGTTCAGACACGGTTAGATAGTAGGCAAGGTCTTCAGCAATCTCCCCTGAGATAAGCTCGGCTGAGCCTTGATAGATTTCCTTCAACCCAAGGTCTCTAACCACAGAAATAAAACCGTTTTTTCCTACCGCTTTCCCAACAGGAAGCTTTTTATTTTCAGGCTCTAAAAAAACATGGGGATTATGCACAGTTCCCCGCAAGCTTCCTTCGTGGTCTCCTTCGGCAAGAATTTCTCCGATTGGACCGTCGCCTTTTATCTGGAGCAAGACTTTTCCAAATTTTAGGTCTGCCGAAAGAAGGGCAACCCCAGCTAAAGCCCTTCCAAGGGCTGCTGTAGCAACAGGGCTTAAGTCTTGAAGCACTCGTGCCGTCTCAACCACATCCCGGCACTCAACAGCAAAGGTCCTAAAATTAAAACCCTTAGGTAAAGCCCGAATTAGCTTTCCCATTCTAACTCCTGATAAAGCTCTTCGAATTCCTTATAAATCTTCTCTATGGCAAAAGGGTCAACAAGAAGGGCTGTCCCGACCTGCACGGCAGTAGCCCCGCAGGCTAAGTATTCTACCACATCTCTTCCGGTCATTACACCACCGCTTGCGATTATGGGAAGCTTAACCTTTTGGGAAAGCTCATACACTAAGCGCAGGGTTAACGGCTTGATCGCCGGTCCAGAAAGCCCACCAAGCAAAACTTTGAAGGGTTTTAAGCTTAGGACTACTAAAGCTGGGTAAGTGTTCGCTACGGTTAAGGCGTTAGCCCCTGCCTCTTCACAGGCAAAAGCTATGTCAAAAACATTAGACCTTGGACTAAGCTTCACTATCAAAAGCTTGCTAAACCTTTTTCGGACTTCCCTTACAAGCTCAAAAACATCCTTGGCAGACTCGGAAAAGTGTATCCCCCCTTTTCGGACATTTGGACAGGAGATGTTTAGCTCAATCCCAGAAACATCTGCGTTTTCAAAGCGTTCTGCCAGGTAGCAAAAATCCTCTATGGATTCGCCGTGAAGATTAACGATAACCTTGGGACCAAGGCTTTTAATCCGCGGAAGATACTCCTTAACAAAGGTCTCAACCCCTGGGTTTTCAAGACCGATTGAATTTATAAGACCGCAGGGTGCTTCGGCAAGCCTTGGAGGAGGATTACCCGGCATGGGCTCCTTTGATATACCTTTCGTGATAAGAGCCGATATGTATTCAAGCCCAGAGATTTCCTTTTCCCCAAGCCCCCAAGTCCCTGAGGCAAGAAGAAGAGGGCTTTTTAGCTCAAGGTCTCCTATCTTAGCGTAAAAATTCAAGGTCTATTTCCTCCGCATCAAAGGTTGGTCCGTCAACGCAAAGCTTAAAGTATCCTCCCTGTCGACTTGGGACAGCACAGCCAAGACAGTATCCTGTCCCGCAGGCAAGAAGGGTCTCAAGCACTAAAAAAGTCTTGACACCGTAGGTTCTACCAAGCTCTGCAATAGCCTTAAGCATCGGCTTTGGTCCGCAGGCAAGGATTGCCTGATAAGACTTCTTATTTAGCTCGGCTAAAAGAAGGTCTACAACCGTTCCTTTTAGCCCTAAGCTTCCATCATCCGTTGCTACTTCAACGGAAAGATGGGCTGAAAAAAAATCAAGCTTCACAAGCTGAGCGGAAGTTCTTGCTCCATAGAGTAGCTTTGCGGGCAAAGAAAACTCTGGCTTTAGCCCCTGACAAAGATAACCAAAGCAAGCAACGCCAACCCCTCCAGCGCAGGCTAAATAGGGACCCTCAATCCGAGGAAAGGGCTTCCCCAAGGGACCGAAAAACTCAACCTCATCCCCCGGCTTAAGCCTTGTCATGGCTTTTGTGCCTCTTCCTACAACTTGATAAAGGATTTCAAAAGAAGAATCATGAATGGCATGAACCGTAAAAGGTCTTGGCAAAAGGGGATCATAGCCTGAGCTAACCTTTATCTTTACAAACTGTCCGGGCAAAAAGTTAGCTAAGAGCGAGTCCTCAGCCGAGAGCACAAGACTATAGATAGAAGAAGATAGCTCCCTGTTTTCTAAAACCCTTGTTTTATACATCTTCAATCTATTCGGTTATCTCTCTAAGAAAGCTTAGGGCTGAGTATTCGCTAAATCCTTCTTTTAGCTCTACCCAGAGCTCACGAAAGGTCTTACCTGAGGGAAGCTCTTTTCTGTATAATCCACCAAGAAAGCGCTTATAATCTTTTTCGTCAGGCAATATTGGGTATTCTTCTTCTTCGATGTTTGAAAGAAGGTAAGGTGGCACCTCATCAAGCCTTCCCTCTTCTAAATCTTTCCAAAAGAGCAAAAGGTCAAACAGGCTCCCATAGAGACCCCCAAGGTCGATGTTTTCGATTACTTGAAGGAGTAGAAGTCCAGCGGTGTAGTGAAATTCCGGTGGTTCGGCAAACCCTTTCTCTTGACAGTTTACCGTAGACACCATAATCCTACACATAAGCGGGCGCCTGTCGTAGACGGAACAAAGATTCTCTTCCGTTAAAAAAGGGCAGGGCAAAAGTGCGGTTATCTCCTCTTCAGGAGGGGTTCCGCCAAGGCGATAGAGCCTAAGAAGCTCGTTGTGGGTAAGCTTTGGTCTTGGATAAGATTTGCCTCGAAATTCTTCTAAAAGCTTTTGCGGGACTTTAGGCAAAAGATAATAAGCTTCAAGCGAGGTTGCGTAGAGCTTTGTTGTGCAACAGGCTGAACAAGTAGGCTTACAGAAAAGCTCATCTTTTGGGAGGACAAAATCTAAATACTCGTAAAGGGCCTTAAGAAGGGTAAGCTTGTCTTCAAGCCGGTAGGTGGGATAGGCGTTAATAGCGTCCTCCAGAAGTAGCTCTGTTGGTCTAAATGTAAGCTCTAAATGGTTTATGTCAAGTAGAAATAGTCGCTAAGAGACAGAGGCTGTTGAAAAAAGTCCCCTACTCCGTCTTGCCGAGCGGTAGCGAGGCATCCCTCACTTCGCTCGGGACGGCGTCCAACAGGGAGACCCCTCGCCTTTCGCTCGGGATGTCATTTCCCACCGTGTCCTCCCGAGGCACGCAAGTGCCGAGGGACCCCTCGCTGACGCTCGGAATGACGCTTTATGAGGAGACTCCTCGGCTGACGCCTCGAAGTGACTGTAAAAGGGCTTGCACAAAAACATTTTTAATACAGCCTCGGTATGAGACTTGAATACATTTAAAATTTTTCTATAATTTAAAATTTGAAGGGTTTTCAAAATGGCTAAAGCGCTACGAAAAGAGGTAGCCCAAGAAAAACCTCTTTTGCAAAGCTTTGTAGAGACACCCTCTAATATTGATAATATAAAAGATCTTCGCAATACAAATCCTATTAACGAAAAACTTTTCTTTAGCACAGAAAATATTAAGATATACAATGATGACTTTTTAAGAACAAGTTGCGTTGAAGAAAATTCTATTGATCTAATAGTAACATCCCCTCCCTACAATGTTGACATTCACTATAATTCGTTTGATGATAAAATTTCTTATAAAGATTATTTAGAATTTACTGAATTATGGCTTGATAAGGCTTTAAAAGTCTTAAAAGATGATGGGAGAATGTGTCTTAATATTCCTTTAGATAAAAATAAAGGAGGACAACAAAGTGTATATGCTGACATTTTAAACATAGCCAAAAAAATTGGATGGAAATATCATTCAACAATTGTATGGAATGAAGGGAATATTTCAAAGAGGACAGCATGGGGATCTTGGTGCTCACCATCAGCACCATATGTAATAGCCCCTGTTGAAATGATAGTTGTGTTGTATAAAAAAACATGGAAAAAACAAAAAACAGGCGTATCAGATATAACAAAGGAAGAATTTATAGAATGGACTAATGGAATTTGGACTTTTCCTGGTGAAAGTAGAAAAAAAGTCAAACATCCGGCTCCTTTTCCGTTAGAATTACCAAAAAGATGTATAAAACTCTTTACTTTCATCGGAGAAACAGTGTTAGACCCTTTCCTTGGGAGCGGGACTACTTTGGTTGCATGTTCATTGTTAAATAGAAAAGGAATTGGAATAGAAATTGACAGGTCTTATTGCGAAATAGCCAAAAAAAGATTACTCACTGAAGGTAAAATTTTTACATTAGAATTTTCTCAAAAAACTGAAAAATCATAAAAAAA
>Ga0209225_1000951_pt1 | contig 30556 bp, 28 predicted proteins | sample WasSprMetagenome_FD_184732 | JGI IMG/M metagenome (GOLD analysis project Ga0209225, IMG submission 184732) | Sulfidic aquatic microbial communities from Washburn Spring, Yellowstone National Park, USA - WS (SPAdes) (version 3) | ecosystem: Environmental > Aquatic > Thermal springs > Hot (42-90C)... | reverse complement strand
AATTTATTTTGTTATGAATTCCAAGAAGTCTAAAACCAGAAAAGGAATAAAATTCCTTATTTTCCAGATTGATAATAAAGAGGTCTTCAGAGGAAATATTACTTAATTTGAGATAAGCTGTAGCTTTTTCATTTTCTTTTTCATCAAAAAAGAGAATCCTACTTTTTATTAATTTACCAAATTTTTCAAACCAAGATTCTTTAAAAGGTAAAATAGCATAGCTATCTTCTTTTTGAAATTCGAAAAGCCTGTATTTATAGTATGCATATTCTTCATAGGAATTATATCTTTCTAAATGATCAGGACTAATATTTAAAAGGATTCCTACCTTAGGAGAAAAGGTATAAATATTTTCTAATTGAAAACTTGAGACTTCAAGCACAATTTTATCTACCAAAACATTTGAGATTGTAAGTTCAGATAAAGGTATTCCATAATTTCCGCCTGTAAAAACTTTGTATCCTGAAAGTTTAAGAAGTTCTGAAACCATAGCAGTAGTTGTTGTTTTTCCATTAGTACCAGTTATAGTAATAGTTTCTTCTTTATTTTTTAAAAATTGCCAAGCAATCTCCAGTTCACTCAACACTGGTATATCTTTTTTAAGACAATCTTTATATGCCTCTCTTGGAACCCCGGGACTTGTTATAATAAGATCTGCTGAAAGGAGGGTATCCTTTTTGTGTCCTCCTAATTCAAAATAAACTCCCTGTGCTTTAAAAGGATCTAAAATTTCAGAAGAAAGCTCCTCTAATTTTTTTACTTCAGAAACTATAACCTCAGCTCCTTCCTTAAGAAGAAGCTTAGTCACTGCTTTTCCACTTTTTCCAAAACCTAAAACTACTACTCTTTTACCTTTTAATTCCATAGGTTCTACCTTATCTTTAAAGTACTTAAAGCTATAAGTCCAAAAATTATAGATACAATCCAAAATCTAACTACCACTTTATTTTCTGGCCAGCCCTTTAGCTCAAAATGATGATGTAAAGGAGCCATCCTAAAAATTCTTTTTCCTTTAGTAATTTTAAAATAGGCAACTTGTAATATAACTGATAATGCCTCAAGGACAAATAACCCTCCAGCTATTACCAAAAGAAATTCTTGCTTTATTATAATAGCAATGGCTCCCAAGGTTGCTCCCAAAGCAAGAGAACCCACATCCCCCATAAAAATTTCAGCAGGATGAGAATTATACCATAAAAATCCTAATCCAGCTCCTACCAAAATGGCACATAAAATAGCTAATTCTCCAGCATAAGGTACATAGGGAAGGTATAAATAACTTGAAAATTTTATATGCCCAGCTACATAGCTTAAAATACTATAAACTCCAGCAACCACTATGAAAGGCACTATAGCAAGTCCATCAAGTCCATCAGTTAAATTCATAGCATTGGAACTACCAATTATTACCAACATACTAAAAATTAAATAAAGGCTCCCAATATCAATAATTAATTTTTTAAAAAAAGGAAAATTAAGGGTTGTAGAGAAATTTAAAAGGTTAAATAAAACTAAATAAAAAATACTTACAATTATGATTTGAGCTAAAAATTTCTCCCTTGCCCTTAAACCAAGATTCTTTTTCCTTTTTATTTTCAAAAAGTCATCTAAAAACCCTACAAATCCAAAGCTTAAAAGAATAAATAAAACTATCCAAATTAAATAATTGGTAAGGTTACACCACAAAAAAGCAGAAATCATAATGGAGCTAACTATAACGATACCTCCCATGGTAGGGGTACCTGTTTTAGCTTTATGATGAGAAGGTCCTTCTTCTCTTACAATCTGTCCAAATTGTTTTTGTTTCATAAATCTTATAAAATAGGGCATAAAAATGTACACCAAGATAAAGGCAGTCAAAGCCCCACAAATCATTCTAAAAGTTATATATTTAAAAACATTAAATATAATAGAAATATCTTTTAAAGAATAAAGAAGGTGATAAAGCATTAATTTAGCTCCTCATATAGCTTTTCTACTACCCTTTCCATTCTTAGAGCTCTTGAACCCTTTACTAAAATATTTGTTTTCGCTTTTTCTTCTTTAAATTTCTCAAAGGGAATTTTTTCTAAAAATTCTTCAACACTATTAAAAATTTCACAATTTTTATTTTGGGTTTCTCTTTTAAAACCCTCTTCATAACTTTTTGCCATCTCACCTATAAAGATAGCGAAATCAGCAACCTTAGCCACAAGACTCCCTATTTCTTTATGAAATTTCTCTGAGTCTTTTCCCAATTCTTTCATATCTCCTAAAATAACTATCTTTTTTTCGTAGTCTTTTGAAATTTCTTTTAAAAATTCTAAAGCTGCTTTAACAGAGCCAGGATTAGCATTGTAAGTATCATCTATAACGAGAAAGTTTTCTTTCTCAAAAATTTTAAATCTTTTATAAAGAGGAATTTCTTTTCCTACTAAAGGAACAATTTCTTTTAAATCAAGTTTTAAGGAAATAGCTACACAAAGACTTGCTAAAAGATTTAAAAGATTATATTTTCCTATATTTTCTATCTCCAAAAGATAAGAGCTTTTTTTAAAAATTATTTCACCTTGTATTTTGTTTTCAGAAAAAACTAAATTTTTTATAGATAAATCTGCATTTTCATCAAATCCAAAGGAGAGCTTATTTTGTGAAAAGGGTTCTACCCTTTTTCTTAAAATTTCTTGATCAAAATTATAAATAAGAATCCCATCTTTATAGGTATTTTTAAATAAACTTATTTTTTCTTCTAAAACACCTTCTACGGAACTTAGCCCTTCTAAATGGGCAGGATAAATGGAGGTTATAACTGAAATATAAGGTTTTACAATCTGAGAAAGCCTTTCTATTTCTCCCTTTTGATTAGTTCCAAGTTCAAGTATAACTACTTCTGTATCTTCTTTTATAGAGAGAAGTGTAAGAGGTACACCTATTAAATTATTATAATTAGCTTGGTTTTTAGAAGTTTTGAAAAACTTAGAAATTATATTATAGCTTAATTCTTTGGTAGTGGTTTTTCCACATGAACCTGTTATAGCCACAAAAATGGAATTAAGTTTACCTCTCCAGAAACTTGCCAAATCTCCTAAAGCTTTAAGAGTATCCTTTACCAAAATTATAGAAATAGTCTTAGGAATTTCCTCAATTTTGAACCCTTTTGGGAAACGAGAAATGACTAAACCCTTAGCCCCCTTTTCTATGGCATCTTTGTAAAATTCATGTCCATCAAATTTTTCACCTTTTAAAGCAAAGAAAAGATAACCTGGTTTAATAACTCTTGTATCTGTTGAAATTCCTTTAAACCCTATGCCCATATCTCCGTTTATAAGAGTACCTGAAGTAGCTTTTATTATGTCTTCTGTAGATAGATTAATTTCTACATTCATTTTAAGTTTAAGGTATTTATAATTTTTAAAATTTCTTCCTGATCAGAAAAAGGATACCTTTTACCTTCTATCTCTTGATAAGTTTCATGTCCCTTTCCAGCAACCAAAAGAACATCGCCCTCTTGTAAATTTTTAATAGCAAATTCTAAAGCAGATCTTCTGTCAGGAATAATTTTATAAGGCTTTGATGAATTTATACCTTTTTCAATATCTTCAATAATTTTTAATGGATCTTCAAATCTTGGATTGTCTGAGGTTAAAATTATTCCATCAGCAATCATACTTGCAACCTTACCCATAAGAGGTCTTTTACCTTTATCTCTATTTCCACCACAACCAAAAAGTACAATTAGTCTATTTTCTTTAATTGAACTTAAACTTTTTAAAGCGGAAGCTAATGCCTCTGGTGTATGTGCATAATCTACAAATATTTTAGCACCTTTACATTCAGCTACCAATTCCAGTCTTCCAACGGGATTTTTAAGTTTTTTAATTGGTTCTAAGAGGTCTTCAATTTTATATCCCATAGCTAAAAGAATTCCTAAGGTAGTTGTTAAATTTTTAGCTTGATAATCTCCTAAAAGTTGTGTTGAAATTTCATACTCTTTGTCTTTGACTTTAATTTTAAAGCTCAATCTATTTTTCTTCTTTAATATTTCACCTTTAATTTCTCCATTGTTAACTAAAAGAGGAGAAAAATCTTTTAATTCTTCAGCTAATCTTTTACCATATTCACTTTCTAAGGAAATAACTATTTTAGAATTTCCTTTTAAATATTTCCTAAAAAGTTTTTTCTTTGCTTGATAATAATCTTCCATGTCTTGGTGATAATCTAAATGGTCTCTTGAAAGATTGGTAAAAGCTGCTATGTCAAAGAAAAGCCCTAAGAGCCTATCTTGATGTAAAGCGTGTGAGGAAACTTCAATTACACAAGCTTTAAAACTTTTATCTACCATTTCTTTTAATAAACTGGCAACCTTTAGAATGGAGGGTGTAGTTTCAAGGGCAGGAATAATTCTATCTGTTTCGTAAAAAAGGGTTCCTATATATCCACATTTAACACCTAATAAATTTAAAATGTTTTTAGTAAAGTAACTTACTGAAGTTTTTCCATTTGTTCCTGTAACACCAATTAAAAATATCTTTTCTTGAGGATTTTCAAAAAAATTAAAGGAAAGAGTAGATAAAGCTTTTTTAATATCTTTAACTTGAATCTGAATAGTTCCTGGATAAGTCTCCTTAGGATTTATATCACTTTCTCTAATAATTACCAAAGCTCCATTTCTAATAGCTTCTTCAATAAAAGCCTCTCCATCAAGATTAGTTCCCTTTCTTGCAATAAAGATAAATCCATCTTCAATTTCTTTAGAATTTTCAGAAATTCCCTTTATTTTTAAACATTTATATGTCGCAAAATTTTCTATAGGTTGGCTTCCATAATAAGCCTTTATAATTTCTAAATTTTTAATAAGTTCTCCTAAAGGTTTCATAACATAGAAATTAAATAATTTATTGTTGTTTTATTTTTATTTAGTAAATCTTTTTCTTGGGGATCAAAAACAAACAAAGAAAGAGCCATTTTATCTTCCTTAAAGGCAACTGTAACAAAACTATTACCTAAATTATAAATATATTCCTTATCTTTAAAGATTTCCAATTTTGGTTCACAAATCTTTGTTTCTTTACGTAAAACAGTAGGGACAACAGGGTTATCGCAGACCTTATCCATATACCATTTAGCAATATGCCAAATATTTATTTTTGTAGTATCCTCTTCTTTGAGTACCAAATTTTCTCCTAAAACCCATTTAAATTCTTTAATTTCAGATGGTGGAATGTTAAATAAGCTTAAAGGATAATAACTATCAAAGGGTTTTGAATTTTCACTTTCTAAATAACAAAGCAATTCACCAGTTTTAAGATCAAAAATAGCTATCCCAAAGGATAAAAGATTTAATCTACTAATAATATTGTAAACCCTTTTTTCTAAATTTAAATCAATAGACAAGACAAGAGGATTCCCCATACTTAGGTGTTCATTAAAAATTTTTTCTAATCCTGATACACCGTATTCATTAAAGGTTTCTCCTATGAGGAATTTTAAATAGGGTTGTAAAATTTTTCTCTTATAGGTTTTTTCAATTATTACATTTTTTTCTTTTTTCAAATTTTCAACCTCTTCCAAGCTAAGATCTTCTGAAAGAAGAACAACTCCTTTTTTAGATAAATTTATAGTAGAACCTAAATATTTTTTAAGGAGTTTCATATCTGGGGAACTGAAAGGAGTATCATCTTTAAGTAAATAATAGGCTTTATAATTTTCTAAAGATATAGTAAGAGGATTTAAGTTTCTATCAAAAATGTAGCCTCTTTTAACTCTATATTCAGGAGGCTTTCCAGTTACTCTTTCTGCTGAAAAATTAACTATTAAAACTACTAAAACTGAAAGGATACTTAAAAATAACAAAAAATTTTGCTTTTTTCCCATTTACTCTAACCTAAGTATATCTTCTTTTTGGGGTGGATAAAGTCCAAGAATTTTTGCCTTTCTTAAGACAACATCCCTTGAGGTTAAAAATTGATATTCCTTTTTTAAAGCTTGATTTTCCTTAAGTAAAGAGACTTTTTCTACCTTTAGTTTTATGAGAAGATAGGTATTATAAGCAATAGCTACACTTAAAACAAAAACCAAGATTCCAAGGAAAAAAATCACAATATCAGTTACAAATTCTTTTATCCATTCCTTTAAAGAAATAGCTTCTTCTTTGTTTCTATCCTTTTTATTTTTATAGTTATACTCTATAGTTGGTCTGTAAATCATAGCTTTGTTATTCATATTTTTTCCCCTACCCTCATTTTTGCACTTCTTGCTCTTGGGTTTCTTTTTATTTCTTCTTCTGAAGGAGTAATAGGTTTTTTAGTAAGAACTTTGATTCTGGGATCGTTTTTAAAGGAGGTCTTTACAATCCTATCTTCTAAAGAGTGAAAAGAGATAACTACTATTCTTCCAGAAGATTTTAAAACATCTGGAAGTTTTTTAAGAGCAATTTCTAAGTTTTCAAGCTCTTTATTAACTTCTATTCTTAAACTTTGAAAAATAACTGCCAACAAATCTTTTTTAGAAGTTTTATAAAATTCCTTTATGGCTTTTACTAAATCCTGTGTTGTTTCAAAGGTTTTTTTCTTTCTTTTTTCACAGATAAATTTGGCAAACCTATCTGCCTTAGGAACTTCTCCCTTTTTAAAAACATTGCTTAGGCTAATAAAGTCATAATTATTTAAAATGTCCTTAGCAGTAAGCTTTATGGAAAGATTTATTCTCATATCCAGTGGTTCATCTTTTTGAAAGGAAAATCCTCTTTTACTTCCTTCTAAAAGAAAGGAAGAAATTCCAAAATCTAAAAGGATTCCATCTGCTAAAACACCTTCTTTTTGAAGAATCTCTTTTATAAAAATGAAATTTTTATTAAAAAGTTTTACCCTTTCTCCATATTTTTTTAATCTTTCTTGAGCTATTTTAAAGGAATCCTCATTCCATTCAAAGCCGTATAAAATACCTGATGGTTTGGAAGCTTCTAAAATTGCAGAACTATGTCCTCCTAATCCAACAGTTCCATCTACATAAATTTTATTTTCCTTCACATTTAGCCACTCCAATACTTCTTTTAATAATACAGGCTCATGAAGATAAATTTTTTACTCCTGTAAGGTAAGGATTTATAATTTGCATAACCTTACTGAAGTTTTCTTTAGTTTCTTTAAATTTAGATTCCAGATCCTTAGGATTCCAGATCTCAAAATGGGTTAGCATTCCTAAAAGAACTACTTCTCTTTCCAATTTAATTTCTTCTCTTAAGGATTGAGAAAGAAGGATTCTTCCTTGTTTATCGGGTTGATATTCTTCAGCAGCGCCTAAAAAATATCTTACATATTGTCTTACTTCTGGAATATCCCAAGGAAGGGATAATAATTTATTTTCTATCTTTTGCCATTCTTCTAAAGGATAAGCAACCAAACAGTCTGGATAATTGGTAACTACTAAATTTTCACTTCCATATTTAACTCTTAAGACTTCTCTAAATTTAGCAGGTAAGCTAAATCTTCCTTTTTCATCAAGGGTATGTTTAGATTTGCCTCTAAACATTTTATTCCACTTTATTCCACTTTATACCACTAAGATTATTTTAAAAAAAATAAAAAGTCAAGACCTATTTTACAAATTTAACCAATTTTTATTTTATAACCATTCCAAAATATACCACTTCCGAAGTGGTAATTTTTTACCACTTCGGAAGTGGTAAAAATTGGGGAGGGTGGTTTGAAAAATTTTTAAAATGTTTTTAAAATAAGTTTGTGCTTTTGGAATTAAAAATTAGCAATCTTGTGCTTATAGAAAACGTTCATTTAGACTTAGATAAAGGATTTGTTGTATTTACTGGGGAAACAGGAGCAGGAAAGTCCCTTCTTATAAAAGCTGTAAAACTCCTTTTAGGAGAAAAAGGGGGTGCTAATTATATAAGACCTGGAGCTAAAGAAGGGGAGATTGAGGCTATTATCTGGGGAGGAGAAAGGCTTTATCAAAAATTACAAGAAGCAGGATATACCCCTCAGGAAGAAATACACATTAGAAGAATCTTTTCCCCTAATAGACAAAAAATCTATATGAACGGTTCCCCAGCAACCCTTACTGAACTTTCTAAACTCACAAAAGATTTAATCTTACTTACAAGTCAACACGAATTTTATACTCTTTTATCCTCAGAAAAACAACTTGAATTTTTAGATCACTTTTTAGAACTTACCCCCTATTTAAAAGAATATCAAGAACTTTACCATAAATACAAAAGCTTGGTATCTCAGATAAAAGAATTGGAAGAAAAAATAGCTTCCTCTCAGCTTAAAAAAGATTTTTTGCTTTTCCAAATTAAGGAAATTGAAGAACTAAAACCTGATCCGGAAGAGGAAGAAAATCTTCAAAAAGAAAGAGAAAAACTTAAAAATCTTTCCTTTTTAAAAGAAAAAACCCAGTTTCTTCTTTCAAATCTTGAAGAAATTGAAAAAAACTTTTATCAAATCGTTTCTTCTTTTGAAAGTTTAAGCAAAATTGAACATAAATTTAAAGATCCCTATTCTAAAGTTTTTTCTATGTATTATGAGCTAAAAGAAATAGCAAGAGATTTAATTGATTACTCAAGCCACCTTCCTGAAGATGATACAGCATTAAACGAAATAGAAGAAAGGCTTTCTAAATACGAAAAACTCAAAAGAAAATATAAAAGAGATACCCAGGGACTGATAAAACTTTTAGAAGAATTAAAAGAGGAAATAGGTCTTTTGGAAGTAGGAGAGGAAAATTATGAAAATCTATTGAAGGAAGAAGAAACACTAAAAAAGAGATTAATAGAGTCTGCTTTAAAATTAAGTGAAGAAAGATTAAAGGGAATCCCTAAACTTCAGAGTCTTTTAAAAAAGGAATTAAAAGATTTGGGAATGGAAAAAGCTGACTTTAAAATAGAGCTAATACTTAAAGAACCTAAAATTGAAAATCTCGGTCCCTTAGGGCTTGATGAGGTAACATTTCTATTTTCCTCTAATCCTGGGGTTCCTTTAAAACCCCTTGAAAAAGTTGTATCAGGAGGGGAGCTTTCTCGTATTTTTCTTGCTTGTAAATCTATTTTAAAAGAAAAAACTGAGGCAGGTAGTTTAATATTTGATGAAGTAGATGTAGGAATTGGAGGTACTACCGCTAAAAAAATTGCTCAGAAATTAAAAGATCTTTCTCAAAATTATCAAGTTTTATGTGTTACCCATCTTCCCCAAATTGCAGTTTTAGCTGATATTCATTACGTAGTAGAAAAGGAAATAAAAGAAAAAGAAACTAAAACAAAGATTAAAAAGGTAGAAGGAGAAGAAAGAATAAAAGAAATTGCAAGGATGCTTGGTGATCCCCAAAATTTAGAATTAGCAAAAAGCTTCTTAGAAGCTCAAGTCTAACTTAAAATGCCTACTGCTCTCCTTCTTTTCTCAGAGGGACTTGATAGTCATTTAGCAGGATTAATACTTAAAGAACAAGGCATAAAAATAATAGCTATAAAATTTATTACCCCCTTTTTTGGATGGAAATATAAAGAAAATCCTTTTCCTTTTTATGAAAAAATAAAGACTCTTAATTTTGATGAAGGACTTATAATAGATATAACCGAAGAATATATAGAAATTCTTAAAAAACCTGAATATGGATATGGAGATTATGCTAATCCCTGTATAGATTGTAAAATTTTTATGTTAAAAAAAGCAAAGGAGCTAATGGAAAAATATAAGACAGATTTTATTGCTACAGGAGAAGTTTTAGGGCAAAGACCTATGAGCCAAAACAAAAATATTTTAGAATTAATAGAAGAGAAAGCTGAAGTTAAAGGGATTTTATTAAGACCCCTTTCAGCTAAGCTTCTTTCTATAACAGAAGTAGAAAAAAGAAGGCTTGTAAATAGGGAAAAACTTTATGGTATTTCTGGTAGAAAAAGGACCTTTCAATTAGAATTGGCAAAAAAATTTAATCTAAAAGGAATCCCCACCCCATCAGGAGGATGCTTACTTACAGATCCACAAATTGGAGAAAGGGTTTTAAAAATTATAAAAGAAAAAAGACCTTTTAATTACAAAACTTGCCAACTTTTAGTATTAGGAAGGCATTTCTTAGAAGAGGGACTTTGGATAGTTCTTGGAAGAAATAAAGAAGAAAACGAAAAAATAAAAAGGATAGTTGAAAACAAATATAAAACCTATACTTTAAATGTTCCCGCACCCACAGCTGTAGTGATAGAAGGAGATCCACCACAAAACTTTATTAAGGATTTACTTATAAAATATTCTAAAAAAGCAAAAGATAAAATTTCAAAAGGAGAAGAAGTTTTTCTTATATCCCAAAATGTTTAAAATAGTTGCATTACTTACTGATTTTGGAATAGAAGACCATTATGTTGGTGTAATTAAAGGAAGAATTTTAAAAGAACTAAAAAAGCCTTTAAATGTAAATTTTATTGATATAACCCATAAAATACCTCCTCAAGATGTAAGGAAGGGAGCACTTAGTCTTTATTTTTCTTATAAATACTTTCCTAAAGGAACAATTTTTCTAACTATAGTTGACCCAGGAGTAGGAACGGAAAGAAAAGCATTAGTAATTAAAACTGATAAATTTATTTTTGTTGGTCCAGATAACGGAATATTCTCTTTAATTTATTCAGAAAATCCAGATTTTATTCCTTTTGAAATAGTAGAAAGCAAGGTTTTAAAACCACCTTATAGCTCAACTTTTCACGGAAGAGATTTATTTGCTCCTGCTGTAGCCTATATTTTAGATGAGACCCCTTTTGAAGAATTTTTAAAACCTATTCCTAAGGATGAGCTTAAAGTTTTAGATTTTCCCCTTCCTGAAAAAACTTTAAATGGATATAAGCTTTCAATTTGGTATGTAGATAGCTTCGGAAATATTATTACCAATTTTCACAAAGATATAGTAAAAGGAACTTTTAAAGTTCTGGTTAATAAAAAAGAGGTGCCTTTAGTTAAATCTTACGGATATGCTAAAAAAGGGGAATTAATAGCTCTTTTTGGAAGTGAAGGACTTCTTGAAATTGCAATAAGAGAAGGTTCTGCTTTTAAAGTCCTTTTAAATCCAGAAATAGAAGTTATCCTGGAGGAGAAAAAATGAAAGTTTATTTAATTGGAATTGGTGGAATAGGAATGTGTGGAGTTGCAGGGATTTTAAAGGGAAATGGTTTTACGGTTTTTGGGTCAGAAAAGGGAAAGCTTTATCCTCCCTCATCTCAAGTTCTAAAAAAATTATCTATTCCCATATATGAGCCTGATCCCCAAAATATTGAAAAAATTAAACCAGATGCTGTTATAGTGGGAAATATTGCTAAAAAAGATGATGTAGAGGTTTTAGCTTCTCAAAAATTAGGAATCCCTCTTTACTCCTTTCCCTCTTTTTTAAACCAATTTATCTTTAAAGATAAAAAAGTTTTAGTTTGTGCAGGAACTCACGGAAAAACAACTGTTACAGCTCTTTTAAGTTACACCCTTGAATACCTTGGATTAGACCCTACCTATCTTGTAGGAGGTGTTTTAAGACATACTGAACTTAATTTTAGAAAGGGAGATGGTTCTTTTGCTGTGGTTGAAGGAGATGAATATCCTGCTTCCTTTTTTGATAAGGAGCCTAAGTTTTTGTATTATAAACCTTTCTCAATTATATTGACAAATTTAGAATATGATCATGCTGATGTCTATCCGGATATTGAAAGTCTTAAAGAGGTTTTTAAAAAACTAATAAGTCTTGTCTCAGAAGAAGGGGTCATAGTTTATAATTTTGAGGATAAAAATTTAGCAAAAATTATAAAAAACACCTCTTCTAAAGCTAAGATAATCTCTTATGGTAAAAATCTTAAAGCTGATTTTGTCTTATTAAAAAGTGAAACCCAATTTAAAAATAAATCTTTTTTGAACTCTATTGTTGTAAATACTCCTTTTGAAAAAAATTTAGAATTTTATCTTTCTCTTCCAGGAAAACATAATGCCCTTAATGCTTTATGTGTGCTTTCTTTGCTTTATGGTTTAAATTTATTAAATAATAACTGGAGGGAGGCTTTTAAAACCTTCCCTGGGGTTAAAAGAAGACAGGAAATTTTATATGCAGATGAAAACTTAGTGATAATTGATGATTTTGCTCATCATCCAACCGAAGTAAAAGTTACTTTAGAAGAACTTAAAAAAGCTATTAAGCCCCAAAAAACAATAGTTATTTTTGAACCAAGAACCAATTCCAGTAAAAGAAAAGTTTTTCAAGAAGATTATGTAAAAAGTTTAAGTCTTGCAGATGAGATCTATTTAAAGATCCCTCCAAATTTAGAAAAAATCCCAGAAGAAGAAAGGCTTGATATAGATTTTTTATTAAAGGCTTTAAAAAATTTAGGAAAGAAGGCTTATTTTTTTGAAAATAATTTAAAGTTTAATAAAGCTTCAGAAGAGAAAAAATTTTTGGTATTTATGTCAAGTGCCTATTTTGAGGAATTAGAAAAAATTAAGAAACTAAGAAACTTGACAAGCATATCTCCTTCCTTATAATTAGTTACAAGCTTATTTATGAGAAATTGAAACTAAAATAATAAAAGAAAGTAAAATTTTACTGTAAAAATAATAAAACATGGAAGGCACTATAAAGCCTAATAAAAAAATGAAATTATGAGCTTATTCCAGCAAGAAGAAATTGAGCTTAATAAGAATGAGGTAATAAAAGTTATTTCTGATCAAGACCAGAAGCAAATTTACTCAAAAGAGGAAATTTTAAATAGTCTTATTTTAGGTGATGCATTAAAAGTTCTAAAAAAATTTCCTGAAGAAATATTTGACATGGTGTTTATAGATCCGCCTTATTTTCTTCAACTTCCCAAAAAAGAATTAAGACGTTGGACGGTTAAAACTGTTGTTGAAGGCGTTGATGATGATTGGGATAAATTCTCATCTTTTGAAGAATATGATAAGTTTATTCAAAATTTACTTATTGAAGTAAAACGAGTAATGAAACCTAATGCTACTATTTGGGTTATAGCAACATATCATAGTATTTTTAGAATAGGTAAAATTATGCAGGATTTAGGATACTGGATATTAAATGATATTATCTGGGTAAAAACAAATCCTATGCCTAACTGGTTAGGTGTAAGATTTACTAATGCTACTGAAACATTAATTTGGGCAGTAAAAGACAAAAATTCTAAAAAATATACTTTTAATAAGGAATATGCCAAGCAATTTGGTATTGGGAAAATAGGCGCAAATGTTTGGGTATTACCTCTATGTATTGGTAAAGAAAGATTAAAGGATAATAAAGGGAAAAAGGTTCATTCAACTCAAAAACCTATTGAATTATTAAAAAGAGTAATTCTTACATCCACTAATGAAGGAGATTTAATCTTAGATCCTGTTGCAGGAGTAGGAACTACTGGATATGTGGCTAAGGCATTAAAAAGAAATTTTGTAATGATTGAAATAAACCCTAAATATATAGAATGGATAAAAATGAGATTTAAAAAATCTTTGAAGATAACTGATAAACCACGAGTTAGTGAAAGGAAGATTGGTCGGTATTTTAATCTGGGAGATATAATATGATGAATTATTTAAAATTTTGTAAAATATTAAACAAACATATTTTTGAAGGTGAGAAAAAAGAACTTCTTAAAAAATTAGCTGATCGTCCAGAGAGGTTTATCGGATTATTTAGACCTTCAAAGCCTGGAACAAAAATATTGCAACATTTATTACAGTCTCACGAAATAAGATTTGGAGATGCTTTGGAGGAATTGATTGAAGAGGTATTAAAAGATTTAGGATATTCAATCTTAACAAAAAGTATTACTACTGTTAAGGGAGACCAATTATCATTAGATCAATTCTTTACAGATGGGGAAAATTATTATTTTATCGAGCAAAAAATAAGAGATGATCACGATTCTACAAAGAAGAGAGGACAAATAGCAAATTTTGAGACAAAATTAGAAGAACTTTTTAAAATATATAAAAATAAACTTATTGGAATAATGTATTTTATTGACCCCGATTTAATGAAAAATAAAAATTTTTACCTAAGTGAGCTAAATCATCTTAAAGAGTATTATAATATTCCTCTATATTTGTTTTATGGAAAAGAATTATTTGAGTTTTTGCAATCACCTAACTATTGGGAGAAACTACTTGATTGGTTAATAAATTGGAAAGGATCTCTTCCTGAAATGCCAGAAATAAATTTTGATACCAACCCTGAAGAAAGTTTTGAAGAAATTAAAGATTTAGAAATTAGGTATTGGAGAAAACTATTAGAGAACAAAAAATTATGGGAAGAAGGTATAATAAAAGCAATATTTAGAAATGGAGAAACTCTTAAGTTAACATTAAATTACTTTCTTACCCAAACGTCAGCTCCTTATCAGAAGCTTTTTACATTACTCCAAGAAAGACTTAAGGAATATTATTAAAATTCTCTATTTTTAAACTTTTGGCTTAAAAATCTTATTTTTTATATTTCAAACTTTTTAGCTGTTATATAAATAGTTAAGCTAAAATAGTATTTTAAAGAAGCTATAGTATATTATAACGTTATATTATGAAAACTTTTGAGCTCTCTGTTATTCTTCCAGCCTATAATCAAGGAAAACTCTTAAAAATATTAAAAAATATTTTTCCTCAGCACCTTAAGATTTTATATCAAAAACTTATTACTTATCTGTAACATAATAATTAGAATCAGATTGAGTACCTTCTACCAGACAATTATTATTTGTATCAACATATTTAATATCTGTACAGGTACCAACATTATATCCCAAACATGGTTTTGAACCAGGATTTACTGTAAGGGCATCCCTACCCTTACATCTATTACCTGATTTTTTGCTGTATATTCTTACTTTATCACCAGAACTTATTGTTAATTTTTCACCGCTCTTAAGTAAATCACAAGCTCCAACTTCATCATCGCATTCTGTTTTATAATCTGTTTCAAAAAAGCAATAATAAATTTTGTTATTAGTAATCAAATCTACAGGAGAACCTGGACTGCAATAAGAAGGTGGTGCAGGTGTTCCAGGACATCCAAGCTTTGTCTTAAGTTCTTCAAGAGGTATCCATTTAACTATATCATCATAAGGTTCCGGTCTATTCATATCTCCTGGGTAATCATCTACATTATCTACATCAGGATTATAGACTTTTATAGTGGTTGGGGATGTAATTTCTTTGCTTCCTGAGGTTTGAATATTATAATTTGGACCACCACTTAAAACTATAAATGCCACATTATTAGTAGTGCTTACCGGGCTTGAACAACTAACATCTGGGCATACTTTTACTGTAATATTTGTACCATTAGCATTACAAATATGACTGTCCTTTAAAGTTTTATCATAAATATAAGCCAAGGGCTTCCCCCAGGCATCATTTGAAGACCTAATAATAATTGGAAATGTTGCATTATCTGGTAATGTACCATTAGTAATAGTATAACCTATCACTGACTCAACTGCAGCATTAACCATTTCTCTTGTATCTATTAACTTTGCCCTTTTTGTTAATATCCCTATCAAACCCGCCCCGAGCCCAAGAAGTAAACCAATTATTATAAGGACAATAGCAATTTCTATAAGAGTAAATCCTTTTTTTCTCATTTCATAACCTCACGCAATTTTATTCTTATGATTGCTTAGCTTTATATTATTTTTCTTTTCAAAATTTTTCAATACTAATTTAAAAGCTTCTCTGAATATTTTTATGCGTAATTCTTTAAGTTCCTTATTTTCTGGATAGATAAATAAACCCTCTTCAACTGTTCTCATCGCCTCATCAAAGTAATCCCATTTTTGAAAATGCATTCCCAAATTAAGTAAGACATAAGCGTCATATTGAAATACCTGAGGTATGGGAAGCCTTTTCTTTTCAGCCTGAGCCCAATTCAAAAATTCAAACAAAAAATCTTTATTTTTCTCAATATCCTTTACTGCCTCTTCTGCCTTTGTAAACATATACATTGGCTTTGCCCAGTTTTTAAGATAGAAATTTTGAGAGGCAGGCTCAAGATTGATTAAATCTGCCTTCTTTTTTTCAGTATACTCTATATACCAGATAACAAGCTGATTGTAAGCTATAAAAGTTTTTACTATAAATACTGAAAATAAGATAAAAAGGGCACATCCTGCTGTAGTTAATATTTGAGTCAATTTGGGAGAAATTTTTAATTCTGTCTTTTTAACCAAATTTGATGTTGCTAAATAGAAAAGAATAATAAAGGTAAACCAGTGAGCAACTGAAAGACGAAGGGGATATTCAAAGAGTGAGTGGATAAGAAAGGGTGAAAGAAGGGCAATATAAGTTCCAGCATGTTCAAAGCCTGTTTTTGTAAAAAATTTAAAAAATCCATAAAAAAGGATAAAGAGACCAGATATTCCTAAGAGTCCTGCTTCTGCAATTATAAGGGAAATTTCATTATGGGGATGGTGAGTATAAGAGAGACCAGTTCCTCTATAGGATGGATTTGAGTTTTTAATCTTTGCCTGATAATACATATAAAGGCTTCCAAAATTAGAAAATCCATGCCCTGTAAAGGGTTTTTCTTTAAACATTTCAAGGGATGCCCTTTGCATAAGGATTCTTTCTTTATAGGAGACCTGTTCAGGATCAGAAAACCATCTCAATTTTTTTGCCATAAGTTTTTCTATACCAAGCTGGTCTCTAATTGAGAGAAGGAAAAATCCTGAGGATATTCCTGTAAGAAAAACCATTAACCAGATAAGGGCTTTCTTTTTGATCTCTAAAAGGTTTTTTCTTCTAATTATAAACATTAAAATCAAGCCAAAAGTAACTCCGAGAAGCCCTGTTCTTGATTCTGCAATAATAAGGCTTAAAGATAAGAGAAAAATTCCAGGGAAAAATAAAATTTTTTTAATTTTGGAAAAACCTATTAGCAAATCTTCTTGAATAAAGAAAAGGCTTATAATTATACCTGTTGCAATGTATGAGGCAAAGGTGTTTTTTTGCTGAAATACTCCACCAACCATTCCCACTTCTGGAGAAGGGGTAACAGGAATATATTTATAAAGCCCAAAAAATTGGATTATTCCTATAAGGGATTCTATAATAGAGGAGATAAATATAAAAAAAAGAATTAAAAGTTTTTGTTTCTCAGTTAATTCAAATTGAAGAAAAGCCATCCATAAAAGAAGGCTACTTAAAAGAAAAATAGAGTTTATAAAAAAATTATCTATATTTTTTATGGGATTAAAAAGAAGGCTAAAAAGCCATAAGCTAATAAAAAGAAGGATATAGATTTGAAGGGGAGATTCTATAAGGGTTTTCCTAAATAAAACTCTTAAAGCTCCGATAAAAATAATTGCACCAGAAAAAAGCCATATTATTTGTTCATTTTGCCTTGCAATAACCCCTCCGATATTGGGAAGAAAAAGATGCATAAGAAAAAGAAAGATAAAAGATAGGATAATTATTAGGATTTTTTCTGAAGAAAGTTTTAAAGACATTTTAAAGAGGGGAGGCATAAACCTCCCCTTTTATTTTTACCTTCAATTAGGGTTTCTTTCTATCAAAGAAATAGACAAGGGCTAAATCATTAGCACTAGACCAATCACGGGCAGAACTTTCAACAGTCAACCCACTTACCAACCATTTTCCTGAGTTTACATTTGTTACTGCTGTAGCCGCTCTTACTTGTCCTAACCCAGCATTAGCTAATCCATCAATTGCCGTATCAAATGCTCTTATATAAAAAAGTTCATCATCTGTAAATCTATTCACACAATTATTTGAGTTACATATAACAAGAACATTTCTTGGTTTAGGACTATCACCATCATTTCCAAGGAAAACATAAAAACTATATGAACCTAATTGAACCGGGTTTGTAGGTGGATAAATAAATTTTGCATTATCAATGTCTGTTTTAGGGTCTTCAGTGCTACCATCACCAATAATTCCATTCATATCACTATCACCTGGAAATCTTCCCATTCTGTCATAATACATCCAAACAATTGTTTCCCACTGCCTTCCAGCATCATTAATAAATTTTTTGGTTCTTGCACTCTGAATCAAATCCTGACCCTTTAAAATTGCTCCAATAATAATTCCTATGATTACTAACACAATCGCTAACTCAATCAAGGTAAAACCCTTACTTCTTAAATTTCCCATCATCCACCTCCTTTTTGTTTTTTAAATTTTTTTATTTAAGACTTTTTTTAAAAAACTTATTTTTTTCTTCCTCCCACCCCCTTTCAAAATAATTTTTTCTTAAAATTGCTATAATAACACAATCCCTTTTTTGTCAAGTCTTATTTATGTCTATTTTCTAATTTTTTTAAAAATTATAATTCTTTGTTAAGTCTTAATTTATGTTTATTTTACGTTTTTTTATTTTTATTTATAAAAGCTTTTTAGCCCTTATTTATAAAAAAATTATGATGTATGCTTATGTTTCTGCCTGTAATACGCCCATATAGCACCTATAGAACCATTGCTTCCTCTTTTACCTTTTCTTACAAATACCCCGCAAAGACCTCCAAACACTCCAAGCATCCCTATCATAAGATTTTGCAACTTTTTTAATCTCATCATTTACAAAGTTCTTTAAGTCTTTTCATTCTTTCATCTAAAGAGGTATTAGTATCTAATTTTTTTAGCTCAAAACAAGCCCTTTCTACATCCCCTTTTTTAAAATAAGCTATTATTAAATTATATTTTATTTCTGGATCATTTTTTAAAGAAAGTGCCCTGTTAAAAATATTTATAGCGGAATCAAACTCCCCAAGTTCAATTAGACAGGCTCCTAAATTATTCATTATAGAGGGATTTTCTCTTTCTTCTAAATAGCTTTTATAATAAAAAATAGCCTTTTGGCAATTTCCTTTTTTTCTTTCTTCTTCAGCAATAAGAAGAAGATTATTTAATAAGCTCTCCTTAGTTAAAAAAGAGCCCTCTGCAGGGGGTTCCTTTTTCTCCACAGACCTTGATATAACAGGTGTTTGAGAAGCCTTAGGTTTATAAATATTTTTAGCTAAAATATTTTTTTTAAAAGACGGAGGTGGTTTTGTAAGTCTTTTCTTAGGTATAGATATAGATTTGGCGATAATTTTTTGAGATACAGATTTTGAAATACTAACTGTTTCCTTTACCTGAGGAGGTGGGGGAGGAGGTGGTATCGCTGAAGATTTTATATAATACTTCATATAATAACTAAAAATAACCAAAGCTAAACCAGATAAATTCACTAAAAATAAAAAGGTTAAGATTAAAATCCGAGGTTTTATTTTAAAAGATTTTTTTTTTTAAATTTTTTTTATCAGGAATTTTAAGATTTCTAATAATTTCGTAAAAACTGCCCAATTTTTATACCAAATTTACTTTTATAATAATTACAAGTTCTGTTTTTTGTGAAGCCTTTTGTTCTCTTTTAAAGAGGTTTCCTAAAATAGGTATGTCTCCAGCTCCTGCAATTTTTCTCTCATTAACACTTTCTTTCTCAAGAATAAGTCCACCCAAGACAATTATATCTCCTGGATTAACTTTTATTATGGATGTTGCTTCTCTTAAATTAACTTCAGGAAGGGTTACCGAGGTATCTTGTCCAAAAGATTCTTTTCTTAAAGAAATGACGTCACTTTTTATAGGAACCACATGAAGAATAATTTCATTTTCATCTGTAATATAAGGAGTAACCCCTAATAAAACCCCGTCAAAGATAGCAGAAGTAGTAACACTTACCTGAACATAAGCAACTTGTTCAGCTGTAACAAGTGCTCTGGTAATTTGTTTTACAAATTCTACTGAGCGCCCTACACTTATCAAAGCAGGTTGTCCATGAATAACCCTTAACCGAGGATTGGAGAGAAGATTAAGAGTTCCATATTGTTTTAAAAGATTTAAAATCAGATCAATACGAGGTCTTCCTGTAATAGTAAGAGCAACAGTTGGCTCATCCGGATTGGTAGAAAAGCGTGAAGTTAGTTGATCAAGCCTTATTCTGTTTTCTAAAGAATAATTAGCAATTTGTAACCAATCAATCCCCATATCATGTTCTTTATTTAAAGCTACTTCTACTATTTTTGCCTCAATGAGAACTTGCTTTTGATATCTTAATTTTAAATCCTCTATAAATTTAGAGACCATTTTAATGTTACTTGGTCTATCTTTTACATATAAAGTCCCTGTTAATCTGTTTAAAGTATAAATTCCTTTATTACTTAAAAGGGCTTTGATAGATTCTTCTAACTGAGTATATATATCTATTTGCTTTTTTTCCAATTGTCCTCTTATCTCATATCTTCCTGTTAAAGGTGCCATACCATACCCATATCCAACACCTGCTCCTACCCCTGCTCCAACACCAGCACCTACCCCTGCTCCAACACCATATCCTACCCCTGCTCCAGCACCAAGTACATCTCCTCCCAAATTAAAACTACTTTCTTGAGTCACATGTAAAAATCCTAAGGGAAAGGTTTTTTCTTCAAAGGGAACAACATAAAGAATTCCATTTTTAATTTGGTAGTGCAAATTTAAAGATTCTAAAATGGATTCTAAAATATTTTTTAAAGTTTGATTTTTAAAATGAAAGCTTATTTTTTTAGCTTCTTCTGGAATAAGGGTATAAACCTCTGGAGAAATCACTAAATTAAGTCCTGCCTCCCTTGCAAGAAAATAAAGAACATTTTCAAATTTTTCATCTTTAAAAAGAAGAGTCAAAACTTTTGTTTCAAGAGGTGAAACTTCTTTATAAATAGGGGCTAATTGAGATTCTTGAGTTGGAGAAATTAAGGCACCTTCTTTAGTTTCGTTCCCATAAGCCTTCTTCAAAAATTCAGAAGAAGCCTTTTCAAGTTCAGGCTCCTTTGTGGCACAACCTACTAAAAAAATTAATAAACTAAAAACTAAGAGTTTGCCCCAAAAAGAGCCTTTCAGTTTTGTTTTTAACTTGTAAATCAACATAGTAATCTCCTATCTTTATTATTTTTATATCTTCCTCTAATTTACTTTTTTCAACAAATCTAATGTTATTTATTATACATACTTTTTTCGCTCCTTCAATATAAATCATACTTAAATGAAAGGTTTTTATAGGTTTTAACTGTGGGGTAAAAGTCTTTTCTTTGAAAGCTCCCTTTTTAAAGCCAACTGAAAAGGGATCTACAATTATACTATAATTCTCTACAAGTCTAAAAGGTTTTAGATAATTTAGACTGTTTAACTGGTTTAAAACTTCAATATAACTTGAAGGAAGTGTTATTTCAGAGGAGGGAACTGAAGTATTCTTGGGTTTAAAAAGGAAAAGAAGTAAAATAGCTAAAATAGCTAAAATTATAATGGGTCCCCAAAAAACAAGATAAATTTTATAAGTCTCTCCCATTTTTATGCCCTGATTTTAAAAACTATATCTTATTCTTTCCCCTGATAATTTTATCGTATAAAAACAAGTGCTCTTTAAAGTTTCGTTTTCACTTTTTTCACAAGGAGAAATGGTTGCCTCTTTTATTCTAAAGAGACTTCCATTTTCAGAATATAAAGAAGATAAATTAGAATGGACAGAGGAGAGGGTGTTTATTTCAAAAGCTATATTTACTGGTATAGTTTGAGGCTCTATTATTTTTTCTGGATTTATTTTCAAAGCCCAAAGATTAAGATTTTCTATCTGAGCCATTAGGGTATTTTTATTTTCTAAAAGGATGCGAAGTTTTTGAGAATTATTAAATAATTTAATAACCTGACAAAAAACAAAAGTTAAAGACAAGAAGAAAAGTACCAAAGAGATATACCAAAAAATAAGTTTTTTTTGGTAAACCTTTATTAATTCTTTCATCTTATTAAAGATAAACTTAAGGTTGCTTTATTTTCTTTTCCTGAAAAATTAAAATTACTACTTTCTATTTTGAAGTATCTACCAAAATCTTTAATCAACTCATCTGTCTTTTTTTGGGTAGATAAAAAATCACCTCTAATTTCAATATCTATCAAAATTTTAGAAGTATTATTTCCAACATTTTCTATTTTTAAATTTTTTAAAATTAAGTCACTGTCCCAATTTTGTGAAAGCCATATTAAAAACTCATCAAGTCTTAAACTTGCTATCTTTTCTTTTTCAAAATTTACGTAGGTTTTTATCTTTTGAAGAGATGCTTCGGGTAATTTATTAGAAATTTCATTAATAGATTTTTTCATAGAGAGGATTTCAAGTTCTATTTTCTTTTCTAAATTTAAATTCATTTTATAAAAAGTAATCCCTAAGAAAAGATTTAATCCTGCTAAACCTAAAAAGAGAGGGGTTAATTTCTCAATTCCTTTTATTTGATCTAAGAAAACTTTTTCTGAATAAGGTAAAAAATTAAATTCGGTTTCAAGTTCTATAGCACCAAATATTTCAGGATAGGTATAAGCTTCTGGTTCTGAAGAAAGATTTAAATTAATTAGGGGTAATTTGGTTGCTTCTATAAGTTCCTCTTTTCCTATTTTTCCCCTTTCTTTACCCAAAAGAAGTATTCCCTTTAGATCTTCTCTAAAAAATCTATACACATAGTCTCTTAGAGTTAATATATCTCCTAAAAGTGCTTGAGAAGAAATTCCAATAAATTCATCTACAGCCAAAAATTTTCCATATAGCGGTGCCTTTTCAGAAACAACCAAATACCATATTCCTGTGGGGTCTAAAAGGATCAATAAAATGGGAAAGCTAATATCTTTGTGAGAAAAAGTTTTTTTGAGCCAACAGAAGGTGGAGAGTAGTTTATGAGTTATAAGTTCTACTCTTGCTTGATCTTTTCTTAATTTTTCAAGATAAAGGTTAATATTTTTTTCCTCTATACTAAAAACAAAAATCCTTGAACTAACTTCAAGTGTTTCAAGAATCTTATAAATTGTTTTAGGTGGGCTTAAAAATATACCGCTTTCTTTTACCCTGTTTTCTGCTTGTAATCTAATAAATTCTTTTATTTTGCCAGGAACTTCTAAAATTTCTATAAAAAAAAGCTGAGGTTCTAAAATCAGATAAACTCGTTGATTTTTAAGTTGAGAAGGTTCTATTTTGGGAAAAAATTCAAAATTTTTAAATTTTTTATCAAATTTAAAACCTTCAAATAAATCCTCTTTTAAAGGCTTTATTATCCAGGTATGTCCCATTTTTTACCATTCAATTAATATTCCAAGGAACTTTTTTTGAGACTTTACAGGGAAAACCTCATCTGGAAAGGAGTTTCTGGCAATTTTCAGATGTTTTTTCTTAATTTTTTGAGACTTTTCAGCATAGGCTACTAACAAAGTTCTATCCATAAGTTTGTTTATGAGTCTTGGTATACCTTTAGTAAATTTATAGAGAAGTTTTTCAAAACCTCTTCCAAAGGTTATAACAGGATGTCCTGCTTTAGCAAGACGGAATTTCACATATTCTTTTGTTTCGTTTTTATTAAAAGGAGTTAAATTTTCCCATATAGTTATTCTTTGAGCTAATTGATAAAGCTGATAACTTTTTAATTTTTCTGCTAAAAGAGGTTGTCCTGCAAGAAAAAATTGAATAAGTTTATTTTTTTCTGTTTCAAAATTATTAAGAAGTCTTAATTCCTCAAGTGTTTCTAAAGGAAGATTCTGAGCCTCATCTATTATTATAAGTAAAGTTTTTCTTTCTTTTTCCAAGTTTTCTAAATATTTTTGTAAGAGATTTAATAAAATCTCTTTTGAAGGTATCTTTTCATTTTCTGGAATAAGACCCAATTTTTGAGAAATATTTACTATTAATTCGTAGGGAGAAAGTGTAGGAGTAAGAAGAGAAATTTTTTCATAATTTTCAGGCAAATTTTTTAAAATTAACTTTGTAAGTAAGGTTTTCCCAAGCCCTGGCTCTCCAGTTAATATCATAAATCCTTCTTTTTTTAGAAATCCATATTTGAAAACTTCTATAACTTTTATATGGGTAGAAGCCGGGAAAAAATAATCAGGATCTGGTGTTAGAGAAAAAGGAGTTTCCTTAAGTCCAAAAAAATCTAAATAATCAAAAAATTTTTCTTCGCTTTTATCTAAAAAATCCATTTTAAAAACTCATTTTACAATTTTACAATCTTTTGTAAAGATAAAAAACTAATAAAAAACTACCTATTATAATTGAAATCTGAGCCATTCTAACCTGAAATACCACTCTTTCGAAAGGTGAATCAGGATTAAGAGTTAAAAGGGTAAGGTAACCAAATCCTATTAAAAAAATTGATATTATTAAAATCAAATTCATTTTTACATTCTCCCAACTTGCGAAATAAGATCATATATAGGTCCGATTAGAGCTATTATAATAATTAGGAAAATAATTCCAGCAATTGCAATAATCATAGGTTCAAGCACTTTACTGATAGTTTGAATTAAATTTTGGACCTGAGTAAAATAGTGGTCTGAAAGTATTTTCATTTGCTCTGGCAATTTTCCAGTTTCTTCTCCCACACTAACTAATCTTATATCAAAGGGATTAAAAAGCCCTTCTGTCTTTATAGCTTCACTTAAAAGAAATCCAGCTACAACTTTATCTTTAACTCTTAAGACTATTTTTTTAGGAAGTTGGGTATTTAAAGCTTCATGCATCAAATCAAAACTTCTTAAAATATCTATACCAGCTTCTAAAAGTAAAGAAAAGTATTCAAAAAAGAAAGCAAGAAAACCTGATCTTTTCACAAATCCTATTAAAGGAAGTTTTAATAAACCTTTTTCAACAGTAGCCTGTGTTTTAGAATTATAATATAAAATAAGAAAAATAATAATAGCTATAACTGGAATGGATAAAATCAAAAGATAATGTTTTTGAAAAGTATCTACCACTCTCATCAAAATGATGGTTGGAAGAGGTAATTTAATCTGCATTTGTTTGAAGACATTTAAAATTTTAGGTAATACATAAAGTAGCCAAAAAAGAAAGGCTCCTGAAATAGAAAATATCACAAATATAGGATACATCATAGCTCTTTTGGTTTGTGAAATTATCTCTTCTACGCGATAAAGATGTTTTGAAGCCTCCTCTAAAGTTTTGTCAAGTCTTCCAGTTTCTTCTCCTATTTTTACTAAAGAAATAACGATAGGTGGAAAAATATTAGCATTTTTAAAGGCGGAAGAAAGAGTCTCCCCTTTTAATATTTCAGATATTATTTTTTCTAATTTCCTTTTAAGAACAGGATTAACAATAGTTTCTTTTAAATCTTTTAGAGCTGAAATTATAGGAACTCCAGCAGAAAGTAAAAAAGCAAAATTTTGACAAAATTCAGCTAAATCCTTTCTTTTTACTCTTCTAAAAAAATCTTTTCGAGGAAATAATTTAGTTTTATATTTTAAAGGAATAAGTCCTTCTCGAGAAAGATAACTTAAAAATTCTTCCAGATTTAAAGCCTCAACCTCTCCTTTTATAATTAATCCTTCTCTATTTAATGCTTGATACTTATAAACAGGCATTATCCAATTACCCTTTTTATTTCTTCAACGGTGGTTATCCCTTCTAAAACTTTTCTTTTGGCATCATCTCTTAAAAATTTAATGTTTTTTGATTTGGCAAGTTCTAAAAATTCTGGGAAAGTTGCATCCTTAGAAAGAAGTTTAATAAAGTCTTCATCCATATAAAAAATTTCTGCAACCACAGTTCTTCCAAGATAACCTTTAAATCTACAGGATTCACATCCTTTTCCTCTATAATAGAGATGATCTTCAGGAAGTTCATAATATTTTAAAAGTTGAGGATCTGGTTTATATTCTTCTTTACAATAGGGACAATTTTTTCTTATTAACCTTTGTGATAAAACTCCTCTCAGGGTAGAAGAAAGCATATCCGAGGAAATTCCCAGGTCTCTTAATCTAAAAATAGTAGAAAGTGCGTCATTAGTATGAAGAGTAGAAAGAAAAAGATGACCGGTAAGAGTCGTTCTTACTGCCATTTGGGCTGTTTCTTCATCTCTTATTTCACCAACCATAATTACATCAGGATCCTGACGTAAAAAGTGTCTTATAGCTCTTGCAAAAGTATAACCAATTTCTTCATGTACCTGTGTTTGTCTTATTAAAGGTAAACTATATTCAATAGGGTCCTCTGCAGTAAGAACATTTTTTTCAAGGAGATTAAGAGTTCTAAGACAAGCAAATAAAGTAGTTGTTTTACCAGAACCAGTTGGTCCAGTAACTAAAAACATTCCATGAGGGAAACTCATAATTTGATGAATAAGCTCAATCTGCTCAGAAGAAAAACCTAAATAAAAAAGATGTTGTGCATAAGCACCTAAGGGTAAAAATCTTAAAACCAAATTTTCTCCAAAAGGTGTTCTTATGCTTGAAATTCTCAAATCAAAAGATTCCCCTAAGAAGGAAAATTGCATTCTTCCATCTTGAGGAAGCCTTGTTTCAGCTATATCCATCTGCCCTTTTATTTTTACTACATTTGCCAACTTTCCGTATACAGCTCTGGGGAAAACTACTAAAGGTTCAAGTACTCCATCTATTCTTAAATGAATTTGAACGCTTTTTTCAGTAGGAGTAATATGTAAATCAGTAGCTCTTTTCATAATACCTAAAATTAAAAGTTTTTCCAAAAGATCTTCAGCATCAAAATCTGCTTGGGGATTAATTTTTAGCTTTTCAATAATAGTTGAAATTTGTGGTTCAATAGGATTTTCCAAGAAATAATAAAATTTTTCAATAGTTTTTTTAATTTCCGTAGATGATGATACTACAGGAATTACTTTTAATCCTGAAACCCTTGAAGTAGCTTCAATTAGTTGAAAATTAAAGGGGTCTGAAATGGCTACTTCAAGGGTTCTATCAGGATTAACTCTTATGGGTAAAATTCCGTATCTTCTTGCAAAAGAGGGAGGAATTTTATTTAAAGCCTCTTGAGAAGGTGAAATTTCAGAAAGGTCAATAAAAGGTAAACCACTTTGTTCAGCAAGAGCCATAGCAATTTCCAAATCTGTCGCAAGACCTGTTCTTATTAAAACCTCTCCAAGCTTTTCTCCGGTTGCTTTTTGCTCAAGTAAGGCAAATTGAATATAATCCTCACTAATAAATCCTTTTTCTTTAAGAAGTTCACCTATTGGTTTTTTTTGCATTTCAAACCTTTCTTTTTAAGAAAATTTTTATAAAAAAATATTATAATAAAATTTAAAAAAATAGTAAAGCTACTTTTTTCACTAAATATTAATTTATATAAAATTTATGTAAAAATTTTCATTTTAAATTTTATCAGAGGAGGAGCACATGGAATTAGAAATTCAAAAGGCTATAGTTAAGTTCGGGATGGAGGATCTTTATGAGTATAGTGATGTAGATGTGCTTGTTGTAGGTGCAGGTCCATCTGGTTTAACTTCAGCTAAATACTTATCAGATAAAGGATTTAAAGTTCTTGTTTATGAAAAAAGGCTTTCCTTTGGTGGTGGTATAGGAGGCGGGGGAAATATGATCCCAAAGATTGTGGTTCAAGAGGAAGCTCTTCCTATTCTAAAAGATTTTAAAATAAAATATAAAGAAGCTGAAAAAAATCTTTATACTATTGATCCTGCAGAACTTATAGCAAAACTTGCAGTAGGAGCCCTTGAGGCAGGAGCTAAAATAATTCTCGGGGCTCATGTAGAAGATGTTATAGTAAGGGATAATCCTCCAAGAATTACAGGAGTTCTATGGAGATGGACAGCAGTTGAAATTTCTGGACTTCATGTAGATCCCCTTTATACTCAATCAAAAGCACTTATTGATGCTTCAGGACATGGAGCTCAAATTGTTCAAATTGCAGCAAAGAAAAATCCTGAATTAAATATAATTGTAAAAGGGGAAAAGTCTAATTGGAGCGAGGTCTCTGAAAAATTGGTAGTTGATTACACTGGAAAGGTAGCAGAAGGGCTTTATGTTACAGGAATAGCAGTTTGTGAAGTCTTTGGACTTCCAAGAATGGGTCCCATTTTTGGCGGAATGCTTATGAGCGGAAAAAAAATAGCAGAAATTATTGAAAAGGATTTAAGAGGGTAAAAACTTTTGAAGATTTTCTTTTAATACTTTGGCGATTTTTAGATTAAAACCCGGAAGATTTGAGAGTTTTTCTAAAGGAGTATTTAAAATTTCTTCTAAATCTTTAAAATTTTCTAACAATACTTCTTTTCTCTTGGGACCAATTCCTTTTATTTTATCTAAAATACTTGTTAAAGTTTCTTTTTCTTTTGTTTTTTCTGCAAAGGTTTTAGCAAATCTATGGGCTTCACTCATAACCCTTCCAATAAAATGATATACTTCCTTATATTTTGGTAAAAAGAGGGGGTTTTTTCTCCCGGGAATATAAAGTTTTTCAGGTTGTCTTTTTTCATTTTTTGCTATAGCTCTAAACTCAACTTCTTTTACTTCAAGGTCTTCCCCAGCTCTCAAAGCTGTTTCTAAATGCCCTTTTCCACCATCTATTAAAATAAGATCTGGTAAATTGTTTTCCTCTAAACCACGCTTTAATCTTCTATAAACTACTTCATACAGCATAGCATAATCGTCTTTTCCTTCTCCCTTTATATGATAGTGTCTGTAGCGAGATTTTTCAGGCTCTCCCTCAAAAAAGCAAACTAATGCTCCAACCCTTGCAGTTCCATAGAATTGAGAAAGATCTATGGCTTCAATCCATCTTGGTTCACGAGAAAGCCTTAAAACCTCAACCAACTCCTCTGAAAGCCCGGCATACCACGGTTTTTCTCTCCTTTTTTCTGAAAAGATAAAATTCTCCAAATTTTTTAAGGCTAAGTCCCTTAAAATTTTTATCTTTTCATCTTGAAAACTTTCTAAGATTTTTATTTCCTTTCCAGAAAGTTCACTTAAAATACTTTCTAATTCTTCTTTTTCTTCAGGTTTTTCAGGTAAGAATATTTTTTCTGGAATTATTTTTCCTTCCATATAAAATTGTAAAATCACTTCCTTTAAAGCTGGCTTTTCTCCTAAGGGATTTTTTATTTGAAAAGTCTGAAATCCATAAAGATATCCATATCTTACAAAAAGAACAATAAAATATTCATTGGAATTTTCTTTTTTATATTCCCAAAGATCTAAATCTAAGGGTGTATCAAGCACTACTGCTTGAGTTTCAAGCACCTTTTTTAAATCTTCAATTCTATCTCTTAAGAAGGCAGCTCTTTCAAATTCTAAATTTTCAGCAAGATGATGCATTTCTTCTTCAAGTTTTTTTATAAGTTCTTTTCCCTTTCCCTGAAAGAATTCTATTACTCCATCTACCATTTTTTTATATTCTTCCTCTGGTATAGGATTAACACAAGGAGCAAGGCATTTTTTGATTTGATAATAAATACAAGGGGTCTTTCTTCTTTTCATTTCAGCAAGACTACATTTTCTTAAGGGAAAGGTTTTAGAAAGGAGCTTTAAGATTTCTCTCAATCCTCTTGCTGAGGTAAAGGGACCAAAATAAAGTGCCTGATCTCCTTTTTTTCTTTTTCTTACAATTTGTAAACTTGGATAATTTTCTTTAATAGGGATTCTTAAAAGGGGGTAATTTTTGTCATCTTTTAGAAGCACATTATATTTGGGACGATATTTTTTAATAAAATTTGCCTCTAAAAGAAGAGCTGCTTTTTCTGTGTCAGTGAGAAAGTATTCAACACTTTCTGTATTTCTAAGAAGGTGCTCTAATTTGGGAGACAGATAAGGTTCTTTTACATAGGCAGAAAGGCGAGCTCTTAAATCCTTAGCTTTACCTACATAAAGAACTTCGCCTCTTTTTGATTTAAAAAGATAAACCCCTGGTGCTTGGGGAATTTCTTTTAAGTTTAAATTAAGCACTTAAAGCTCAACACCCTCCTCCACATATTTAGCAACTAAATCTCCTACTTCACTGGTTGTATATCCCATTTTTCCTGCAGAAAGACTTTTAAGATGATCTCTACAAACCTTTATTACAGCCTTTTCTATAGCAGTAGCTGAACTTTCTTCTCCAAGCCACTCAAGCATCATCATTCCAGCACAAATGGCAGCTAAAGGATTGATAACATTTTTCCCGGTATATTTAGGTGCCGAACCTCCAATAGGCTCAAACATAGAAACTCCATTGGGATTTATATTTCCACCTGCAGCAATTCCCATCCCTCCCTGAATCATAGCCCCAAGATCTGTAATAATGTCTCCAAACATGTTATCAGTAACTATTACATCAAACCATTCAGGATTTTTTACAAACCACATACATACCGCATCTACATGAGCATAATCTTTTTCTATATCAGGATACTCCTTCCCTACTTCCTCAAATACTCTATACCAAAGATCCCAGGCATAAGTTAAAACATTAGTTTTTCCGACTAAGGTTAATTTTTTCTTTTTATTTCTTTTTCTGCAATATTCAAAGGCAAATCTTATACATCTTTCAACCCCGTAACGAGTATTGATAGATTCTTGAATAGCTACTTCATAGGGAGTTCCTTTTCTTAAAAAACCACCTCCCCCTGCATAAAGACCTTCAGTATTTTCTCTTACCACTACAAAATCTATATCTTCAGGTCCTTTATCTTTTATAGGTGTCCAGACTCCGGGATAAAGTTTTACAGGTCTTAAGTTTATGTATTGATCAAGTTCAAAACGAATTCTTAAAA